>Ga0302279_10000150_pt1 | contig 99521 bp, 92 predicted proteins | sample III_Bog_N3_3_FD_194541 | JGI IMG/M metagenome (GOLD analysis project Ga0302279, IMG submission 194541) | Peat permafrost microbial communities from Stordalen Mire near Abisko, Sweden - III_Bog_N3_3 | ecosystem: Environmental > Terrestrial > Soil > Wetlands > Peat | place: Sweden: Abisko...
CCCCGCGGAGGGCTGACCCCCAGGGCGATGATGCGGGCGGGAACGCTCCGCCGTAGGTTCTCTCGACACGCGCGTCGGATCTTGTCGAGGTACTGGCGACCGTCCGTTGCGTCCTTGCCCGGACCGTACGTCACGAGGACCGGCTTCATGAGCCCCCGCTTGTGCTCGAAGATGGCGTTGTACCGAGGGTACGGCGCCGCCAGCGGGTGGTCGTTGAAGAAGGACGGGATGTTCTTCTGGCGCTTCGCCTTCAACGGCATGGTCGCTCGCTGTGCTGCCTCGAGGGACGCGCTCCGCCCCACACCACTCGGCTGAAAGAAGTTCGAGGCACCGTGGAACCTGTAGAGGAGGACCTGCGCCCGCTTGGGGACCGGCGCCCCAACGAACCGGGCGCTGATCCCGCATCGGTCGAGCGCCTCGACGTCGAGCAAGTCGTAGTTCGGGGTGATGATCGCGCGGAGGCGTCGACCGAGCTTCGCGAACAGCTCGTCGTAGAGATCCTTCCCCGGCACGAAGGCGCACCCGCCGCCGAGGAGAAACGAGAGCGCGATGACCGAGTTCATCTTCGTGAGCGCGCGCCGATCCTTGGCGGCAAGGAGCTGGGCCATCAGCTCCTCGAACCCCGTGGCTGACTTCTTCGCGAGCGCGACAGCCTTCTGAAGGATCGGTCGGACGTCGGGATCGTGCTCATCGTGTCGGTAGAGTCGTGGGGGCGGCGGCGACGTGGCCGTGTGCCCGTGGCGGGCGGAGTGGGTGTGCATGATGTCCCCCTCGCGCGGCTGGTTCCGGTCGAACCAACGAAGGAGGTACCCCGCCAGATCCTTGCCCAGGGGCGGAGCGGGGGCATGCTTGGCTCTCGCGCCAAATGACGCCCCCGCCCCGATGACGAGCACGATGTCGCGAGCCATTACCCCTTCTTGACGACCATGCGGCCCGGCTCCAGTGGGACTTTGATCGGCCACTGGAGGTTGATCGCGCGTTCCAAGCTCGCGTCGAATGACCTGATCAAGCCGAGCACGTAGCCGATGCGCGTACCGATGAGGGCCACTTGGTTGGTCGCCACCGTGTGCTCGATGGCGACGAGCTTTGCGTCGCTCTCTCTCCAGTGGTCTGCGGGCAGGCCCGCCTGATGGATGCGCCACATCCCGCCGCCGCTCATGCCTGTCGGGTCTGGATGCTTGGCGTTGTCGAAGGAAATCGCGATGTGGACCCCCTTGATGAACGGGTTCTGCCAGATCAGGCCCTGGCCGTCAGCGTATGGGATACCGAACGCTGGCACAGCCTTCATCGTCAGCACTTCGGCGGCGTCGTCGACGTCGGAGTTGGCGTGGGGGTACGGCGCGGGGGTTGTCCACGCCGTCGACGAGAGCGAGCTCGTCTGCGACGTGGTCGTGCGCGTCGATCCTCGTGGCGACGCGCGCCGGGCTCGCGCGCGAAGCCGGTGTAACTGGCGAGATGTGACGGACGAAACCCATCGCGATGCCTCCTGCGGTGCTGATGCGAGGGAGTTAAGCCCGAGGCGAAGCGAGGCAAAGACTGGCCTCGTGTTCAACGGCAGGCTTTTCGACAGAGCTACCGGCAGGGTGCCATCGACACGACACGAGTCGCGCGCGGGACTGTTTTTCCAGCGCCGCGTGTCCTGTCATCGGTACGCGAGCGACAGGGGCTGGCGGGCGCGAACGGCATGCTTACGTTTTCGTGGGGCGGGTTCTTTCTCTCGTTCGATTTGGCTTTTTCGGAGCAGCAGCATGGCAGCGGATCACGATTTCCGGAGTTGGCCGAGACGCGACGCCGCAGCGAAGCAGATCGGCGCGAGCCCCCCAGGCTTTGCTTCGCTACGAGGAGAAGCGGCTCCTCAACCCGATTCGCGACGCGAAGGGCCACCGACGGTACGATCCGGAGGAACTCCGCAAACTCGGCGCGAGGCTCGCCCGCGAGGGGCGCGGCGTACGCAAGACCGTTCGGAGAGCGAGGGCCGAGACCCCACGGCCGCTGCCTGCGCGAGACGTCCCGCCCGAACCGCGGGTGTCGGGCGTGATCACGAAGCGCGCGTTCGAGATGTTCGAGAGAGGCGAGTCGCGCTCTTGTGTGGCGATCGAGTTCGGGGAGCCCGTGGAGAACGTCAACTGGCTCCACGAGAACTGGCTCGCCATGTCTGGGAGAAAGGGCGCGGCGCAGACGTCGGCGCGCGATTCCATCCCGTGGTCGAGTCCGCCGCGACCACGCGCGGAGCCCGTGGTGAAGATCACCACCGAAGCGCAGGTCCGGGCGATTCCTCCCGAGCAACGCACCGAGGCCGACCGCGACTGGATTCGATGGATCGATCAGCTGGACGAGGAGAAACGTCGGCATGACGAAGCGCACAAGGGCGACGGAATGGAGGGTCCCGAGAAGGTCGCGACCGCGGCGCCGAAGGCGGCGCGCGACTCCACACCGCCCTCGTCGCTCCCGCCACGAACGGAGTCCGGGATCCCTGTCACGACCGAAGAGGAGATCCGCGCGCGCTCGCCCGAGCAACGCAGCGAGGCCGACCGCGCGCGGCTCCGATAGGTGGACGAGCTGGCGTGTCCACGATTCATGGACTACGCACGTTGCTCGTTCGAGGTCCGTGCATCATACTGTCCTTCAATCGTGGACAACGCCATCTCCTCCATCGACCTGCTCGTTCTTCTCAAGCTCGCGGCCTCAGCGAGCGCCTCCGCGTCCGTTCGCGAGCTCGCCGGCGAGCTCGGGATCTCGAAGAGCGCGATCGCGATGTCGCTGAAGAGACTCGACGAGCTCGAGCTGACCAAGGGCGAGTCTCCGAACCGGCGCGTCAACAAGTTGGCGACGCGAGATCTCCTCGAGCACGCGGCGCGGTGGATCGCTCCGGCAAAGGCTGGCGACTGGGAGCTCGGGCTCCCCACCGCTCATTCGGAAGCGCACCTCGCCAGCAAGTTCCGCGGCGACACAGATCCGGTGGTCATCCCGCTGGCGCACGGACCCCTCCGCGGGCGCGCCATCCCTCCCCTTCATCCGCAAGCGCCTGCCGCCGCGGCGCGCGATCCTCGGCTGCATCGGCTCCTCGCGATCGTCGATGCTCTGCGGATTGGGCGTGCACGCGAACGCGAGATCGCAGCATCGGAGCTACGTGCATGTCTGTGAGAGGACGCGCGCTGCGTGACGCGATTCGGGCAGTAATCGACACCTTCGGCGCCGACAGCGACGCGTTCGTGTTCGTCGGCGCGTGCGTTCTCGGGCTGTACGCGCGCGCCCGGAGGGCACTCCCCTCCGCGCGACGAAGGACGTCGATTGCATCTCGACGGTGCTGCCGTGGGTGATTCAGGAGAAGCGCCTCGCCGACCTCTGCACTCGGGGGGTCCTCGTGCCAGACAAGGGCGTTCTATGCCGCTACCGCATCAAAGGAACGGATCTCGATGTCGACGTGCTCTCACCGGACGGCATGAACGTCGGCGGGGTGAACCCGTGGTTCCGTCGCGCCGCCGAACGCGCGCACGGCTACGAGCTCGATGATGGCAGGTCGGTCCGGGCGATCTCGCCCGCGTACTTTCTTGCAACGAAGGTCGTAGCGTTCGGTGATCGTGGCGAGGACGCGCTGTCGAGCAAGGACGCCGAGGACATCGTCACCGCGATCATCGAGGTTCCCGCGCTCGTGGAAGAACTGGAGGCGGAGGGGATCGCCGCGGAGGTTGGCAATCTCTTTCGCCGCGCACTTGCAAAGCATGGTGTCCGCGACGAAGACCTGGACGACTTCGTGGATGCGCACCTCGATCGGCAGGAACGAGAGCATGCAAGCCGGGTCGTTGCGACGATTCGCTCACTGCTCGCGCGCGTGTGACATCTGAAGCCCAGTCGTAGGGCTGCGGCGAAGAGTGTAGAGCGCGCGTGCATGCTGACGCGGGCCCACGGGGGACTCTGGCGAGGGCTCTACCCAGCGCCTCTCGTGGGACTCACCTCGCAGACACTGGCCTCGCACCTGCCAGTAAGGCGAAGCCTGTTTCTCGCAAACACGCGATACGCGACCTCGGCTAGCAGGGAGATGCCAGGCGTCCGCGACACCGCAGCGACCCACCCGAACCCTACCGCTTCGTAGAGCTGTCGAAAGACCTCGACCCCCTCGACGATCTCGCCGCTCGGGAGTCGCCCGTGGATCTTCGCCATGAGACTTGTCCGGTCCAGCCCGAGAGACCCAGGCTCGAACCCTTCGGCCGCGATGTCGGTGAACCGGATCCGGTGGCGCCGGTCGCGGCGAATAAGCATCCGGATCTCCCGCATGCATAGCGGGCAGTCGCCGTCGTAGAAGACCTCGATCGTCCAATCTTGCATCGCGCTGAGGGGCTCTCCAATCATCATGGTGTTCATGCGCTCGCCTCGCGTGCCCCGCCCAGGCGTTCTCGGATCATGAAGAACGCGGGAAGGACGCCTGCCCAAACGATCCCGATGATCGCGAGCGCCCGCAGGCGGCCCTCCCCCAGGGCGAGCGCGCCGAAGCGCGCGCCGGCGTCGTACGCGATCGGCGCTGCGACCGCGCCGACGAGCGCCGCGAGGAGCGGGCGCCGCACGAGCGCGACGAGACTTCCGCCCGATGCCGTTGCCGCGGCCGTGTTCGGCCACAGCACGACGAGCCACGCAGGAGAGGCCAGCGCTTCTCCGAACGCGATCACGCCACTACGCAGGAACGCGGTGTCGACGAGGAACCCGAGCAGCGCAGCTGAGATGAGCACCGCCACCTCGCGCGCCCGCGCCCCCGAGGGTCGCAGCCGGACGTGCGCTGCGAGCGCGGCCACGACGACCAGCGGCCCGAGGGAGGCGTGACCCCGGGCGGCGCCCAGCACGCACGCGAACCACCCCAGCTGGAGTGCCGCGAACGAAGCGATTGCCCCGACAGTCACGCGCTCATCCCAGGCGCGGCGCGAGTGTCGCGTACACGCCCCGCAACAACGGAAGACTCTGCGCGAGGCTCGAGAGCAGATCCCAGTAGTCCCGCTGCTCGACGATCACTCCGCCCTGCATGCGCGCGTGGGTCGACCCCTCAAAGACCAGCGTAGGGCCGCGGCGCGGCTCGTAGGTCATCGTCCAAGTGAGAAATAGCGAACCCTGACCGCCGATCGCGTCGTTCACGTCGAAGGAAAGGCGCCGCGCGCGCATCATCGTCCCGGTCTTGCCGCCGATCGCGAACGCGGTGGCGATGGCGTTCGCCGGGAGCGCGACGTTGGGGACGGTGAGCGCATCGGTGCTCGCGTTCGCGAGGCGTGCGGTGACGTTCACGCCCGACAGCGGCGTGGTCGCGAGGAAGCCGTTCGCGTCGATCGATCCGGCGGCCGCCGCCGCGGTGCCGAAGGCCACGTTCGCGAAGAGCTTGCTGAACGAGGCGCCGGTGCCGACCCCAACGTCGACGTTCGGCGTTGCGGGCGAGGCGTGGATGAAGCGGAGCTTGGCCATGCCCGAGGTCACGGTGCGATCGTCGGCGAAGACCTTCAGCGCGAACGCGGGATCGGTGCCGGCCGGCGTGAGATCGCCAGTGGCCGCGACGGTCGCGTAGAGGGCGATGGAGACGGCGACGTCGTTCGTATCCGGGACGGCGTTGGTGGAGCAGTCGGTCGCCGCCGCGAGCACAGCACGTCGACGAAGAACGGACTGCCGCCCGACTCGGTCGCAATGGCCGCGGCGTGGCCCTCGGCTTCCTTGTGGTCGCCCAGCAGCGTGAGCGCGAGCTCGCACGCCTCGGCGTGCTCGAGCGTGCCCACTTCGATGTCGCGGATCTCAATCGCGTCGCGGCCCGTTGCGTGCAACTTCTCGAGTGCCGTGACGAACGCCGACGATGCGTCCTCGCTGCGGTAGCTAGCGATCAGCAGGAGCGGGGGCGAACCGGGGGGCCTCAGCACCTCCTCGATCAACGCCGCGCTGTCGACGTCCGCCCACTGCAGATCGTCGATCCACAATACCAGCGGTCGTCGCATCGCCATCCGCGCAAGCAGCTCGCGCAGCGCCATCGCCGCGCGTCGCCGAAGCTCCTTCAGATCGGCGATCTCTCGATGCTCAGGTGAGGCCGCGGCGATGGCGTCGACGCGATTGAGAACCGGGAAGAGGCGTGTGAGCGCGCGGATCTCAACGGGGAGGACCGCGTCCACCTCAACGGGCTTCAGCCGCCGGAGATGCTCGCTGAGGGCATCCACGATGCCGTCGAGGGCTTTGTACGGGACCGACTCGCGCTCGTAGCAGCGCGCGGAGAGCCCCACGGCCCCACTGCCTTGCTGAGCCAGCACGTCAAAGAATCGATGAGCAAGGAGGCTCTTGCCCATTCCCGAGCTGCCGCGCACGAGCGCCACGACGGCGCGGCCGGAACGCGCCGTCTCGAACGACGACGCCAGCGCTGCAAGGTGGCGCTCGCGCCCGATGAACGCGCTCCCCGGACTCGGTGCTGCACGCGCGTCGTCATGCGGCGCGGACGGGCGATCCGTCGGAGCGCCGTCTCCGACTCGCTGGCGAATCTCCGCGGCCGCCGGCCGCCGCGCAGGCTCGCGTTGGAGCAGATCCATGCAGAGCGCGCTTAGGTCGTCCGGGACGCCGTCCACCACTTCGTGCGGAGGGGCTGGGTCGACCCGTAGCTTGTCCACGAGCATCTTCAGAGGCGGCCCAACGAACGGCAACTCGCCAGCGAGCGCCTGATAGAGCATCACGCCCACGGCATACCAGTCGCTTGCCCCGGTGAGCGTGCTCGACTCCGCTTGTTCGGGTGACATGTACGCGGGCGTCCCGACGATGTCGTCGTCGACCGTCGGTGTCCCCTCGCGTCCGAGACTCGCGACCAGGCCGAAATCGAGGACGACGAGGCGACCCTCCGCCGTCACGATCACGTTGGTCGGCTTCACGTCACGGTGCAGCTTTCCGAAAGCGTGCAGCGCCGTCAGCCCGTCGACCAGCTGTGCGAGCGCCGACCGGAGCCTTCCGATGTCTGCGGGGCTCTTCGGCCGCGCGCGCGATGGACCGGGCGTCGGCGCGTCGGGCGACGCCGTCCCGGCGGTGACGTAGCCCAGGAAGTCGACCCCCTCGACGATTTCCATCGTGAAGAACGTCTGGTCCCCGTCTGTATCGAGCTCGTAGAACGCAGCGAGGTTCGGGTGCGCCACGTCCGTCAGCGCGCGAAATTCTTTCTTGAATCGGTAGAGATCCGCTGCACGGACGCGGCGCATTGTCTTGAGTGCGACGCGAGCCCCGCGCACGTGGTCGAAAGCCTCGTAGACGACGCCCATCGCGCCGTGTCCCAGCGTGCGCCGGATCTCGTAGCGGTCGCACAGGCGGGCGCCCGACTCGATGCTCTTCCCCGCGCCACCTGACATCGTTGCTCCCAAGAGTACGCGCTTCCGCCCGCCCTTCAGTTCTTCAGAAATCTTCTAGAGTCGACGCTTCCGACGCGCGCGCGAAGGGCGGCACCGGGCTCGGCCTGAGCTGAGATGCAACTCTTCTCCGCACACGGCGGGCGTTCACCTTGCGGACGGAGGGGCGATTCGAGTGCTCCGAAGACGGCGCGAGGAGCCGGAAACGTTGGGCGCTTGCGCCGGGCGTGTGAAATGACCACTATAATGGTCACATGAAGTCCGTGGCTGTGTCGGAGTTCAAATCGCACTGTCTCTCGCTGCTCGACGACGTCGCGCGGACCGGCGAACCACTCCTCGTCACGAAGCGTGGAAAGCCACTCGCGCGGATTACACCGAGCGGAAACGTCGCCGCCGCGCGACCGCAAGATACGCTTCGCGGGAGCGTCTCCTACGAGGGGGACTTGCTCGCGCCTGTCTTGCCTCCTGAAGCCTGGAACGCCGTGAGAGGTGTTCTCCTCCCCGAGGACGAGAGGCCCTCATCTCCTCGCCGAAAGCGCGCTCGCCGCGCATGATCACGTTGCTCGACACCCACGCGCTCGTCTGGTGGGTCGATGGCTCAAAGAGACTCGCCCGCGATCAGCATCGTGCGATCGAGCGGGCCGCGAGCAAGGGCAGCCTCTTTGTCTCGGAGATTTCGTCCTGGGAGATCGCGATGCTGGTCGAGGCCCGCAAGCTGACTTTCCGCGAGCCCCTCGACGAATGGCTCGAGCGCGCTACGGCTGCCCCAGCCGTAGCGCGCATCGGGATCACCCCGATGATCGCGCGCGAAGTCGCCTCACTGAGCACCACGCGCAGCTGGGACCCGGCTGACCGCATCATCGTCGCGACAGCTCGGGTGCTCGGCGCCACGCTCGTCACGAGCGATTCACGCATCATCGCAGCCAAACTCGTCCCCACGATTTGACGGCCCGGCCTCGCAATCGGGCGCGCCCTGCCGCAGACGAACATTTCGGTCCGCGACCGTAGGTCATCCAACCTCGACTCGGCGCCCGCTTATGTCGCGTCGCCGCAGCGTACGCGCTGCACGCTTCAAGGGCTTGGCGCACGTTTCGACGCGCGTTCTGGTGGTGCTCGCGCCCATCAACGAGATCACCTCGTACCCCTTGTCCGGTCCCAGCTCCCTTTGCCGCGCTTCGAGGTATCTCACCGCCTGCTCACGAAAGCGCTGAAGGAACGCGCTGATCTCCTCGGTTTCGTCGAGCTTGCCTTGGCAGAACTCCCTGGGCGTGAAGACCTGCACGCCCGCGTCCTGCGCACGCTTCCGCAACTTCTCGTCGACGATGCCGTTCATCGAGTAGCCCTCGTTCGTGATCAAGGGGAGCCCGTGCTCCTTCGCGATCTCGACGAGGAGACGGTCGGCATCGTTTCCGGACGCGGTGCCCGGCTCCGATGGGGGTGCCTTCCGCGTGAGCAACGAGACGGGCTCGCTGTGCAGGCTGAATCTCGGTATGGGAGGCCACCGCCGTCAACGCCAAGGTCGAGCGCATGCTCTCCACGGCGGAGAAGATGGGGATCGACCTCCTCCCTCTCGCGCTCACCGCACGCAACCTCGCGGCCCACGAGGTCGAGCAGCACCGGACCTGGCCGTCACCCCGGCGTGAGGAACTGGACGCGCTCGTCGCCGAGGAGATGGAGATGCTATGCGGGGTCTTCGTGAAGCTGGAGAGGGCGGTGAAGGCGCAGTGAACCGGCCTACCGTCGCCGCGCCCCCGCTGACTGCGCTCCGGTCTTCACGGCCCCGACCCCACGCAGCCGCCTCTGGATGAGCGGGGGCGTCCGGTCGCCGCCAATACCGCCGGCTCGTGGGTTCGCTCTCTGTCCGTCGCCTCGCCCCGACGCCTCGACAGCGCTCCCGCACACTCACGCTTCGATCAACCAGCTCAGCGCCGGCTCGAGCTGTCCGCTCTCAATCGGCGCATGTCCGCCCGGCGCCTCGACCTCCGTGACCCGACACCCCTTCGCCGCCATCACTTCCTTCAGGTTCTGCGTCGCGGGCCGGTTGAAGTCTTGCTCGCGCGTGAACAAGTAGAAGCGCAGCTTCGAGGACGCGAGGTCGCCCACCTTGCGCCACGGTCCCATGTGCCCGCACTCGACGACGGCGCCAGCGACGACGTCAGGTTTCACGATCGCGAGCCGGTAGGCCCCGCACGCTCCGCCCGAGAAACCGCCCGCGAAGATGCGGCTCGCGTCGACCGCGCGCCGCGTGCGCACGAACGCGAGGAGATCCATCATCGCGTCGGCGTCCGCGTCGTCGTCCGAGCCGTTCTTTGCGTCGGAGCACGATGCCGCGATCCAACCGAGCTTGGCGGCTGCCTGCGCGTAGCGGGTCACGATGTTGCGCGCACCGCCGCCCGGGTCGAAGAGCAGAATCAGCGGACACGGATCGGACGCCGAGGGCGAGCTCGGCACGAACAAGGCGCCGCGACGCGCCCCGAACGCGACGTCCTCGACTTCATTCGCCGATCCCGAGATCAGCGCACGCAGGCCCCCAAGACCACGGGAGCCCACGGCCGCTCCCGCAGCCGCGAGCGCCAATCCGGCCGCTCCCGTCGCGAGGAGAGCTCGACGCGAGCCACGGGGGGGTGGCGGCGCCCTCTCGGAGCGGCACCGAATACAGCCCGCGGAGATGGCGGGATCGTAGCGGAGTCCGTGGGTCGGGCAGAGCAAGGTAGACATGCCAGGATTCCTCTCGCGTGCGCTCGTGTGCTGCATCCCTTCGTAGCTTCACGGATCCTGGGCCAGCAGCTGCACCGCCGGACGACTCGCCCTCACGGGCCGCAGAACAACGTAGCCATAGCGACTACCGCGTCTTCGAGGGTCGAGTAGGTCGTGACGCACTTGCTCACGTCTCCCCCCCCATCGATCAGACTGGCCGCGCACGACGCTGCCGACGCCGCGTACGGCGCGCAAATGCTCCTGTCTGCGGCCTGCGAACAGTCGGTGAGCGGCGAGATGATACCTTCGCATGCGTTGAGCCCATTCGGCGCGCTCGTGCACTGCTCGAGATCGCACGAGACCCGATCCCACACCTGCTGTGCGCACGGAGCGCTCGCATCGCCGCCCGAAGCGGCAATCACGCACCCGCTCAGGTTGATGAGCCAGTCGCCGAAGCCCGCCTGGTAAACCGTCGCTCCCCACGGGCCGCCGTCGCCTCCAATGCCGTCGTTCGTGCGCAGACACGCGCCGCACGCGCCGTTCGATGCGATGAACGAGTCGCAGCTCGACGACGAGGCCGACGCGTCGACGTCCCGGTCGCACGCCGCCAGGAACCCATCGATCTGCGCCGTCGAGCAAACGTTCTGGTGCAGCCGTTGTGGTGTGCCCTGTGGATCCAACGCGAACAACGGGGCCTCGGCCGGGATGCACGGTTCCTCGGTCGCACAGAAGCTCATCATCGTCGCGAACGCGTGGGTCACGAAGTCGCTGCCGCCCGAGCACGTCGGGTAGTCGGTCTGCGGGCACTGATCGTTCGCGTACGGAAGGCAGCTCTGGGGATCCTGCGCGGCTGCTTGCTCGCAAGCCTGGAACGCCGCCTCCGCGACGGGGTCGGCCGGATCCCCGCCGCATCCTGGAGCGCAGGCGATGCGAAGACATTCCTCGTAGGTCATCTGCCCGCGCCCGCAGGCGTTCGTTCCGGTCGGATCGTGTGAGCAACCGCCGACGTCGGTGGTGAGCATGCCGTTCGAGGCGGCTACCAGCGGCCCCCACTTGGGCGCGCTCTCGCTCGTGACGAGACACGCGAGGCACGTGGGCCCCGTGCCCGCGTCGTCGCCCGCATCGGCCAAGCTCGCGCGGTATGTCGCGCAGCTCGACGGGCTCCCGGCGATGCAGCTGTCGTAGAACGAGTTGATCTGCTCGAGGGTGCAGGACGCCCCGCTCGAGGCAGCGCCGTGCGAGATTTCGCCGGTGCATGTGACGTGCGCGGGGGTGCAGGTGGTGGGCGGAGCGCCGACGAGCTGGCAATTGCCGACGGGCGGCGCAGCGTCGCCGGACGCTTCTTGCGCGTCGTTCGGCGCTGACGCGTCGGTCACCGGGGGGGCTGTTCCGTCGACTGTCGGAGACGTCGCGTCCTCGACGGGCAGCGTGGCGTCGCCGACTCCGGCCTCCGTCAGGGTCTGATCGCCAAGATCGATAGGCGGCTGCACTTGCGAAACGCCGCAGTTGAGCACGGCGGATGTGAGCGCGAGGCCCGCGAAGGCACCGAAGCGGGAGTACATGATGGCTCGTCGAGGGGTGTCCATGGATCTCAAGAACGTGGTCCAGGGAGGAGGTTGGAGGCGCGGCTCTTCGGTAGCGGTGAAATGCGGCGCGACGCCGCAGGACCCATCCGAATTGGATGCGCGGTGTTGGGGCCGGTCGGCTCGAGTGGCCAGGGCACGGGCTGTTGCCGAATCGCTGTCGCCGATGAGCGCGGGAACGATGAGGGGGAACCGAGAAGCATTCAGGACTCCGTCTGGGAGCGGCACGTCGGCTCCCTCTAGATCATTTCATCGGTACGGTCAGGGCAAACGTTGCGCGAATTCGACGAGACCCTCTACGTTTCGACGGAGGGGGCTTGGCGCAGTCGGCCGCACGCGGGCATACAGCGAGAAGCGTGCCGAACCGGAGCGCCGCCCTTCTCGGCACGCGGCGTCGTCTGGCGGTTGCGTTCTGCTACTGCGATGTCGCGTTCTGCAACCGAGCGGCGAGCGCTCGGCTTCATCGTTCCGTCCATCGAGATCGTTCCGTCCATCGAGACAGTCTGCGACGTACTCCGCTCGGTCCTGCCGCGAATCCGCTGCGCGGGCTTCGTACAGCAAGAAGCGAATCCTCTCTGCCAGCCTGAAAACACCGATGGAACCACGGTGGAGACGGTGCGCGGGAGCGAGAGAAAGTTGCTCCCCGTGACCGAAGTGCTAACTGCCCTAGGAATGCTACGGGCCTTGCGAGCACTCGTGACATTGCTCGCCGTGGGGCTCGCGGGGCAAGCGTGTGCTTCGAGCGGAAGCGAGGACCAGACCTCGGGGCACGGAGGGAAAGGCGGGGACGGCGGGATCGTTCTCGGGCTCCCGTCATCACCCGACGGGGGCAAGAAGAGCGGAGACGCCGCGACCGATGCCCCGCCACCCGTGGAAGCGACGATTCACGCGATCGATACGGGGCTCATCCCCAACGGCACCATCGTGCACGTGCAGAGCGCGATCCTCGTAGCGCCGATCCGAAACGCAGGAGTCGACTCCGTACAGGAGTGCACGTTCGACGCTTACCTCGAAGACCCCAGCGCCTCGGCCCCGGCGGGGATTCGCGTCTTCGTCGATGTCATGCCGTGCGTCGGTGAGCTGTGTTCGTGTCCCGCCGTCGGCTCCCTCCCGACGCTGATCGACTCGATGACGACGCCCGGCGACACGTTCGAGATCACGGGCGCCGCCGAGACCTATACGTACGATGCGGGCCCGCTCGAGCACGGGATCTTCGTCACGCTGCTCACGAAGACCGGAACCGGGGCGACGATCGCACCGGTCGTCGTATCCGACCCGATCACGATGGGGACGTTCGAGCCGGGGGGCTCGGGCTACTCCGAGAACGAAGGGATGCTCGTCACGATCGCGCCGCCTACCGGGCTCGCGGTGAACAACGTCTCGTATGGCACCTTTCTCGCTGGGAATGTGCTCTTCGGAGGCGAGTACCTCGAGGTCGAAGACGGTGGGCTCTTCCCTCCCGACGGCTCGACGTGGTCCAAGATCACCGGCGTGGTGTGGACCGCGCATGGTGGGGCCGTGGTGCCGCGAAGCGCGAGCGACTTCACTCCGTGAGCTTCTCCGTGAGCTTCTAAGGAGCGCTCGCAGGCACGGCACGGAACACGATGGTCTGACTCGAGACGCGCGGTGGAACGCCGTACGCGTACGAGGGGCCGCTCGCGACGAACGGGGTCGTGAACGTTGCCTGCTTCGCGTTCGCGTTGAAGGATGACGTGGGGATCGCGAGCGCCGCGGCAGAACCGACTCCCGTGACGCTGGGGAAGTCGTACTCGTAGAGGTTGTAGCTCGTCCCTGCCGTCAACCCGCTCACCGTCACCTGCAGCGACAGGGTCATCCACGACGAGGGGGGCGCGTTCGTGCAACTGTCGCCGTCGTCGGACGTCCCGACGTACGGATTCTCGTAGCCGTAGCGGACCACCCGCGCTTCGGGGTTGGGGTTGCCGCCCGTCGTCGTTCCGGTGACCTCGAGGGCGACGGGCAACGCTTCGTCGCTGGCGCCGGAGACGACGGGGCCCGAGACGGCGAAGCCGTAGTTCTGCGCGTTCGTGGCCGGAATGACGATGGAGTAGGCGCGCGCTCCAGCCGCGTGGGCCTGCGTGCTCGTCGCCGCGAGCGCACCGAACGAATAGCCGTACACGTACGGGGTACAGCCTGCCGTGTCGGGGCCCGTTCCCGGTGGGATCGCGGGGTTCGTCGCGGCCGAGGTCCCCTCGAAGGTCAGGAGACCGTGGTCGTCGAAGTAGAGGACATCGTCCGCGTAGTACGTCGAATCGGTCGTCGCGTGGTTGGTGCCGATCTTCAAGACCGACACGATGTGATCGTATTCAGTGTCGCTCCCGATCGCGTCGAGCACGCCGACCGCGACGGTGTCGCCGGCGATCGTGCGCGCCTTCACCCACGACAGGAAGCTCTCGTAGCCGGGCATCCCCGTGGCAGCCGTCGTGTAGTCGTAGGTCTGGTACTGGAGAGCATAGTTCGACAGGCAAAGGGGGGCTCTGGCGGGGGAGCTGTCGTCGAGCTGCATCTGGGCGTTGGGGTCGCACCCTCCGTCCGGACCGGATTGCAGGAGCGGCGTTCCGGCAGGCCCATCGCTCCCGTCGCTCTCGGCGCCGCATAGAAGACGGGCGTTGAACTGCGAGATCCACTGCCCGTTGTTCAGCCCCGCCTGGATGAGCGCCGTCTCGCCGCAGTAACCGTTGTTGCTCTCCCACTGGTAGAACGGCGTCACGGGCCTGGTGGGGACGATGAAGCTCGTCGTCGCGGGGGGCGCGCTCTTGTCGGCGAGGCTCTGGTTGCAGGTCGCAGGGTTCGCCGCGTCGAAGTCGGCCGACGCATCGGCGGCTGGCGGGCCCGCGCCGTCGTCCGTCTGCGATCCCGCAGCATCCCACGGTGTGCCGGCCGCATCGGGGTTCGGTCCGTTCGCGCCGCTGTCGCTGGAGGCCGCGACGGACGCGTCTCCGGACTCGTCGTGCGCGCTCGCGGAAGAGCATCCGGCGAGCGCCATCCCCACGAGCGCACACACTTCCAGGCCAGAAGGGCGCCGGCCGAGCAGGAGCCTCATCCGCCCCACACTACCAGAGCCGGCGCTCCGGCCCGCCCGTCACGCGACCTGGACAGCCGTCGGGCGGAGACTCGGCGTGCCGCCGTGCACCTCGAGCCAGCGCAGCAGCGCACCGATGCTCCCGGTCGCGAGCGCGATGCTCGTGTCCGCCGCACCGTAGTAGAGATTGATCGTGTCCCCATCGGCCCCGATGGTGTAGCCGCACGGGAACGCGACGTTGCCCACGTCCCCCTTCGTCTCGTAGCCCGCTTCGGGCCCGAACACCCACTCGTCGCCGCGTGCGATGCAGACGTCCGGCTTCTCCAGGTCGAAGAGCGCGAGGCCGAGGCGATAGAGGCTGCCGGCCGCCGTCTGGCGCACGCCGTGGTAAATCATCAGCCATCCTCGCGACGTCTCGATGAGAGGCGGCGAGAGGCCGACCTTGTTCGCATCCCACCAAGCGCCCCTCCTCGCCTGGAGTATGAGCTTGTGTCCCCCCCAGTTGCGGAGGTCCGGCGAGAGCGACATCCAGACGTGAGCGCCGGAGTCGTGGTTGGGGCGATGAATGAGGACGAAGCTCCCATCGATGCGCCTCGGGAGGAGCGCCGCGTCCTTGTCGTCGGGCTGCATCACCATGCCGCACCGCTCGAACGTCTTGAAGTCCTCGGTCAACGCGAGCGCGACGCCGGGCCCCCCCTTGCCGAAGGCCGTGTACGCGATCGCATACTTGCCCAGCTCGTCGACCCACGTGATCCGCGGGTCCTCGATCCCCCAGAGCTCCTCCGGGTGCGTCTCGGGATCCGGCTTCAGGGTCGGCCTCGCGTCGATGACCCAACCGTCGACGCCGTTGACCGAGCGCGCAGCGCAGAAGTGGGAGTGACCGCGGCGGTCCTCGACCCTGCAAAGCAGAAGCGTCGTTCCATCGCGCAGCCTCGTCGCTCCAGGGTTGAAGACGGTGTGCGCCGGGTAAGGCCAATCCTTCGCGGTGAGAATCGGGTTCTTCTCGTACCGATGAAAGAGGGTCTCGTACGTCCGATTCGGGATCATTGGGCAGCCTCTCTCGCGCTCGATTCGATGACGCTGGCGCGGTCGGCCACGCGCATCTCGAGGAGGGCGAGAAGAAAGGAGAGAGTGGATTCGGCGCCTTGGTTCTGGTTCACGCGGTCGGCGTGAAGCCCGTCGCGGCACCCGCCCGTCCTCGGGTCGTAGAGCGATTGTTGAAGCTGGTTCTGGCCGAGGAACCAGCCGAACGCGCGCCGGGCGTGCTCGCCCCACGACGGATCGCCGGTCACTCGCTGGGCGTCGAGGCACGCCGAGACCATCGCGCACGCATCGACCGGCTGCTGGTCGAACGCCGCCTTCGGGCCACCCCGCGGGTAGAAGCCGTTCGATCCGATCGGCGCGAAGTAGCCGTCGGGGGTCTCCTGGATCGACGCGAGCCAGCGGAGCGCGTGCTTCGCGGTCGCGGTCATCTCTTCGTTCCGCATCCGCGCTCCAGCGAGCAGCAGCGCCTGGGGCAAGCGCGCGTTGCAGTAGGTCACGCTGTCCTCGAACCACGGCCAGTCGTGGCCGCGACTGTCGCCATGGCGCGCCAGCAGACGGTGCGAGATCTCGCGGCACGCCGTCTCCACGCTGCGGTCCCCCTCGAAGGCGCGGAGGTACTCTTCGATGCCGAGGAGCGCGAACGCCCACGCGCGCGGGCTCGTGAAGCCGCTGACCGCGGGGAGCGCGAGGTGGAAGAGCTCTCCGGCGAGGCTCTGCTTGCCCGGATCGCTGGAGCGCCCCACCACGGTACCGAGCGCCCAGAGCGCTCGACCGTGGCTGTCCTCCGAGCCGCACTCCTCCATCCAGCGTCTCCCGTACGACATGAAGTTCCGGAAGCGGCCCTGCTCCCGGTTGAAGGCGTGATTGACGAAAGCGGCGTAGCGCGAGGCGAGCAGGCGGAGCTCGGCGGCGTCCTCCATGCCCGCGTCCTCGATGAGCGACACCAGGAGGAGCGCGCGGGCGTTGTCGTCGACGCAGTAGCCGTCGTCGTAGCGTGGGACGCTGAACATCCCGTGCTGCAAGATGCCGGTGTCGTCGGTCATCACCCGGAGGTGCCCGAGGTTCATCTCGGGGAGCTCGGTGGGCCTCGTCGCGAGCGTCCTGGCGTGAAAGACGCTGCGAAGGCGGTTGGCGTGCTCGAACCGCGCGCGATCGAACGTCTCCTTGTAGCGACGCGCGACCTCGGGCCACACCATGCTCTTTCCGTAGGCGGCGGCGCGCTCCCGGAGGGCGGACGCCTTCCGCGGGTCGTCGAACAGGCCGATGACCTCACGCGCGATCGCCGGCGGGTCTCGCCACGGGACGAGGATGCCGCGCCCTTCGGCGAGGAGCTCCGTCGCGTACCAGTACGGCGTCGAGATCACCGCCTTGCCGGAGCCCACCGCGTACGCGAGCGTGCCCGAGGTGATCTGCTCGGGCTTCAGGTACGGCGTGATGTAGACGTCCGCCGCGGACAGGAACTCCACGAGCTCCGGCTGGCTCACGAAGCGGTTGTGGAAGATCATGCTGGAAGCCACGCCGAGCTTCTGCGCTCGGCTCGCCAGGGAGAGGCGGTACGTTTCCCCGTGCTGGTCCTTCACGTGCGGGTGGGTCGCACCGAGCACGATGTAGACCGTGTCCGGGTAGCGGGCGAGGATCGCGGGCATCGCCTCGATGACGTTCTCGATCCCCTTGTCCGGGGAGAGCAGACCGAACGTGAGGATGACCCTCCGCCCCTCGACACCGAGCTGATTCTTGCTCAGACCCGGCGCCGGTACGGCGGGGATTCCGTGGGGGATCAGATCGATCTTCGAAGCGGGGACGCCATGAACCTGGGAGAGGAGCTTCGCCCCTTGCTCGCTCATGACGACGATCCGTTCCGAGAGGTGCGTCAGCTCGTCCATCACGGCGCGCTGCATCGAGTTCGGCTCGGCCAGGATCGTGTGGAGCGTTGACACGATGGGCATCCGCAGCTCGCGAAGGAGCGCCAGCACGTGGCTCCCGGCCTTCCCGCCGAAGATGCCGTACTCGTGCTGCACGCAGACGACGTCCACGGGGTTGACGTTGAGGAAGTCGGCGGCGCGGCGGTACGAGGTGAGGTCGCCCTGGGCGATCTCGAAGCGAACCCGCGGCGGGTAGACGTGGTGCTTGCCGACGTCGTTCATCGCGAGCACGAAGCAGTCGAGCTCGCTGAACTCGTCGGCGATCGCCTCGCTGAGATCGGTCGTGAAGGTGGCGATGCCGCACTGCCGCGGCACGTGGTTGCCGAGCATTGCGACCCTGCGGATCGCCCCTGTAGGGATCATGGACTCGATGACGCCTCCGAACGAGCGCGCGACGGTCCGAGGGAGTCATGTGCAGGTCGCCACGCCCGGCGACTGCTCACGAAGAGCCGTGAATATGGGGCCGCGAGCCCACATCCGCAATGGTTCGGAGGCCGATTGTCCGCGCAGCGCCCGCTAGGGCTCCCTCGACAGGGCCGGGTTGCGCCCCGCTCAGTCGATCAAGCCTTCCTTCTTCGCGAGCGCACGCAACCGATCCTTCACGAGCTGAAACTGCTTCCTCAATCGCGCCGCCTCTTTTGCCAGCGCGGCGTCGTCCAGCGGCGCGTCGCCTTCCGTCTCCGCGAGCACACGCGCGAGCTCGTTCCACGCGAGCTGACGATCGACCCGTAGCACGAGGAGCATGCGTTGCTCCTCGGGGAGGGAGTCGCGCAGGCTGTGCAAGCGCGTCCGCGTCTCGGTCCGGAGAAACGCGAGCGTCTCGGTACGCACCGCTTGGGCGACGTCCTCGAGCGCCGAGTCGCCCACGGCGACGCCTCGCTTGCGCCGTCGTCCGGCGCCCCGTCGGCTCGTCCGCATCAGGTTGCGCGCGATCGCATACGCCCAGGTGCGCAGGGAGCACTCCCAGGCGAACTGCGCGAGGCTGCGCCAGAGCGCCTCCGAGAAGTCGGCGAAGGTGTCGCTCGCATCGGCCTCGCTGGAGTGCATCGTGACGAGGAAACCGAAGACCTCGGGGCCGTAGGCCTTCAGCGCGAGGGTGGCGGCCGCCGAGTGGTCACCGCGCTCGCAAAGCGCGCGCACATCGCCTTCGACCTTTGCGCGCGCCGCGTCGTCCATTCGCGATGAATCGTACCACCCGCGAGCCGATGTCGTTCATCCGGCCAGGTCGGCGTCATTGTGCGCCGCGCGTTCAGGAGGAGGACTCTACGCAAGCGTTGCGCTCGCGCGCACGTCGCTTGCGGAAGGAAGAGCCCCCATGGATCGCGCAGCGAACGAGGTGCTGGGTCCCGGCCGCGCCTTGATCGTGGCTTCACACTTGCCTGGTGCGAACGTCATGGTCGAAGCTGCTCCGTCTCTCTCCGCCCTGGAATCCGGTGACGACCGTCGGCTCGCGAAAGAGCTTCGCCCAAGCGCCCGCAAACGCCGTTCGACGCACGTGACGCGCTGAAGGGGTGACGTAACCGGGGGCCGCGGAGGCGAGGCCTCACCCGCTGCGTACAGGGGCGCCGGGCGCCGTCGACTTGACGGGCGCCGTGGCGTGTCTCGTCCCGGGCTCGGTCCGGGTGCGATTCCGCCCTTCCGCCTTCGCCTGGTAGAGCGCAGCGTCGGCTCGCGCGACCCAGGCGTCCCTCCCCTCGTTGCCCAGCTCCGCGACCCCTGCGCTGAGCGTCAGGACGCCGCCCGTGCCTCCGGACGAAATCGGGATCGAGAGCGCTTCGACGAGCGAGCAGATACGTCCCATCGCAAGCGCGCCCTCCGCCTCCGTCTGCTCGGGGAGCAGCACGAAGAACTCGTCGCCCCCGTACCGATAGACGGAGTCGCTCGTCCGTATCGCGCTCTGCAGCACCGCGGCGACCTTCTGGAGCGCCACGTCGCCCGCGAGGTGACCGTTCTGGTCGTTGTACTCCTTGAAGTGGTCCACGTCGCAGATGGCCGCGCTGTATCTCCGTCCGTAGCGCTCGGCGTCGCCCAGCGCGCGCGAGAGATCCTCCTCGAGGCGGCGGCGATTCCCGATCGACGTCAGCGGATCGGTGCGCGCAACGCGTACGTCGTCCTCGTGCTCGCGGTTCAGTCGCCGATTGAGGTCCGCCAGCTCTCTTTGCGCGCGCACCAGCCGAGCGGCCGCGACGAGACGGACCTCGAGCTCGTCGAGATCGATCGGCTTGTGAAGGAACTCGTCGGCGCCACCGCGAATCGCCTCCAGAAGGCGCGTCTTCTGCTCGAGCCCCGTCATCACGATCACGTAGGGTGCGACGGGACGCTGCTTCAGTGCCTGGCACAGCTGGAGCCCGTCGAGCCGCGGCATGACCCAATCGGTGAGGACGATGGGCGTGGGCTCACGCTCATAGTCTTCGAGCGCGGCGAGGCCGTCGACCGCCGCTCTGCATTGGTACCCAAGCGACGTAACCGCCGCCAGGACGGCGCGACGCGAAGCTTCGTCGTCGTCGACCACCAGGACGTCAATCGGGTTCATCCGCGCCGCCTCCAACGGGTCGCACCATTGCGTCCCTTGGGTGGGACAAGAGCAAACGTGGAGCCAACTCGATCGCCCATGTTTCCCGCGTCGGCCTTCACGCCTGAGCGCGCAGGCTCTGCGTGAATATGCAGAGCAGGTGCACCTACTTCGGGGCGCTCTCTTTCGTCGGCGCGGCGACCCGCGTCATCGACATGCCGTACTCCTGAATTCGATACTGAATTTTGCGCACGCTGATCCCGAGCATGCGTGCGGCGCGCGACGTGCTCCCTCCCGCGGCCTCGAGGGTCGCGAGGATCGCGTAGCGCTCGAGCTCGTCCAAGGTCGAGCCCGGTATCCGGAGACCCGTGCGCCCTGTCGGCGCCGTCGGCATCGGAAGATGCTCCACTGTCACGCGCGGCCCGTCGCACAGGACCACGGAGCGCTCGATCACGTTCTCGAGCTCGCGCACATTCCCTGGCCACGAGTACGATTCGATCCGCGCGATCGCATTCGGCGCGAACCCCTCGATGGCCTTCCGGTTCTCTTTCGCGAACTGGGAGAGGAAATAGGTCGCGAGAGGCACGAGGTCCTCGGGGCGCGCGCGGAGCGGCGGCATCTCCACGTTCACGACGTTCAGTCGGTAGAAGAGATCCTCGCGGAAGCGCCCCTCGGCGACCTCCGTACTGAGATTCCGGTTCGTCGCGGCGATGATCCGGACGTCGACGTGGACGGTCTCGTTGCCGCCGACGCGCTCGAAAGCGCGCTCCTGCAAGAAACGAAGGAGCTTCACTTGAATCGACGGCGAGATTTCCCCAATTTCGTCGAGGAACAACGTTCCTCCGTCGGCGTTCTTGAAGTGCCCCTCGCGGCGAGCCGCGGCGCCGGTGAACGAGCCCTTCTCGTGCCCGAACAGCTCGCTCTCGAGCAAGCTCTCGGCGAGAGCGGCGCAGTGCAGCTTGATGAACGGGGCCTTGGCGCGCGGGCTGCGGTCGTGGATCGCCTGCGCGACGAGCTCCTTGCCGGTGCCGCTTTCCCCGGTCACAAGGACGGTGGCGCGGGTCGGTGCGACGCGGTCGATCGTGCGGAAGACGGCCTGCATGGCCGTGCTCCCGCCGATGATGTTGGAGAAGCTGAGTTTCTCGCCAAGCCGGGCACGCAGCTCGCTGGCCTCACGGCGAAGGCGGCGACGCTCGAGGGCTCGGTCCAGGATGACGAGCAGCTCCTCGATGCGTAGCGGCTTGGTGAGGTAGTCCTCGGCACCCGCTTGCATCGCGCGCACGCCGGTCTCGGCATCGGCGTAAGCGGTCACGAGGAGGACGATGAGATCCGGATAGAGCTCGCGTGCGCGTTCGAGGAGCTCGACACCGCTCATCCCGGGCATCCGCAGGTCCGTGATCAGGATGTCCGGTGCCCCTTGCGCCAGCCGCACCAGGGCCTCGTCGCCGCTTTCGGCCTGCTCGACACCGAACCCCTCCTGCGTGAGCAGAGCGTCCAGGGCCACGCGATTGGTCTGCTCGTCGTCGACGATGAGGATCGAGGCCTTGCGCTTGGTCGTGGGTTTTCCGTTTTCGGTCATCGACGTCCTTGTCTAAGCATCGTCTGCTCCCACGTCACAGAAGATCACGTCGAAGTCCGACCCGGCGCAGTCGATCTTGTAGATGGCTTCGGTCGCGTCGTGCGCCATCTCGACGTCGTGATGCGCGAGGCTCGGCCCGAGCGCGCGAAGGAGTGCCCCTTCACGCTCGTCCACGACGAGCACACGGGATCGTACGGTGTTCATGAGCGGCCCCGGGTGCAGCATCCGTGCCCGGCGCCGTCGATCGGCAGCGTGAAGAAGAACGTGCTCCCGCTTCCGACGCGACTCTCCACGCCGATATGCCCACCGTGAGCGTCCACGATCCCTTTTGCGATGTGCAGCCCGAGCCCTATTCCATTCGTGCCCGCGTGACGCCCTTTCCAGTAACGATCGAACAGGTGCGGCCGCTCGTCTTCGGCGACGCCCGGTCCGTCGTCGGTGACCGCGAACCGGATCGCGCCGTCCGCTTGCTGCACATCGAGCCGCACGCGCCCGCCCGGGCGCGCGAACTTGATCGCGTTTCCGAGAAGGTTGGCCAGGGCCTGCAGCGTGCGATCTCGATCGCAGAGCACGCTTGGCAGGGCCTCGCCCACCGCGTGAGTCAGCTCGATCGAGCGCGCGTGCGCGAGCGGCGCTGCGGCCTCGACGGCCTCGTTCACGAGCGCCGAGACCGCCTCTCGTGCCGGAGAGAGCGAGAGCTCGCCGGCGTCGAGCACGGCGGCGTTGAGCAGATCGTGAATCATCGTATCCATCCGCGTCGCCGCGCGCCGGATCGCGTCGCAGTGCGCGCGTTCTTCGCCACGCAGGCCGCGGGCGAGCGTGGCCGCTTCCAGGAAGATCACGTTCAGCGGGTTGCGCAGATCGTGGGACACGATCGCGAGGACCTCGTCGCGCGCGCGCGACGCGTCGCGCGCTTCGCGGTACAGGCGGGCGTGCAGGAGCGCGAGCCCCGCTCGTCGCCCGAGCTCCTCGGCGAGCGCGACGTCCTCCGGGGCGTAGCGATGCGAAGCGAGCGACGCGAGTGAGAGGACCCCCAGGACGTGCCCGTCCACGACGATCGGAACGGCGAGGAGCGACTTGACCGCGAGTGCGCGAAGGAGCGCGGCGCGCTCGCGCGCGACGGCATTGCCCTCCAGAAAGCGTTCGTCGATCTGGATGGAGCGGGACTCTCCGGTGCGAACGACATCCCCCATCCCCTGTTCGCCGACGCTCAGCGAGCCGATCTCACGGTAGGCGCGCAGCACCCCCGCGTCGACGGCCGGCACGTGCGCGTAGGTCGACGCACGCATCATCCGCCCATCGTCGTCGACGACCCATACGATGCACGCGTCGCCGAGCTTCGGAATGGTGGCGTCCGTGAGGTGCTGCAGCGTCCCTTCGACGTCGAGCGACTGCGAGAGCGCGGCGCTGGAAGAGGCGATGAGCTCCAGCCGCGCCTGCTCGCCGGCGAGCGCGGCGTACAGTCTCCGGTTCCAGAGCGCCGTGCCGACCTGCGTCGCCAGCACGGTCGCTACGCATTCGTCGCTCGCGGTGAACTCGAGACCGCCTTCCTTGTTCGCCAGATAGAGCGTACCGACGGTCTCGCCGCGTGCGCGCAGCGGGACGCCGAGGAAGCTCGTGACGGAAGGGTGCCCCGGCGGGACACCGCGAAAGGCGACGTGCTCTCGTACGTCGCGGAGGCGGATCGAGGTGCCTCCCTGCATGACCGCGCCGAGCACACCGACGGGCCGGGCCGAGCCAAGACGAGCGGCGAGACCCGGGTCCGTGCCTCGTGTCACAAGGAGCGCGAAGGGCTGCGTGGGGTCGTTGCCGATCCCGATCGCCGCGAGCTCGGCACCCATCGCGAGGCTCGCGTGCTCGAGAACCTCGGAGAGCATCGCCCTTTCATCGCGTGAAAGGTCGTTCGCCGCTTCCGCGATCGCCATGGACGCGCGAGCGACGCGCTCGAGCGTCGCCGAAGGACCCGGTGCGGATTCGAACAGTGCCTCCGCCGTCTCGCTCAACGCGGCCGGAAGCGCCACCTCGGAGCTCACCATAGGCGCGCCTCGGGTTTCAACGGACGGGTCGGCGCGTCGGACGGTGGGCTCGCGAGATCGTCCCGCAGTCGCGCGCGGTCGATGAGCGCGCCGAGCGAGTCGCTGAGCGTACCCAGCGCCGCGCACTGCCGCGGCACGAGGAAGTCGAAATCGGCGCTCAGCGCTCCCAGCGTCACGGAGTCCGCGAATAGAGGGAGACCCATCGCCACCCGTTCGGCGCCAGGGAGGCCGACGGCGTCGCGCTGACCCCCAAAGGTCGGAGCGTCATCGGCGTCCATCAACTGGAGCAGCCCCGAGCGAGCGGCGACGGCGGCGGGTACGCCATCCCCTGCGTCGAGAACGCGAAGCCGCGCACGCGTCGAGGCATCGATGTTTTCGGCGGCGACGAGCGTCAGCGAGCGTTCACTCGTGCGCGAGAAGAGATACACACGCGCCGTGCGCGCTCCCAGCTCGAGGACGAACGCTCGTGCAATGCGCGATGCGACCGACGCCACGGATGTCTCCCGAGCCACCTGGGCGATGACCGTCGGGAGCGCGGCGACGAGCCGATCGCCGACGCACGGGAGCGCGTACAGCTCGGCCCCTCGTTCGGCGCCGAGCTTGGGCACGGCGGTCTTCGAATCCATCGAACGTTAGGGTTCGCGAACCCTGAGGATCTTGCCATCGTCTGATCCGATGAGAGCCGCCGCCAGAAACGTAGAGTCGTGCGCAGGGATGCAGGATTTGCAGAGTGCACGGCTTGCGCCATCGCGCCGTTCGTCCGAGATACCCCGGACTGTTCGAGCGCATGCGCGATGCGTCCGATGGCGCAAATTGCGAGTTTCCTCGCTCACGTACGATTACGTTGTGCTCCATCATGGCAACTGAATCCGCCAACGACCCGAAGGACCTTCCTTCCGCGTTTCCGATCGTCGCGCTCGGCGCCTCGGCCGGCGGCCTCGGGGCGGTCAGCCAGCTCCTGCGCCATCTCGGCGACAAGCCCGGCTTCGCGGTCGTGCTCGTCCAGCACCTCGACCCGACCTATGCGAGCAACCTGGTCGAGCTTCTAGCGAAGGTCACGCCGATGCCCGTGGAGGCCGTGCACGAAGGTGCCGTGGTCCAGGTCAATCACATCTACGTGATCCCTCCCGGCGCCGAGATGGTGATCACGCACGGCATCCTCCACCTCACGCCACGCGCGGTGGGCCCTGCCCCGCACTTGCCGATCGACGCCTTCTTCGATTCCCTCGCCGAGGATCGGGGGCGCCGCGCCATCGGCGTGGTTCTCTCGGGCACAGGCGGCGATGGGTCGCGCGGCGTCCAGGCCATCAAGGCCGAAGGGGGCATCACGTTCGCGCAGGATGGGGCCGAGCACACGGGCATGCCCGAGAGCGCGGTCGCGACGGGCTGCGTCGACTTCACCCTACCGGTCGCTGCCATCGCGACCGAGCTCGCGCGGATTTCCGTACGCCCTTCGGGCCGGGACGACTCGGTCGAAGACGACGAGTCGTTCCGTCGGATCCTCGCAGCGATTCGTCAGGGGACGGGGGTGGACTTCTCCCACTACAAGCCGACGACGCTCCGCCGTCGCATGCAGCGCCGGGCCGTGCTCCGGCGCTCCGCGAGCCTGCACGACTACGCCGACCTCGTGACGTCCGAGCCTGCGGAGGCCGAGGCGCTCTCCGAGGAGGTGCTCATCCACGTCACGAGCTTCTTCCGCGACGCGGAGGTGTTCGAGGCGCTCAAGAAGGAGATCTTCCCGCGCCTGCTCGCGTACGGAAGGACCGACGCCATTCGCGTCTGGGTCCCTGGCTGCTCGAGCGGCGAGGAGGTCTATTCGATCGCCATGTGCCTCGCGGAGTTCCTCGCGGAGGCGGGCGCCTCGCAGATCCCCGTCAAGATGTTCGGAACGGACGTGAGTCGGCGGGCGATCGAGCGGGCTCGCGCCGGCGTGTACCACGAGAGCATCGCGGAGGACGTCTCGCCGGAGCGACTGTCGCGCTTCTTCCAGAAGACCGAGCGCGGCTACGAGATCCTGAAGGAGGTGCGCGACCGCTGCGTCTTCGCGACCCACGACATCGCGCGCGACCCGCCGTTCTCGAAGATGGATCTCATCAGCTGCCGAAACCTGATGATCTACCTCGCCCCGACGCTGCAGCAGCGAATCCTGCCGATGTTCCACTACTCGCTGAACGAGCCAGGCTTCCTCGTTCTCGGCACCGCGGAGACGATCGGCACGTTCGCCGGGTTCACAGCCGCCGACTCGAGGAACAGGATCTATGCGCGCAGCCCGGGGCCCGTGCGCGTCGCGTTCGACTTTGGCGATGCGCGCGGCTGGTCCGCGCCGTCGCATGCGTTCACGCCGACCGTGGATCGCCCCACGAACGCGGGCGACGTGCGCCGGGACGCCGACCGCGCCATCCTCTCCGCCATCGCGCCGGCCGGGGTCGTCGTGACCAACGACCTCGCGATCATCGAGTTCCGAGGAGAGATCGCCCCCTACCTCGAGCCGATCCCGGGAGTAGCGACGCTCGATCTCCTGCGCATGGCGCGCGAGGAGCTTCGCCTCACGCTACGACGGGCGATCGACGAGGCGCGCAGCGCGGGGAAGCTCTCGCGCGCGGCCGGCGTGATGATCGGATCGGGTGACGAGCGACGCGCGGTCGACGTCGACGTGATCCCGTTCACGGTCGCCCCGACGAGCACGCGCTTCTTCGCCGTCCTGTTCACGGAACGAGCAGAGCCCCCCCGCGCCGTGACCGAAGCGGCTCCGGAGGACGCCTCGAGCGCCGCCGCCGAAGATGCGCTCCGGCACGAGCTCGCCTCCACGCGCGACTACCTCCAGTCGGTCATCGAGCAGCTCGAAGCGGGCAACGAGGAGCTCAAGGCGGCCAACGAAGAGATCGTCTCCTCGAACGAGGAGCTCCAGAGCATGAACGAAGAGCTCCAGACCGCGAAAGAGGAGCTCCAGGCGACGAACGAGGAGCTCCGCACGGTCAACGACGAGATGCTCGACCGCAACGTCGAGGCCACGCGCATCGCCGACGACCTCGCGAACGTTCTGAGCAGCGTCGCGATCCCGATCGTCATCCTCGGGCGGGAGTCACGCATCCGACGCTTCACGCCGAGCGCGACGAAGATCCTGAACCTCATCCCGACCGACATCGGGCGCCCCGTCACCGACATCCAGGCGAAGATTCGCATCCCCGAGCTGACGACCCTGGTGGCGGACGTCCTCGAGCACCTAGCGCCGCTCGAAAGGACGGTCCAGGCGGACGACGGGCGCTGGTACCAGCTCGGGATTCGCCCGTACCGGACGCTGGACAACCGCATCGACGGCGTCGTCCTCAGCATCTACGACATCGACGCGCTCAAGAAGGCGGAGTTGCTCCTCGCCGAGGCGCGCGACTACGCCGAGAGCATCGTCGAGACGATGCGCGAGAGCCTCGTCGTGCTCGACGGCGATCTCCGCGTGCGGTCGGCGAACCGTGCGTTCCAGGATCAATTCAAGCTCCCGTCCGGGGAGATCCTGGGGCGTCGCCTCGACGCCATCGGTCCCTCGCCCTGGAACGTGCCCGAGCTCACGCGCCTCCTCGAGAAGCTCGCGGGCGGCAGCGAGCAAGTCGACGACGTCCAGTGCGAGCACGAGCTCCCAGGGCTCGGCACGCAGACCCTCGTCGTGAGCGGCCGTCGCATGGCGAAGACGGGTTGGATCGTGTTGACGCTCGCGAACGTCACCGACAGCAGACAGATGGAGGCGCGCCTCGCGCGAAACGAGGAGGGCTTCCGGCGCATGCTCGCCTCCGCCGCGGAAGCCATCGTGATGAGCGACTCGAGCGGACGCGTCGTCTTCGCCAACGAGATGGCCGCTCGCGTCTTCGGCTACGACGAACGGCAGATGCTCGACTTGCACGTCGAAGACCTCCTCCCGAGCCGCTTGCGGCAGGGGCATGCTCAGCCGCACAACGCCTATCTCGCCGCGCCGACACCGCGGCCGATGGGGCGTGACCGTACGCTCGTCGCGCTTCGGAAGGACGGCACCGAGTTTCCGGTCGAGGTCATCCTGAGCCCGATGGAGGCGAGCGAGGGGCGGCTGGTCGTCGTCTTCGTCTCCGACATCACCGAGCGAAGAGCGGCGGAACGGAAGATCGTCGACTACCAGGTCAAGCTGCAGCGGATGGCGTTCCAGGCCGCGCTGGCCGAAGAGCGCGAGCGGCGACGGGTGGCCCAGGATCTCCACGACCGGGTCGGACAGGCGCTTGCCTTGGCGCGGATCAAGCTCGACGCCGTGCGCGCCGGCGCCACGGGAGAGATCAAGGCCGCGATCGCCGCCGCCATCGACCTCATTGCCGTCTCGATCGACGAGACCCGCACGCTCACCTTCGATCTGTCGCCACCCGTGCTCTACGACCTCGGACTGAAGCCGGCGCTGTCGTGGCTGTGCGAAGACATCGAGAAGCGCTCGGGAGTGCACGTCGAGATCGAAGACGACGGCAACGGGACTCAGCTCAGCGAAGCCACGGCGGCCGTGCTCTTCCGCACCGTGCGCGAGCTCCTCACCAACGTCTTCAAGCACGCGCGGACACCGACCGCGCGGATCGGACTGAAGCGGGTCGACGATCATCTCGAGATCCGCGTCGAGGACGCCGGCGCCGGCTTCGAGGTCGAGAAGGCCGCCCGCGGGGCGCCTGGATTCGGCCTCTTCAGCGTGCGAGAACAGATCGCGAGGCTTGGTGGCACGGTCGACATCGAGTCGGCGCCGCGGGAAGGGACGCGCGTGAGCGTCCGCATCCCGATTGCCGCGAACGAGGCATTTACGGGGGGTCCGGGCGAGGAGGGACCAAATGCGAATCCTGCTGGTGGATGACCACGCCATGATGCGCCACGGGCTGCGGGCGGTCCTCGAGAAGGAGTTCGACGTTCGCCAGGTGGACGAAGCCTCGAACGGACGCGAGGCGGTCGAGGTCGCTCGCCGCACGCACCCGAACGTCATCGTCATGGACATCGGCATGCGCGGCCTGAACGGCATCGACGCCACGCGCGAGATTCTCTCGGAGAACCGCGGGGCGAAGGTGATCGCTCTCTCGATGAACTCGGACCGGCGCTACGTCCTCGCGATGTTTGCGGCGGGCGCCGTCGGCTATCTCCTGAAGGACGCGGCGTCGAGCGAGCTCATTCTCGCGATCCGCACCGTGCTGAAGAACCAGACGTACGTGAGCCCGGACGTCGCGGCGGACGTCGTGGCGGGGGCCCATGGGCCGCAGCCGGGCGCACCGCCCAAGTCGCTGAGTCTGCGCGAGCGCGAGGTGTTGCAGCTCCTCGCCGAAGGGAAGACGTCGAAGGAGATCGCCGCCGAGCTGCACATCGCCCTGCCCACGGTGGAGACGCACCGGCGACAGATCATGACGAAGCTCGGGCTTCGATCCATCGCCGAGCTGACGAAGTACGCCATCCGGGAAGGGCTCACCGCGCTCGAGAAGTGAACCGTGCGGCGCGAATCTTGAACGGCGGGGGCCATGGTGCACCGGGCGAAAGTCGGATCGAAGACCGGTTTCCAAAGATGCCGCCCACGATCATCATGACGGGCTTCCCCGATCCATCGGTCGAGCTCTTCGCCCGCCGCCTCGGCGCGGTGCGCGTCTTGCGCAAGCCCCTCGATGAGGAACAGATGAGCGCACTCGTGTTGGAGGCGGCGATGCTCGGATCACGCGCTCGCAAGCCGCCGCCGCCCGAGTAGGCCGGGCGCCCCCGTCCAGGTCCGCATGATGTGCGTACGCGCGCAGCGCGGTTGCGCCCTGGAGGCGTCGCTCCGAGGGAGTGCGCCCCCCTGCCACGTGGCCTCGCCTTTGCTCTGGGGGGAGCAACCCAAGGGAGATGCCCATGAACGTATCCAAGCTGATGACCACGAGCGTGCAGGCGTGCAGCATCCACGACACCCTTCAGCGCGCGGCGCAGATCATGTGGGAAAGCGACTGTGGCTGCGTCCCCGTCGTCGATGACGACGAGCGCGTCGTCGGAATGCTCACCGACCGCGACGTCTGCATGGCGGGCTACACGCAGGGGAAGCCCTACGCCGAGATCCCGGTCTCGAGCGCGATGGCGAAGCAGGTGTTCGGCGTGAGCGAAAACGACGTCGTGGACGTCGCCGAGACGCTCATGCGCGACAAGCAGATCCGACGGGTGCCCGTCCTCGACGGTGGCGTCCGAGCTCACGAAAGGCGAGGCGATGGTGGGGAGGGGCCTGCAGCTCCGCTTCCTCCACGTAGCGTTCGAGGCCGTTCCCGACGGCGGCGAGGAGCGCCGCGACCAGCTCCGGCGCGGCATCGAGCTGGGCCAACCGACAGGCGTCGATGAGAAGCCTGCACGGAGCGGTTCGTCGAAGTCAGGCCGGTCCGCTCCGCGAAGCGTCTCATCCGTTCGACGGCGGTGGTCGTGCGGCTGTCCATGTCCGCGCCACGCTTGCAACGTCCGTGCTGGAGCTGTCGTCACGCTCACGACGCCCGGCCTCGCGCAGCGGCAAACGGGCCGCGCTCGATCGCATAGACGAGGAGCAGACCGATCTCCCAGAAGAGAATGACGACGAGCCAGGCATCGACCTGGAGCGCGCGCGCGAGCGTGACCGACCCGAGGTTCGCGACCGTTGCCACGAGCGGGTAGAGCCTCGGATAGGCCACCCCGAACACGACCGCGCCCGTATAGAGACCGAGGCTCCCCGCGATGGCGTTGTCGAGCCTCCCCTCCCCCGCCCCGGCCGCGACCGTGCCCGGACAGAATCCCGCGAGCGCCATGCCCGCCCCGAAGACGAGGCCGCCCAGGAGATTGCCAACCAGGTGGGACGACGGGATCGGGATGTCCTCGGCGAGCCCCAGCGAGACGAGGGCCTGAATGCCGAGCATGCCGACCATCAGCGCGCTCACGAGGAACTTCACCACCGTCAGATCGGTGAAGCGGAACACGTTGACGATCGTCTCGTAGCGACCGAGCTTCCCCTTCTGGAGAACCCAACCGAACGCGAACCCCACGAGGAGCGGCGCCAGGACTCCCATGCCGTTCATCTTCGACCCCCGCGGTAGAGGAAGCGCGCCATGGGGATGCCGCCGCCGAACATCCCGATCATGAACAGGAAGGCGCCCGGCGCGGCCGCGGCTCCGCCCGAGACCGCGAGGCTCGCCGTGCACCCGCCCGCGACGCCGGCCGCGAGCTCCAGGACCATCGTGCCGACGAAGACCAGCAGCCACCGGCGGACGACGCTCGGCCCGAAGACGTCCGACCATTGCGTCTCGGGCATCGTGCGGATCGCGAACTGCTTGCTGAGGAGCGCGGACGCGAGTGCCCCGAGGAACGTCCCGACGAGGAGATAGACCTCCCACGTCATCCCGGTGGGCACGACGTGTTTCCAGTAGAGGCTGTCGGGCGCGATGAGCCGGCCTGCGTACCCGGACAGGTGCTGGTATGCGCCTGCGCCGCTGAGCCTTTTGTGAAAGACGGCCATCGAGACGGTCGTCGTGAGCCCCAGCCCTGCGCCCGCGACGTAGGGCGACCACTCCTTGCGCGCGAGAAACGTCCCGAGCTTCATCCGTCCCCCTTCGACGCCGGTCCACCGCCGCGAAGGCGACGTTCGTTCGTCACGATGTAGAAGGCGCCGACTCCGCCGAGGACGAGCACGACGCTGGCCAGTCCCACGTTGCGCCACGCGACCGCAGGGCGACCGGCGACGGCGGGCGTGGGGGATGCCGCGGGGGGAGCGGGCGCGGCAACGGCGACCGCGTAGCTCCGCGCGAGCGACTCCGAGTCCGCCCCGTGACACGAGCCGCAGGTCGCCTGTGCATCGCTCAGCGGCGACAGGAGACCGACGTGCGCCGTCGCCTCGTCTTTGCTCTGCGGATCACCGCCATGGCAGATCGCGCAGAAGTCGCCGAAGGCGTGGTCGCTGTGCCAGGGGGCCGGGGCCGCGAGCACCGACTTCGCGCCGCGCACCTCGTGACAGTTGCGGCACTCCGAGGTCGAAGCGCCGCACTGCGCACGAGCTTCGAGCGGGATCGCGAGGGAGACGCCGACGAGGAGCGCGAGACAAGCGCGCGCGCGGCGGCCGTGCGCCAGCGACCGACCGCACGTTTGCGAGGCGGCCTCGTCCAGGATGCGAGCGAGGTCGGCGTGAGCCATGGGCCTGGCGAATGCAACCGCCGAACCGATCGACGCGGGGGGGCGAAGGGGACCGCAGCCCCACGCAGGTGACGCGGGAACACGCTGCACCGCCGGGCGCGGCCAGTGCGCAACCGCGCACCGAATGCGCACTCCCGTGGTCGCCGGCGCTGGCGCGGCCTGCCCCGCGAGCGCCACGCGTTCGCCCATGCTCTCCGACGACCGCGCAAAGCGTCACGTCGATACGGGATGCATCCGCATCGAGACGCCGCAATGGGGGAAGAAGGCGCACGCATCGCCGACGCGCAGCCCGCAGTCCCATGAGACCGCGCTCAGGATGCCGATGCGTGCGCCGTAGTCGGATGAGACGAGGCTCGCAACGCGCTTGCGTCGCCCGTAGTCCCAGATGACGGCACTCACGATGCCGATGCGTGCGCCGCAGTCGCATGAGGCGAGGTACGCAACGACGTTGTGTCGCAAGCAATCCGATAAGACGGCGCCGTAGTCCGATAAGACGGGCGTCATGAACGATAAGACGGCCGCGGCGTCGCGCGTGAACGTCCTGTCGCTCGACTTGCCTGGCGCGCCTTCGGATAGGACGAGCGACGCATCGATCGTCCCTTCTCCGCAGTCCGATCGGACGCGCGTCCTATCGAATGCGGACACCGCGCGCAGCGACACGACGCTCCACGAGTCGAAGGCGCACGCCCGTCGTATCGATACGACGGGTGACACGAGAACGTTGCCGTTCCTGGCCATCGATCGGACTCGCGACCACTCGGCATCGCACTGCGCGCAGAACGATGCGACGAGGGTCTAGAAGGATATGACGGAAGTCGCGCGGGATACGCCAAGCTCGTGCTACGCGATCGCTTACCTCGCATGGCGCCCCCTCGCAGACGCATCACGACCCTGGGCGAGCGGCTCCGCGCCGCGCGCGAAGCGCTTCGTCTCGCGCAGTCGGACCTCGCCCGGAGAGCCTTCGTCTCCGTGCGGCAGGTCTCGCGCTGGGAGAACGGACAGCGCCCCAATCCGGAGGAGGCCGAGCGCGTCTTCCACGTCCTTTCCGTGGCCCCCGCACCCGTGGTCGCGGCGCTCGCCCAGGCGCTCGGATTCGAGGTTCCCGAAGTAGAGGAGCCGCTCGCCGAGGTCGCGCAGGTCGTGGCGTTGCCGGTGGGGCCCCCTCCCCCGGCACCCGCGCCCGAGCCCCCGGCGCCGCTGCCGGTTCCGGCCGCGCCGGAGGAGCCAATGGCGCCCGAGGATGCGCGCCCCACGCCCGCCGAGCTTCGCGCTTCGTTCGACGCCGTTCTCCTCGCCGCGGCGGAGGAGCGTGACGTGCTGCCGCGGCATCTCCGGGCGTTCGCCGTACGGATGTTCGAGGCTGCCGCTCGTCTCGGCGTGAGCGCCGAAGAGGCGGCAGCGCTCGTCGCGCCCGCGAGCAGCGAACGAAGCACCAAGAGCGCGAAGGGCTCCGCACCGGCTCCGTAGGCTTCGATCTACCCAGGCGACAGAATCCTCGCGAGCGCGCGGCGCACGAGCACGGGGACCATCTCGCGGCGCCACTCCACCTCCTCGTCGAGGTTCGCGAGCGGCCGGCACTCCTTCCAGGCGGCCGCCGCGATCGCGGCGACGTCCACGCTCGCGGGCGCGCGTCCGACGGCGGCTGCCGCTCCGACGACCGTGCGCGGGCGCGCGGCGAGCGCGGAGACGACCACGTCCAGCGCGACGACCACGTCGTCGTCCACGTCCGCACGGACGGCGACCGAGAGGAGTGGAAAGTCGATCGCCGCGCGTCGTCGCAGCTTCTCGTAGGCGCTTCGACGGCCACGACGGAGCGGGACGGCGAGCTCGAGGAGAATCTCGCCCGGCGCTCGAACCGTATTGGCGAGACCGTTCGCAGTATAGAAGTCACGGAGCGAAACGGTGCGCTCACCTTCGGGTCCCGCGAGCACGACGCGCCCTTCGAGCGCGATCGCGGCGGCGGCCGTGTCGTTCGAAGCGGCCGCCACGCACCGCTGTCCGCCGGGGACGACGTGGCACTGGTTTCCGTCCTTCTTGAGGCAGAAGCCGAGCGCGCCTCGCCAGAACGCGCTCTGGTCGTAGAAGCGACAGCGCGTGTCGAGGCACAGGTTCCCCCCGAGGGTCCCCATCCTCCGGTGGTGAGGGCCACCCACGGCCCGCGCCGCCTCGGCGAGCGCGGGGGCGATCTCCGCCACGGTCCGATCGCTCCCGAGCACATCGAGCGACGTGGTCGCACCGATGCGGAGGACGTCCGCGTCGAGACGCACGCCCCTGAGACGCGCGATCCCGTCGAGCGCGACGAGGTCGCGTGGCGCCGCGAGACCGAGCTTCATGCTCGGGAGCACGTCAGTCCCCCCGGCGATCAGCATGGCGCCCGCGCCGAGGCGGTCGAGGAGCGCGATCGCCTCTTGTACGGTGCGCGGCCGGTGAAGCGCGAACGGCGGAAGAGGGAGCATCGTCTACGCGCCCTTCTCGAGACGTTCTCGACCGTCCCGCGCCTCCCGAAGCGCGCGGAGGACGCGCGCGGGGGTGAATGGGAGACGATCGAGACGCACGCCGATGGCGTCGTAGATCGCGTTCGCGACGGCGGGGATGCTCGAGTGGAGCGGCCCCTCCCCCGCCTCCTTCGCGCCGTACGGCCCTTCGGGGTCGTTCGACTCGACGATTCGCGCATCGATCTCCGGAACATCGAGGCTCGTGGGGATGCGGTAGTCGAGGAGGTTCGGACCGCGATGCCGGCCACTCGCCTCGATCACGTGCTCCTCGAAGATCGCCTCGGCGACGCCCATGTACACGCTCCCCTCGATCTGGCCTTGAACGAGCGTGGGGCACAGCGCTCTTCCGCAGTCGTGCGCGCACCAGACCTTCACGACGTGGACCGCGCCGGTCTCCAGGTCGACGCGCACTTCCGCGACGTGCGCCGTGAAGGAGTACGCGGGCGACGCGCCGATGGCGCCGCCGCGGTACGTCCCTCCGAGCCCTTGGGGAGACTTGTACCATCCGACCGCCGAGAGCGTGCCGTGCCTCGCCTCGGCGAGACGTATCGCGGCGTCGATCGCCACCGCGCGCCCCGTCTCTGCGGCGACGCACAGGAAACCTCGCGACACGAACACGTCGGCCGGAGCCACACCGAGCTCGATGGCCGCAGCCTCGACCAGGCGCGCCCGGATCTGCCGCGCGGCGGAGAGGCACGCATTGCCGTTCATGAACGTGCCCCGCGACGAGTACGCGCCGAGATCGACGGGGCAGAGGTCCGAGTCGGCGGAGACGACGCGTATGGCGCCGAGATCGAGACCGAGCTCCTCGGCGACGATCGTCGCCAGCATCGTGTCGGTCCCTTGCCCGATCTCGCTCGCGCCGTTGAAGACGGTGACCGTACCGGACCGATCGACCTTCAAGGCGACCGCGCTCTGCGGCATGTCGTTCGGGTAGATGGGGTAGTTCGTTCCCGAGATGTACGCCGACGACGCGACGCCGAGCCCGCGCCCGTGCCCGAGCTTCCCCCGTCGTTCGCGCCACCCGGAGGCGCTCTCCACCTCGGCGAGGCACTCGAGGTAGCCGCTCGACGTCACGCGCATGCCGTTCACGCTCGTCGTGTTCGCGCTGACGGCGTTCCTCCGGCGAAGCTCGATCGGGTCCATCCCGAGCTTGACGGCGACCTTGTCCAGCGTCACCTCGAACGCGAAGCGCGGCTGCACGCTCCCGTGACCGCGCTTCGGACCGCACGGCGGCTTGTTGGTGAAGTAGCGGGTCGATGAGAAGCGATAGCGAGGCGACACCGAGGGGATCGTGAGGAGCTGCCCGGAGTAGTACGTCGTCACGACGCCGAACGACGAGTACGCGCCGCCGTCGATGGCGGTCTCGGCGTCCACGGCGGTGAGGGCCCCGTCCTTCGTGGCGCCGACCCGGAAGCGCATGCGCATCGGGTGGCGCCCGCGATGCACGTAGAACTCTTCCTCGCGCGTGAGGAGGATGCGCACCGGTCGGCCCGTCACGAACGCGAGCTTCGCCGCGCAGATCTCGTGTCCGAACGGCTCGCTCTTCCCGCCGAACGCGCCTCCGAGCGGCGGCTGGACGACGCGGATGCGCGCAGGCGAGACGCCGAGGACGCGCGACAGCTCGCGGTGCAGGTAGTGAGGCACCTGCGTCGTCGACCAGACGGTGAGAAGCCCCGCACCATCGACCTGGGCGAGCGTGCAGTGCGGCTCGATCGGCACGTGCGCCGAGCCCTCGAAGTAGTAGTCCCCCGAGACGACGACGTCGGCGAGCGCGAGCCCCTCGTCCACGTCGCCGAAGGCGAGATCGACCTTCTTGCTCACGTTGTCGCCCGGCTTCGCGCCGAGCCCGATTTCGGGGTGCGCGATCGCGGTATCGAGATCGGTGGCCGCTGCGAGCAGCTCGTACGTCACCTCGACGAGGGCGCACGCCTCTTCGGCCGTGCGCTCGTCGCGCGCCGCGATCGCGGCGACCGCGTCCCCGACGAAGCGTACGGTCCCGACGGCGAGCGCCCGTTCGTCGGGGGTGAACGGGAGGATCCCGAAGCGCGCCGGGACGTCCGTGCCCGAGATCGCCGCCACGACTCCGGGGAGCGCGAGCGCGCGCGACGTGTCTACGCGGACGACCCGCGCGTGCGGATGCGGCGAGCGGACGAGCTTCGCGTGGAGCATGCGCGGCAGCGTGAGATCGGCGGTGTATCGCGTCTCGCCGCGCGCACGGCGGAGAGTGTCGCCACGCCGCGCGCGCGCGCCGATCCGTCCGGGGCCGTTCATCCGCGGCGGCCTTCGTGCACGGGGAGCGGCAGCGAGGGGTGCTCGGTCCCGGGGAGCCCCGCGCCCGCGCGTCCCGACGGCTCGTCCCCCGCCGCGATGTGCGACGCCATCTCGATGGCCTGCACGATGGAGCCGTACCCGGTGCACCGACAGAGGTTGCCCGAGATCGCCTCGCGGATCGTCTCGCGCGACGGGCGCGCCTCGCGCTCGAGCAACGCCTTGGCCGTGAGGATCACGCCCGACGTACAGAAGCCGCACTGCGCGGCGCCGCACCGGTCGAAGGCGTCGAGGAGCGGATCGGGATCCGGCGCTCCGCGCAGAGACTCGGCGGTCGTGACCTCCTTCCCTTCGCACGAAAGAGCGAGCGTGATGCACGAGAGGACCGGCGCGCCATCGACGAGCACGGTGCACGCGCCGCAGTCCCCCTTGTCGCACCCCTGCTTCGCTCCGATGAGATCGAGATCGTCACGAAGCGTGTCGAGCAGCGTGCGGCTCGGCCGGATCGCGAGGGCCGTAGGGTCCCCGTTCACCGAGAAGCGCATCGGCACGAGCGGCTCTTCCTCTCGAGGGGCGCTCGCGCGTGCGCGCTCGCTCGGTACGACGACGTCGAGCGCGCTGGCGGCCATACTTCCGTAGCGCTCGAGCGCCCGCGCATCGGGCGACGGACGCTCTCCCATCTCGCCCAGGCCGACGAGGAGGTGCTCGATCCTCGGATTCCCCGTTCGCTCGCCGACGCCGAGGGCGGTGCCGTGCACGCGATCGATGCCTGCGCGCACGGCCGCCAGCGCGTTCGCCAGCGCGAGGCCGCGGTCGTTGTGACCGTGCCAGTCGAGCTGCACGTACGCCGCCCCCATCTCCGCCAACACTTGCCGCGCGAAGGCGATCAGCGCCGTCGCTCCCGAGGGATCCGCGTGGCCCACGGTGTCGCAGAGGCAGAGCCGCGACGCGCCCGCGTTGACCGCCGCGCGAAAGAGCGGGCGAAGCACGTCCGGCGACGACCGCGTGGTGTCCTCCGTGACGAGGCAGAACGAGAGCCCTTCCCGCTGCGCCGTACGCGCGGCGATCTCCACCCGCGAGACGAGCAAGGCCGTGTCCCACCCTTCGACCATCTGCCGGATCGGCGACCCCCCGATGAACGCATAGACCTCGATCGGCGTGCCCGCGCGCTGGCTCGCCTCGGCGACCGCGCGCACGTCCCCTTCGGTCGTGCGCGCCGCGGCCGTCGGCCGGAGCGGTAGCTTCGCCGAGGCGATCGCACGCGCCAGCTCTGCGACGTCGCGGGCCGCGCGCTCGCCTGCCGCGGGCAGCCCCACGCACACCATGTCGACGCCGACGTCGGTCATCGCGTGGAGCAGCTGGATCTTCTCTTCGAGCGACGGATCGCGGATGCCCGTGCTCTGGAGCCCGTCTCTCAGCGTCTCGTCGACGACGCGCGCCCGCGTCCCACGGTCACCCCGAAGACGATCGTGCCTCTCGTTCCATTCGTACATCGCCTGCAGCTCTCCGGTGCATGGTGGGTTCTGCACGCATGGCTGCGATTGACGGATATCAAGTCGGCGGCAGCAGACTCACTTCGGCGGCGGCGGGGGGGGCGGCGGCGGCGACGGGATCGTGATCGGCGTCGGGGGCAGCGGATCGGGGACCCAGGCGAGGTGATCGAGCAAGACGCTCGAGTCGTAGCTCTCGTCGCCCGTGTCCCAGATGAGGAACTCGAGGCTGATGACCTCGCCCGGCTGCACCGGCGCCTGCGACGTGAGCCATCCGGTCCCACCGCCGCTCGTGCTGACCCCGCCCGCGCAGTACGCCTGGGCAGGATTCTCGGCGGCGAAGCCCGTCCCGGCGAGCTGGGACGGGCCGAGCGTGCACGTCGAGGTCCCGGGCGCGTTGCCGTCGCAACCGGTCGGAACGCCGGCGGTGCACGCCTGGAAGAAGTTGTTGTTCACGCTGATCGGGTTCCCGCTCGTATCGAACGAGATGTTGCCGGGGTTCCCGCTGTTGAAGGCCTTGGACGTCAGGTACGCGATGAACGAGTCGTTGAACGTGCTGCAGACGAAATCGGGCCACTCGCCGCTCATGAAGTTGAAGTCGAACGAGAAGCCGTTCGCGTTCGTGGGAACGCGGATCTGGACCTTCAGGTCGATCACGTCGTTCACCTCGCTCGAGACCGTGCAGCTGCCGGACGCCTGCGGGAATCCGGCAGGTACGTCGCCACTGTTCCCGGTCCCGACGCCGGCAGGCCCCTGCATGCCGCTCTTCTCCCCCTTGAAGTTCGGGCCGGTGTCCGAGTCCGTGGCCGTCGCGGAGCCCGAGCTGAGGGCGCCGAGCATGTAGCCCTCGCGCGGGACGAGCACGGTACCGAACGTGGAGAGAATGCCGTGCTGCTCGCCGAAGTTCCCCGAGCCCGCCGTCGTCTGCGTGTGGCCGTTCGTGTAGGTCGCGGAGACGACACCCCAGTGGTTCGCGTCGGCCGAGGTCCGGCAAACGCCCAAAGCCTGCAGAAAGGCCCCCGCCGCGCCGGCGAGCGCGAGCCCGCTGTCGCAGACCAGAACGTTGTCGACGATCCCGTCGTCGTCGTCGTCGCACCCGTTCGCGGGGATGTCGTACTGCGAGGTGTTCTTCACGCACTGGAAGCCACCGTCGATCGTCGTCGTCCCGGCATCCGCGGCGCCCGCTTCCGCGACGCCCCCCAAGAGGTTCCCCGCGCCAGGGCCACCGTCGTCCGTGGTCGTCGGTCCGGCGTCGCCAGCGGGCTGGGTCGTCGCGCCGTTCCCGTTGTTACCCTGCGGCGTCGTGAAGCCCGAGTCGGGCTTGGCCGACGAGCACGAGGCCACGAGGGGGAGCGTGACGAAGGTGGCGACCAGACCGACGAGCGAAGCGCGCATCGGGGGTCTCTCGCGCGAGAGCGTCGCACCAACACGTCTCCAACGTGCCACCCTTCAATCGAAGTGTGCATGGGTGGGAGAGCCGACAGCTGGGCCGGGATTCATGTGGTGACGCTGGACCGCCAGCGCGAGCGTGAGCGTCCTGGAGCTCTCCGCCTAAGTCAGCGATCGCGATTCTCGAACACTTCACCCGCGACCCTCACCCCCCACGCGTTTCCCACGACGCTCACGTGCCCCCTCTCCCACGAGGGGAGAGGGGGTCGATCGCCGCGTTTTCTCCCCCCTCCCCTCGTGGGAGAGGGGGCGCGCGTACCCCGCTCGTGAAGCTGGCGGGGGTGAGGGTCGCGCAGAACGGCGTGAGCCTTGATCGAGCATCACGCTCCCTGATTTAGGAGCTCACCGGCCGTTCCCGGCCAACCGCACGGGCGCCATCGACTCGTGCGACGCAGCGGGCGCCGCCGCGCGCACGTAGGTATCGCTTTCTGCGGGTCGCCCGACGACCCAGAGCGCGTCGATGTCGCGCAGGACGCCGACGAGGGCGCCTCCTTCTCCGCGCACCGCGACCTCCTGGACGCCGCGCTCGCACATCGCCGCGAACGTATCGGCGAGGCTGTCGCGTTCACTGACGGCGCGAGGTGGGACGACCAATTCGCCCACGGCGCGACCGCGTCCACGCGAGCTCGCGAGCGCGAGGGCCGCGGTGCCGCGCGCGAGAGTGCCGACGAGGCGCCCTCGGTCGTCCACGACCGGAAAGCCGAGCGAGTTGGACTCCGTCTGCAGGAAACGCGCGACGACGCCGATGGGCGCGTCGGCGGCGAAGCAGACGAACGGGCGGGTCAGCGCGAGCCCCACGGAGACCACGCTCGGCGCGGCGGCGCCGACACCACCGCCGTCGTCCCGCGACAGATCGTCCGACGAGTGCGCCGTCGGTCGCGTCGGCACGGTGCGGCTGCACGAGAAGATCGCCAGCCTCCCTCGCTCATCGCACGTGAAGCGGTCCCCGAAGCCACACGTCGCGCATCGTGACAGGGGCACGGAGCACTTCTCGGGCGAGCAGAAGGCAATCGACGCCGGGGCCGTGGCGCCGTCCCGCAGCACCGTGAGGCGGGTGCGGATCGCGACCTTCATCATGGGAGCCGCTCCGTTGCATCGAGCATTCCCGGATGCTCTGGGCCGCTCCCGCAGCCGCAATCCCGACTCTCGAGCCCACGCCGTGGATTCCCGCGCGATCCAGTCACCGGATCCAAAGATCCCCACGGCGCGCGCAGCCGATTGACATACGTCATGAGCGAACGAACGTTCGTCCCGTACGTGTACTTCGAGACGCAACCCGCGTCGGAGAGGTGCACGGACATGCACGCCGAAGGTTGGTTCCTCGCGAGCCCTGGCAAGCCCCTCGAGCAGCGAAGCTTCTCGCTTCGCGATCCGATGAGCGACGAGATCGTCGTAGCCGTGAGCGCGTGCGGCGTATGCCACACCGACCTCGCCTACGCCGACGGATCGGTCACGCCGAGCCATGCGCTCCCGCTGATCCTCGGACACGAGATCGTCGGCGAGGTCGTCGCGGCGGGCTCGCGCCACGCCGACTTGATCGGGCGCACGGTTCTCGTGCCGGCGGTGCTCCCCTGCGGAGACTGCGTCTTCTGCCGCGCGGGCCGCGGCAACGCTTGCCTCGGCCAGAAGATGCCCGGCAATCACATCGACGGTGGGTTCGCGACCCACGTCGTCGTGCCCGGGTGGGCCGTGCTCGCCGTGGACAACGCCGCCATGCGCATCGACGAGCGCGAGCTCTCGGTCGTGGCCGACGCGGTATCGACGGCGTACCAGGCCGTGCGTCGCGCACAGCTCACGAAGGGCGGCGTCGCGCTCGTCGTCGGCGTCGGAGGGGTCGGCGGGTACGTGGTGCAGATCGCGCACGCGCTCGGCGCGCACGTCGTCGCGTGCGACGTGAGCGCCGCGCGGCTCGAGCAGATGGCCAAGTACGGCGCCGACGCGACCGTGCTCGTGGGCGACCGCACGCCCAAGGCGCTTCGGACCGAGATGCACGGCGCCGCCCGCGCCTGGGGCGTCCCGTCGCTCGACTGGCGGATCTTCGAGTGCAGCGGCACGCAGACGGGGCAGACGCTCGCCTTCACGTTGCTCGCCCCCGCGGCGACGCTCGTACAGGTCGGCTTCTGCGCGAAGCCGGTGGAGCTCCGCTTCTCCAACGTGATGGCGTTCGACGCGACCATCCACGGCTCCTGGGGGGCACCGCCGGACGCCTACCCCGAAGTGATGAAGCTCCTGCTCGAAGGGAAGATCGCCATCACGCCCTTCGTCGAGCACGCGCCGATGTCGCGCGTGAACGAGACGCTCGCAGCCATGGCCAAGCACGGGCTCGAACGACGCGTGATCCTCGATCCGCGCCACTAACCATCGATCGCAACGAGGAGGCTTCCGTGACCGATCTCAGGAACCACGATCTCACCCCACAGTACGAGCTACGGCACGTGCGCTACGAGGAGCGCCCCGTCCTCGACCGAACCGGCAAGCCGACCGAAGGGCTGCATCAGGTTTGGATCTCCCTCGACAACGAGGCGCAACTCAACTCGTACACGACGGCTGCCGTTCGCGACGTGATCCTCGGGCTGCGCCGCGCGAGCGCCGACCGGCGCGCCGTGTGCGTCGTGCTCACGGGCGCCGGCTCGCGGGCCTTCTGCACCGGGGGGAACACGGCGGAGTACGCCTCGTACTACGCGGGCCGGCCGCTCGAATACCTGCAGTACATGCGGCTCTTCAACGACATGGTCACGGGCCTCCTTCTCTGCGACAAGCCCGTGATCTGCCGCGTCAACGGCATGCGCATCGGCGGCGGTCAGGAGATCGGGATGGCCTGCGACTTCTCGGTCGCCGGCGATCACGCGCGCTTCGGCCAGGCTGGACCGGTTCACGGCTCGGCACCGGACGGCGGCGCGACCGACTTCCTGCACCTGTACGTCGGCTACGCGCATGCCGCCGAGTCGCTCTCCCTCTGCGAGCCCTGGTCGGCTCACAAGGCGATGCGGCTCGGCCTCCTGAACGACATCGTCCCCGTGCACAAGCGGAGCGACGGCACGTTCGTCCCCAACCCGCTCGTGGTCACCGACCGCTACGCCGACGAGATGGGGCGCCCCGTGCTCGGCGAGTCGAAGAGCGGCGCGGCGCTGGACGAAGCGAAGGTGCTCGCCAAATCGTGCACGATCGATCTGTCGCGCCTCGACGCCACGGTCGACCGCTTCGCGACCAAGCTCCTCTACACGTTCCCCGACTGCACGCGAAAGACGCTGGAGAGCCTCCGGAAGAAGAAGCTCGATCACTGGTTCGCGAACGCCGAGACGAGCCGCTCGTGGCTCTCGCTCAACATGAACACCGAGGCGGCCGCCGGCTTCGCGGCGTTCCACTACGGCGATCGCGAGGAGCGAGAGATCGACTTCATCAAGTTCCGCCGTCGCCTCGCCGAGGGGGCGATCTTCGACGCGAAGCTGGTGGACGAGGTCCTCCCGGCGTCGGCGCGGGCGCGCATGAAGGCGGCGCTGTAATGGCGTCGATCCGTGCGAGCTCGATCGAGGACGGGTGCGTCCTCGAGCTGGTGATCGACCGACCCAAGGGGAACGTCCTCACCATGCAGGTCCTCGCCGCGCTCGGCGACGAGCTCGCGCGGCACCGCGACGATCGGTCCTTGCGACTCGTGCTCCTTCGCGGCGCAGGGGGCACGTTCTCCTACGGCGCGTCCGTGGAGGAGCACCGCCGCGAGGTCGCCCCGAAGATGCTCGCGGCCTTCCACGGCTTCGCGCGTACCCTCGCCGCGTATCCGGTCCCGATCGCGGCGCTGGTCGAGGGCCGCTGCCTCGGCGGCGCCTTCGAGGTCGTGCTCGCGTGCCACTTCGTCTTCTCGACGGAGTCGGCCGTGTTCGGGTGCCCGGAGATCAAGCTGGGCGTGATCCCGCCCGTGCTCATGGCGATCGGGCACCTTCGACTCGGCGCGCTCGCCGAGCGGCTCGTGCTCACCGGCAGAGAGATCGGCGCGCGGGAGGCCCACGCGCGTGGCGCGATCGAAGCGCTCGTACCGCCTGGCTCCGATCCGCGGGACTTCGTCCTCGAGTGGTACAGGGAGATGCTCGCGCCGCTCTCCGCCTCCACGCTGCGCGAGGCGACGCGCGCGGTTCGTGACGCCTCGGGTCTGACGGCCGCGCTCGGGGAACCGCTCACCGCGCTCGAGCGGGGATACGTCGACCGCCTCCTGCCGAGCCACGACGCGAACGAGGGGATCGAGGCGTTCCTCGCCAAGCGCGCTCCCCTCTGGGAGGACGCGTGAGCCGCGAGGACGAGGCGCGCGCGACGATCCTCGCCGCTGCCGCGCACGAGATCGCGCGGAGCGGCTTCCACGGGATGTCCATGCGCGACCTCGCACGTGCGACCGGCAAAGGGCTCTCGAGCTTCTATACGCACTTCCGCTCGAAGGAAGACATCCTCTTCGCCCTCCACGTCGAGGCGTTCGACGCGCTCATCGTCGGCGCGGAGCGCGACATCGCGCCCACCGACGACCCGGCCGAGCGGCTGTACGCCTTCGTGCTCAACCACGTCCGCTACTTCGAGGAGCACCACGATCTGATGCGCGTTCTGGTGCGCGAAGCCGGCGCCGTCCCTTCGTCACGACGGGATCTCGTCCGCGCGCGCAAGGATCGCTACTTCGAGATCGGGCGCGGCCTCGTGCGCGCGGTGATGCGAGGCTCGGCCGGCGACGTCGTGCGCCCCCGATGGCACGTCGAGGACGCGGAGCTCGAGCGGACCACCTACGCGCTCTTCGGGATGATGAACTGGATGCACGCCTGGTACGACCCCCGCAAACACGGCGACGCCGCGGACGTTGCACGCACGATTCACCGCGTCGCCATTCACGGCGTCAACGGCGGAGACGTCGTCGTCGCGCGCACGCCGAACGTCGCAAGAGGAGCACGATGAGTACCGACCCCGCCGCTGGCATCCTCGCTCGCGCGCGCGCCCTCGTCGAAGACAGGTCGCTGCGCGCCGTCTCGGAGTGGAAGACCGCGAACGCCGGAGGCCTCGCGATCGGGCACATGCCCATCTACTTCCCTCGCCCGTTGCTCGAGGCGATCGGCTGCTTGCCTGTCGCGATCTTCGGCGGCGGCGACGATCTCGAGATCATCCGCGGCGATTCGTTCTTTCAATCGTACATCTGCCACATTCCGCGGAGCACCGTCGAGCTGGGGCTCACCGGGCACCTCGACGCGCTCGATGGAATGCTCTTCCCGTCGATCTGCGACGTCATCAGGAACCTCGGCGGCATGTGGCGCATGCTCTTTCCCAAGAAGTACGTGTCGTACGTCGACCTGCCGCAGAACTTCGACGCCGAGTGCGGCGGCCGCTTCTACGAAGGAGAGCTTCGCCGGATTGCGCGCGAGCTCGAGGCCCTCGGGGCCAGGCCGCTTCGCGACGACGCGCTTCGCGCCGCGATTGCGCGCGAGGATCGGCGGCGAGGGGCGATCTACGAGCTCGACGCCGTCCGGCGCACGGATCCGTCTCGTCTCCGCGCCTCCGAGGCCTACCTCGCGCTGCGCGCAGGCGCCGCGCTGACCGCCGAGGAGCACGAACGACTGCTCCGCGACCTCACCCTCGCGCTCAAGGCGCGCTCGCCCCGCGTCGTCGACAACGTGCGCGTGCTCGTGGTCGGCGCGTTCTGCGAGCAGCCCCCGTTCGAGCTGATCGTCGCTCTGGAGAAGGCGGGCTGCGACATCATCGACGACGACTTCCAGCTCGGTCTTCGCATGATCGACGGGCGGATCGACGCACGCGACGACGAGGATCCGATCGTCGCGCTCTCCCGTGCGTTCCTCGTGCGCGGTCAGGAGACGGCCTCGCGGTACATCGGCAACCTGGTGAAGGGGGCGTCTCTCGTGGCGCGTGCCCGCGCGCTCGAGGTCGACGGCGTCATCTTCGCCGCCGCGTCCTTCTGCGACCCGGCCCTCCTCGACCAGCCGATGCTCGAGGCGGCGCTCGACCGCGCTTCGATCCCACACACGAGCTTCAAGTACGCGGAGAACACCGGAAACCTGGGTGTCATCCGCGAGCAGGCCGGCGCCTTCTCCGACTCCGTCAAACTATGGGGCACCACATGACCACGACCCAAGTCGCACTCGAAGCCAAGGCGCCCAAGGACGAGAGTCAGCTGCGGCAGAAGCAGATGATCTCCGATCACTTCGACCGCCTGTCGCGCGCCCGCGAGGACGGCAAGAAGGTCGTCTACACCTTCGTCCCCGGGAACCTCGCGGAGCTGATCGGCGCGCTCGACATGCTGCCGGTGCTCCCCGAGATCAACGCCCTGCAGTCCGGCATGCGCAAGCGCTCGGCCGGCTACATCGCCGAAGCCGAGAAGGCCGGGCACTCCGAGGACGTCTGCACCTACGTGAAGTGCGACCTCGGGATGCTCAAGAGCGGAAACATCGGCCCCACCGGCACGAAGCTTCCGCCCCCCGACCTCTTGCTCCTCTCGTACACGGGCTGCTTCACCTTCATGAAGTGGTTCGAGATCCTGAAGGAGGAGTACGGCTGCCCCGTCGTGATGCTGCACGTGCCGTATCAGCCCGACGGGATCATCACCGACGAGATGCGCAGCTACGTCGTCGATCAGCTTCAGCGTGAAGTGATCCCCGCGCTCGAGCGCGTCGCCGGCAAGAAGCTCGACATGGACGAGCTCGCGCGCCGGCTCGGGCTCAGCTCGAAGGCCGAGGACGACCTCGTCGCCGTCTGGGAGTCGGCGCGGAACAAGCCGTCGCCCATCGACGCCTACTTCGGCGGCGTCTACTACGTCGGGCCGATCTTCTCCTCGTTCCGCGGCACGGAAGACGCGGTCCTCTACTACTCGGAGCTGCGCGCAGAGGTCGAGGCCCGCATCCGCGGCAAGCTCGGTCCGATGACGCCCCACGGCCCGATGCCGCGCGAGCGTTACCGGCTCGTCGTCGAAGGGCCGCCGAACTGGACCTCGTTCAACGACTTCTGGCAGATGTTCAGCCGCGAGGGCGCCGTCTTCGTCGCGAGCACGTACACGCGCGTGGGCGGCCTCTATGACCGCGGCTTCCGCCACGATCCGAAGCGCCCGCTGGAGAGCCTCGCCGAGTACTGCCTCGGTTGTTACACGAACCTGGGGCTCCCCACCCGGGTCGACCTGCTCGAGCGCTACGTGCGCGAGTACGAGGCCGACGGCATCCTCGTGAACAGCGTGAAGTCGTGCAACTCCTTCAGCGTCGGTCAGCTGCTCATGCTCCGCCAGCTCGAGGAGCGCACCGGCGTCCCCGGCGGGTTCATCGAGTCGGACCTCGTGGACCCGCGCTACTTCGGGAAGGCGAACATCGAGAACCGTGTGCAGAGCTATCTGCAGATGCTCGAAGCGCGAAAGCAGGGGCGGTCGTGAGGTGCGTGATCGGCATCGACCTCGGCTCGACGACCACCAAGGCCGTGCTGCTCGACGAGAGCGGCGACGTGCTCGGTCGCGGGGTGACCAACAGCCGCAGCAACTACGAGACGGCGTGCGCGGTCGCGCGTGAGGAGACGCTCACCTCGGCCCGTTTTGCGCTTCTCGGGCAGGCGCTGGAGAGCGAGCGTGGCGATGCGAAGGACCTGATCCCGGCCCTTCGCGACGCTTTTCGCCTGGAGCTGTTCCTCGTCGAGCTCACGGACCTCCGGACGACGATCCTTCGCGACCTGGAGCGCAACCTGCTGCTCCGCTCCCGTCGCAGCGCGCTCGAGCCGGCGGTCATCCGCGTGCTCGACGGCGTGGAGCGCGCGGCGGCCGCGATGTTTCTGGAGGGCGCACCGCGCCGAAGCGACTTCTTCCGGGACCTCGCCGGTGCCGCATACGTGGCGGAGGCCGAGGCGCTCGCGCGCGCGGGAGAGGTTGCGTTCGAGCCGATCGCCGCGCTGTTCGATCGAGCGATCATCGACGTCGAGACCCGGTGCAAGCCGTGCGACGTCCCGACGCTGATGGGGCGCGCGCTCCACCGCGTTCTCGCGCGAGGCGTCACGAGCGACGCCACGCGCGCCGCCCTCGCGCGCGCCGTGGAGAGCGCGACTCGAGAGACGATCGAGGAGCTCGCCGCCGTCGGCACTGGCTACGGCCGCCAGACGCTCCCTTTCCCGCCGGAGGCCGTGCGAAGCGAGATCCTCTGCCACGGCCGTGGTGCCCACCGCGTCTTCGCCGGCACACGCACCGTGCTCGACATCGGCGGGCAGGACACGAAGGCCATCCAGGTCGACGACCGCGGCGTCGTCACATCGTTCCAGATGAACGATCGCTGCGCCGCCGGGTGCGGCCGCTATCTCGGTTACATCGCCGACGAGCTGAACCTCGGGCTCCACGAGCTCGGGCCCCTCGCGCTGACGGCCAAGAAAGAGGTCCGGGTCTGCTCGACATGCACCGTCTTCGCCGGCGCCGAGCTGCGCGAGCGACTCTCGCTCGGACAGCAGCGTGAAGACATCCTGGCCGGGCTGCACCGCTCGATCATGCTCCGCGCGATGTCGCTGCTCGCGCGCTCCGGCGGAATTCGCGACCAGTTCACGTTCACGGGCGGCGTGTGCAACAACCCGATGGCCGTGAAGGTTCTGCGCGAGCTCGTCGCCAAGAACTACGGCGCCGACATCACGCTCAATATTCACCCCGACTCGATCTACATGGGCGCGCTGGGCGCGGCGCTGTACGCGCTCGACGACGTGCGCGCGGGACGCGGCAGCGCACTGCCAGGATTCACCCGGAGCGTGGAGGCGAGAGCATGACGCGACCAAACGTAGCGGCAGGCATCGACGCGGGTTCGAGCGCGATCAAGGTCGCGATCGTCTGCAGCGTCGGGGGCGCCGACGGCGCCGTGCTGGCGACCAGCGTGCAACGCATCCGGCGGAGAAACGTGCGCGATGTGGCCCGCTCGGCATTCGACGAGGCGTGCGCGCGGGCCCAGGTCGATCCTTCGACCTTCGATTACATCGCCACCACCGGCGACGCCGACCCGGTGGACTTCGGCACCGGGCACTTCTACGGAATGACGACGCACGCGCGCGGAGCCGTGTTCCTCGTCCCCGAGGCGCGGTCTGCGCTCGACGTCGGCGCGCTCCACGCGCGAGCGCTACGCATGGACGAGCGCGGCAAGGTCCTCGGGCATCGAATGACGAGTCAGTGCGCGAGCGGCACCGGCCAGTTCGTGGAGAACATCGCGCGCTACCTGGGCGTTCCCCTCGAAGACGTCGGAGCCATGTCGCGAAACTCCACGAACGCCGAGGAGGTGTCGAGCGTCTGCGCCGTGCTCGCAGAGACGGACGTCATCAACATGGTGAGCCGCGGCGTGACCGCGCCGGACATCCTGCGCGGCATCCACCTGAGCATCGCAGGCAAGCTCGCGCGGCTCCTGCGGTCCGCCGGCGCCGAGGGGGTCGTCGCGCTGACGGGGGGTCTCTCGCTCGACGATGGGCTCGTCGAAGCGCTCCGCGCCGCGCTCGCGGGCGACTCCGGCAAGCGGGGGGCGGCCTCCGCACGTGTCGAGGTGCGCACGCATGAGAGCGCTCCGCTGGCCGGCGCAATCGGCGCCGCGCTCCTGGGCGCCTTCCGGTTCGAGCAGCTGCGCCGACGGGGCCGGCACCTCGGCCCGACCTCGCACGACTCCCGCAGCACGAACGACGGCGGCTGACGTGCTCCGCGCGAACCAACTGCTCGGTCGAGCCCTACATCGGGCGGCGGGCGCAAGGTTCGTTTGACCAGAGTTGCTCGACCGCTAGGCTCACTACCGTGACCGACGCCGTTCGCGCTGCCAAGTTCGTGGTCACCGCGAGCAGCCTCCGCGCGGGCGTGCGCGCGCTCCTCGGCGTCCTCCCGCCCGACCTGCGCGCTCGACCCGAGGTGGTGGAGGTGCGCGCGCGGTTCGCGGCGCACGTCGGCGAACGAGCCCGCGACGCCCGCGACGGCGATCCCGAAGCCGAGCTCCGTGATCTCGTCGACCTCGCGGGACGCCTCGCGACGAGCTGTTGGTCGGAGCACGAGACGAGCGTCTCGCTCGGCGCCGCGCTCGTCCGCCTCCGCGCGAACGTGAGCCTCGCGCGGTGTCTGGTGCATCGCCGGACGAGCATCCCACCGCCGATGCCCAAGCCGCCTCGCTAGCGGCCTCCGTCGGCAGCGCGGAGACGCCCCGCGCGGGCGCGCAATTGCGATGCATGACTTGCGCTCCCATGCACTGGCTGCGCTCGTCCGGTCGAGTCCGGCCACCTGGACCGAGTGCGTGCCTGCGCGGAACACGCGTTGCACAACCGCACGAACATGGCGCAGTGGCCGCTCGCGCGCACGACGGCAGGGCTCGATCGCGCGGGCCCCGAAGAACGCGGGCTCACGTCGAGCGAGGCCGCAGCGCGTCTGGAGGCCGCTGGACCGAACGACCCGGCGCCGCGCGCGCCGCGGCATCCGCTCGTGCAGCTGCTCGGGCTCTTTGCGAACCCCCTCGTCGTGATCCTGCTGATCGCAGCGGTCATCTCCGGCTGCCTCGATGACGTCGCCAACGCCACGATCATCATCTTCGTCGTCCTCCTCGGCGTGGGGCTCAACTTCGCGCAGACGTATCGCTCGCAGCGCGCCGCCGAGCGGCTCTCCGAGAAGGTCGCCCCGACCGCCACCGTCTTGCGCGATGGGTCCTTTCGCGAGCTCGCGCGACGCGACGTCGTGCCGGGAGACGTCGTCCGTCTCTCCGCAGGCGACCTCGTTCCGGCCGACGCGCGTCTCCTCTCCGCGCGCGACCTGCACGTACAGGAGGCCGCGCTCACCGGCGAGTCGATGCCGGCGGAGAAGGAAGCCGCCAGCCAGTCCGGGCCGCACGGCGATCGCGGCGCGGTGTTCCTGGGTACCTCGGTCGTGAGCGGCACGGCCACCGCCGTCGTCACGGCGACGGGGGCGGCGACGAAGTTCGGCGACATCGCGACGCGCCTCCGCGCGCGGCCGCCCGAGAGCGAGTTCGACCGCGGGATCCATCGCTTCAGCGTCCTCATCATGCGCGCGGTCCTCTTCCTCGTGCTCTTCATCGTCCTCGTCAGCGTCGCGCTGCACAGGCCAGCGTTCCAGTCCCTGCTCTTCGCCGTCGCCCTGGCCGTCGGGCTCACCCCCGAGTTCCTCCCGATGATCATCTCGGTGACGCTCGGCGCCGGCGCCGTGAAGATGGCGCGGCAGAAGGTGATCGTGAAGCACCTCGCGGCGATCCAGAACCTGGGGAGCGTCGACGTCCTGTGCAGCGACAAGACGGGGACGCTGACCGAAGGGCGGATGGTGCTGGATCGCTCTCTCGACCCGCTCGGCGCCGAGTCGTCCCGCGCGCTCCTCCTCGGGCGCGTGAACAGCGCGTTCGACACCGGCGTGCGCAGCCCGCTCGACGACGCGCTCCTCTCTTCGCTGCCCGCGGGCGACGAAGGCTACGCGAAGCTGGACGAAGTGCCGTTCGACTTCGAACGGCGCCGCGTCTCGATCGCCGTCGAGCGGGGCGACGAGCGACTGCTCGTCACGAAGGGGGCGCCCGAAGGGGTCCTCGCGATCACGACGTCGTACGCAGACGCCGCCGGCGTACATCCGCTCGACGACGCCGCGCACGCTCGCATCCGCGCCGTACACGACGGGTTCTGCGGCCGAGGGCTCCGCGTCCTCGCCGTGGCGGCGCGCGGTCTCGAAAGGCGGGCGGCGTACACGCGGGACGACGAGCGCGATCTCACCCTCGTCGGCTTTCTCACCTTCGTCGATCCCACGCGCCCCACCGCGCACGCGGCCGTCGAAGCGCTGCAGCGAGACGGCGTGACGGTGAAGATCGTCACCGGGGACAACGAGCTCGTGGCGCAGCACGTCTGCGGCGAGGTCGGCCTGGACGTTCGCGCCATCGTCCTGGGGGACGAAATCGACGACATGACCGACACCGCGCTCAGCCACGTCGTGGAGAAGACGACCGTCTTCGCCCGGGTGAACCCGGCGCAGAAGAACCGGATCATCCTCGCCCTCAAGCACCGCAGCCACGTGGTCGCCTTCCTCGGCGACGGCATCAACGACGCTCCGGCGCTGCACGCCGCCGACGTCGGCATCTCGGTCATGAGCGCGGTCGACGTCGCGCGCGACGCCGCGGACATCATCCTCCTCGATTCCGGGCTCGACGTCCTGCACACCGGCATCCGCGAGGGGCGCAAGGCGTTCGGCAACGTCATGAAGTACCTGCTCATGGGGACGAGCTCGAACTTCGGGAACATGTTCAGCATGGCGGGCGCGGCCGCGTTCCTCCCCTTCCTTCCGATGCTGCCCACGCAGATCCTCCTCAACAACGTCCTCTACGACCTGGCGCAGATCACGATCCCCACCGACAACGTCGACGACGAGCTGGTACGGCGACCTCACCCCTGGACGATCGACATGATCCGCAACTTCATGATCGTGACCGGCCCGATCAGCTCCGTGTACGACTTCCTGACCTTCTGGGTGCTCCTCCGCTTCTTCCACGCCGGCGAAGCGATGTTCCACACGGGCTGGTTCGTGGAGTCGCTGGCCACCCAGACGCTCGTGATCTTCGTCGTCCGGACGCTGCGCAGTCCGTTCACGAGCCGCGCGAGCTGGCCGCTCACGATGACGGCGCTCGGCGCGGTCGGGGTCGCGGTCGTGCTCCCCTTCTCGCCGCTCGCACACGTACTCGGATTCACGCCTCTGCCGGGCGCGTACTTCGCTTTCCTCGCCGTAACGACCTGCACGTATCTCGCGATGATCGAGCTCGTGAAGCGCCCACTCCTGCGCAAACTCCTCCCGGAGTGAAGGCAGCGCACGCCATGCGCCCGTGTGCACATCGTGCACGGCTCGAACCGCGAGGCGCCCACACCTCGCGTGGCCAATGCCAGTTTGGCGCGGAACGTGAACAAGATGAGAGCGCCCCCATGGACACAGGACACTCCGATCTCGTGCCGTGCCCCCAGCCGTGCTCGTCCCTGCGCCGCATCCTGCCGTTCCTCGCGGTTGCGCTTCTCTCGTGCAGTCCGTCGGTCGTGGCTCCAGTGGCTCAATCGGCGGTCGTGCCGGCGGCTCGCTCTAGCCTGATTCCCGCCCTCCCCCTCGGTGCCGAGCTCTCACGTCACCCGGGGCTGCGCGCGACATTCTCCGGACCCCGCGAATTCACGATCGACCAGACGACGCTCGGGCTCAACGAAGGGATCGTCACGGTCGTCCTCACCAACGTTGGTCCAACCGCACGGCGCCTGGGGAAGGTGCGTCTCGCCTTTGCGATCCACCGCAATGACGTCGAGCTCCCCTGCGTGGCGCGGAAGCCCGACTACGCCAATGATGCGGGCACGCTCGCACCGGGCGAGTCGTTCACTGCGACCTCGAATCTCGGATGCTGGACTCCGATCGCGGGCACGTATACGGCGCGAGCTTTCGTGACCTTCGATGCGGATGGAGGCGCAGCCCAAGGCGACCTCGCCGGCCAAGCCACCTTTGCGCTCGTCGCTCCGAGCGGCAATGCCGCGCATGAGGCGCCCTCGCATCCGGGGCTCTTCGCGCTCGCCGGCGGTGGCGCGCTGACATTGCCTGTTCCCGAGGGCGAGCAGGAGGATCGGGACTACAAGATCGCGATCGTCTTCACCAACGCGACGCCGCGCGAGCTCGATGTGCCGCCGGTGCGCGCCTCCCTAATCGTGTATCGCATCGGAGAAGAGACGCCGTGCATGGGCGAAGCGATCGTGCGCTCGCTCCCCTCGCTGGCGTCGGGCGCGATCAACGTGCTGCGCCTCCCCGTGACGTGCGTTCGCGACAAGCCAGGTGACTACGTCATCGTGGCGCGCGTCGCGTTCGAGCACGAGGACGAGAAGGTGGCATTTGACGCGGGGCGCGTACGAGTCCGCGTCACGACGGATCTCGGTACGATCCTGCCGCTCCCGTGAGCACCGCGAAGGCTGCTTCAGAACTGAATCGTACGTTCCTCGCGCCCGAGCTCGGCGAGCGATAGACGCGAGCGATAGAACTCGCGCCACAGGTAGAGGTACCCTTCGAGGAGGCGCTCCGGCGACATCTTCTTCGGCCGAAACACGACGTTCGCGTCGTTGTACCGCGACCAGTCGAAGCTGAGGATGCGGCCCTCTTCGAGGAAGCGCGTCCAGATCGGCGTGCCCGGATACGGCGTGAGGATCGCGAACTCCGCTTTGCGAATCCCCGTGGCATCGGCAAAGGAGAGCATGCGATCGAACGTCCCCTCGTCGTCGTCATCGTTGCCGACCAGGAACGATGTGTACGGCTCGATGCCGAGGTCCATGGCCTTGCGCACGGAAGCGCGGGCGCGCGCTTCGGCGCGAGGGTCCTTCCCCGTGAACGCGCCCTGCGTCACGGGGTCGAACCCGCCGACCAGATAGAACATGCGAATGCCCGCCGCACGCATGCGGCGGAAGAGCGACTCCGGCGTCGCTAGGATCATCGGCATGCTGATACCGACGTAGCTGATCGAGGCGGGCGTCTCGCGGCGGGCGAGCGCGTCCAGGAGCTCCCCGAAGCGCCTCTGGGCGCCCGATCCGAAGAAGAAGCTGGTGTCCTCGGTGAGCGATCCCAGCTTCCCGTGCTCCGCGAGGCGGTCAATCTGCGCGAGCACGTGCTCGAGCGGGATGTGCCGCATGCGACGCCCGGCCGTCGCCGGAATCGCGCACGCGATGCAAGAGAGAGGGCATCCGCGCGACACCTGAACCGGGTAGTCGTCGGGCGCGAAGTCTCGCCCCTCCTTCTCCATGTACAGATCGATGCGCGGAGGCGGGAGCTTCGCGAGATCGAACGGCTCGTGCTCGACATAGCGCGGCTTCAGCTCGCCTGCTGCGGCGTCGCGCAGGATCTCGGGCCACACCCCTTCCCCTTCGCCGAGCACGATCGCATCGGCGTGCCCGGCCGCCTGATCGGGGACCATCGTCGGGAAGATCCCCCCCATCACGACCCGGCGACCACGCGCGCGGAAGGCATCGGCAATCTCGAGCGCGCGTGCGCCCGAGGGGGTGAAGCACGAGATCGCGACGAGATCGACGTCGTCGTCGTCGAGCCCAATGTCTTCGAGCCGGTCGTCGCGGAAGTCGAGGTCCCACTCGGGCGGCGTCACGGCGGCGAGCGACGCGATCCCGAGCGATGGGGGCCCGAGGTACTCGTTGCACGGTACATAGGCACGAAGCTCCGGATGGGCCTCGGCGTGGCGGGCGAACCGCGGGTAAATGAAGCGAACCTTCATGGTGACACCGAGAGGAGTCCTTCGTTGTGAGTGGGTACATCGTGCCCGTAGAGAGCATCCGTGAGGCGCGCGACCCTCTCTTCGCGCGCCTCTGCAGATGTCACCGCGCCGATGTGAGTGCCGGCACGCGCCACGAGGTCATCGGTCGTGAACGCTGCGAGCTCGGCATCCTGCCTAGTCGCAGCGACGCGCGACACGGCTCGTGCGGCGCGGAGGTACATCTCGGCGCGCGCGAGGTGCTGGAGGATCGTTTGGCGCCGGACGACGCGGACCCCGTAGTGCGCACGCACCCAGGCGAGGGCGCCGTCGAGCCGCTTCACGGCCGCTCGATACGCCTCCGTAGCGTCGTTCCCGTCTGCGTCCAGCGCGGACGTCCCGCCGGCCGCGACCCTGGCGGCGCCGAGCCGCACGAGGAGGACGTCGTTCGCCCCTTCGAAGATCCGTGTAATCCGGCAGTCGCGCAGCATGCGCGCGACGCCGGTCGGCTCGAGAAAGCCGAGCGCGCCGTGGAGCTGCACCGCCTGGTCGCAGACGGCGAAGGCCTCCTCGCTGCAATAGACCTTCGCAAACGGGGAGAGCGCGCCGAGCTCGCTCGGCGGTTGCTCCGCGACGTGGCGAACGAAGGCATCCATGGCAAGAACGCGCGAAGCCATCCCTGCGATGTGTTCGCGCGACGCCGCGAACGACCCGATCGGACGTCCGAATTGCCGTCTCGACTGCACGTACGCGAGCGTCACGGCGAGCGCCGCGCGCGCGGTCCCGACGCAACCGGAAGCCATGAGCGTCCGACCCCACGCGAGCACACCGTGCGCGTGCTCGATCCCGCGTCCCGGCTGTCCGAGCACGTGATCGGCCGGCACGCGTACACCGTCGAAGCGCACCGTCACCGTCGACGACGCGCGGATCCCGAGCTTGTCTTCTTCGCGCCCGATCTCCACCCCCGGCGAGTCTGCCGGAACGCAGACGAGCGTGTGCCCACGCTGCCCACCGAACGACGGTGAGCTCGTCAACACGGTGAACAGCCCGGCGAAGCCTCCGTTCGTGACGAAGCTCTTTTCGCCATCGAGCACGAACCCGCCCGGCCCCTCCCGCAGGACGGTGCGCATTGCCGTGAGATCGGAGCCGGCTCCCGCCTCGGTGGCGGCGAACGCTCCGACGCACTCACCAGACGCCATGCGCGGGAGCCACCGGTCGCGGAGCGAAGGGCTCCCGAGGTCGACGATCCCTCGCGTGCCCAGCCCCGCGTGGAGTCCGATCGCGATCGCGAACGATCGATCCACGGTAGCGAGGGTGTCGATGACCGCACACGCCGTCGGGAGCGCGAGCCCGAGCCCGCCGTGCTCGGCAGGAATCGTGAGCGCGAACAAGCCGAGCGACCGCGCGCCATCGAGCACGTGAGGCGAGAAACGACCGTCCCTGTCGGCCGTTCGCCCGTCGATCGTACTCACGAAACGGCTCACCTCGGCGAGCAACGCCTCCGCCACATCCCCGTCGTCGCGTTTCGCGACCGCGTCACGCACCGCTCGCACGACGCTCGCCTTCCGCACGATGCCCCTCCACGAAGGCGCATGCGTCGTCGACCGTCACGATGCCCATCGCGTCCTCCATCTCGAGGTCGATCTTCAGCTCTTCGCTGATCGTCGAGAGGAGCTCGAGGCTGCCAAGCGAGTCCATCCCGAGGTCCTCGCGTAGTCGCTGTTCGCCCGAGACGCGGCTCGGCTCGATCTCCACGATCGCGGCGATGGCCGCGACGACGCGCCCGCGAGTCGACGGTTCAGACGTGTTCATGAAAACTTCCTTCCTTGGTGTCGGAGCGAGGCAGATAGCGGAAACGAACGAACCACTCGTGCGCGCGATCGAGGGCCGTCTCTACGGACGCGAAGTCGATCCCGAGATCGCGACGCGCCCGCGACGAGGACACGGGCTGTCCCGACGCGACCAGGTCGACGAACTCGCGCGGGACCGGGACTCGCGCACCGAGAACCGCCGCTTCGCGCTCCTCGAGATCCGCGCGACTCCTCGCCTCGTCATTGGAGAGCTCCTCGGGAGGCAGCGCGCCGCCGTAGCGTGCCGCGATCAGCTCGAGGAGAGCCCTCACTCTGACATCGTGTCCTCCCAGGCAGAATCGCGCACCGGCAGGCGCAAGGAGCGCCGTCACGTGAGCACGCGCGACGTCGCCCACGTCCACGACGTTCACGAGTCCGTCGGTCCACCACGGAATGGCGCGACGAACGGTGCCGACCAGGATCGCGCCCGTACCCAACCGCAGGTCCCACGGACCGATGCAGCCGCCGGGGATCAGCGTGACCGCGGGCAAGCCTTGTAGCGCAGCGCGCTCGACCTCGCGCTCCATCGCCCATTTCACTGCGCGGTACACGCTCTCGCGCGGAATCTCGGGCGCGATGTCGCGCTCGTCGGCGATGCGCCCCGGCGGCGCGGCGCCCAGCGCGCCGACCGAGGAGGTGAAGATGAAGCGCTTCACCCGAGCGCCGAGTGCGGCCTGGCAAGCGTTGCGGACACCTCGCACGCCTGCCGCGATCGCGCCGTCGCGATCATTCGAGTATTGCGGGTAGTGAGCACCGGTGAGCATGACGGCGTCACACCCGTCCATGGCGGCGCGCAGTTTCTCGGGCTCTTCGAGCGAGCCGTCGACGAGCTCGACGCCGCGTTTGCGAAGAAACACCGTCACGGTCGACCGGCGGCGCGTCGCGCGGACCGCGAAGCCTCGCGCGAGGAGCGCGTCGACGACGTTCAGGCCCAGGAAGCCGCTCGCTCCGACGACGAGCACGCGCTTCACGCCGTGCCTCCCGCGACGAGGCGTGCGCAATCGCCTCGCCGGATCTTTCCGCTCGTCGTCCGCGGCGCCACGCCGACCGCGCAGAAGCAAACGTCGTCGACGCGAGCGCCGATCCCGGCGAGCACCTCGCCGCGCACGGCCGTGGCCATCTTCGCGCGGGACGACTCATCGCGCTCGAGTGTCTCGATCAGCACGACGAGATCGTCGGTGCCGCGCTCGTCGTTGCGCCTCGCGAACGCCGCGATCGCCGATGCGGCCGTGCCGCACGCCTCGTACGCGATTCGCTCGACGTCCGTAGCGAAGACGTTGCGCCCCGCCTGGATGATGACGTCTTTCGCGCGCCCGGTGACGAAGAGTCGCCCGCGATCCACGAAGCCAAGGTCGCCCGAGCGCAGCCATCCGCCGCAGAGCACCTCGGCGCTCGCGCGCTCGTTGCGAAAGTAGCCGTCCATCAGCGACGCGCCGGCGACGCGGATCTCGCCAATGGCATGCTCTGCGAGCGGCCGACCGTGATCGTCCGTGACCGCGATCGACGCTCCGGCGACCGGCGTCCCGACGGAGACGACTTCGCGCGTGACCGCGAGACGCTCTTCCAGGGACGAAAACGTCACGGCGAGCGTGCTCTCCGCCATACCGTAGACGGGCAACACGACATCGCTTCGCAGGCCGTGCGCCGCGAACCGCTCCGAGAAACGGGCGACCGTCGCGGGGCGCACCGACTCCGCTCCGTTCAGCAGGACGCGAACGCGATCGAGGCCCCCCCCGTCGTAGCGGGCCGCACGCGTCGCGGCCAGCTCGAAGCCGAAGTTCGGCGCACACGACAGAGTTCCGCCGACGCGCGCGAGCGTCTCGAGCCATCGCGTCGGCCGCATCACGAACGACTCCGGAGACATCACGTGGACGGCGTACGGGTGCGCAATCGCCGTGAGCAGGACGCCGATCAACCCCATGTCGTGGAAGAGGGGAAGCCAGCTCACGCCGACGTCGTTGGGGCGGAGACCGAGCCCGTGCGCGATCGCGTAGGCGTTCGACAGGAGCGCGCGATGAGAGATCACGGCGCCCTTGGGATCACCGGTCGTGCCCGACGTGAACTGGAGCAGCGCCGTATCCGCGCCGTCGATCGTCGGCGACGACCCTTGGGCGGGACCGAGGCCGTCGAGATCGGCTTCGGTCAGCAAGGTCGGGGTTGGCAGCGCCACGCCCGCGTCACGGACACGCGGATAGGTGACGAGGACGTTCGCGTCGGCGGCCCTGAGGGTGCGCGCGACGTTCTCGAGGAATCGATCGAGCTTTCCGAAGGTGAGCGGAGCAGCGAGTGGCACCGGCAGCGCACCGGCGAGCATCGTTCCGAGCAGAGCCGTGACGAACGCGGGCCCCGTGGGGAGCAAGATGGCGACGCGATCGCCACGCCGGACTCCGTGAGCGCGAAGAGCCGCGCACCATCGGCGGGTCCCTTCCAGCGCACCGCGGGCGTCGAGAACCCTCACCGAGCCGGCGCTGTGGAAGGTGGCGTACGGAGCGTCCGCCGCTGCCGCCGCTTCGAGCGCTTCGAGCAGCGTCGCGTACGCAAGCCGCGGCTTCACGGGGCTCACGACGACGGCCGAAAGTTGGGACGTTCGCTCGCTCGCTCCTTGCATCGGGCTGGACCATGCCCGAACGACGCCGTCAGTCGATTGCGTTTGATCAAGTCGCGAAGATGACAATTCGCATGCCTCGACGCGTCATCCGGCACTAGGAAAAGGGCGTCGTCCTCGGGGGGAGCTTTGAGCAGTGCTGTCCACTGGAGGTCCAGACGATGATTAACGTCGCTGATAACGCTGAGAAGGTATCGAAGCCCGCCGACCTCGACTCGTACGCCGAGGTCGAGGTTGCGGAGCTGCTGCCACCACTGGAATGGGAGATGGAATCACCCGAACCGACCGGGATGAGGGCTTCACCGACGACCTCCGACCCGGGCGCTTGCGCGCAGCGCCGAGTCCTCGAGTTGCCGCCGCTGGTCAGACGCCGGACCGTGCCGATTGGCGCCGCCGAGCACGAGGAGAACGCCCGCCGCGTAGCGCACGCGGTCGCACGGATCGCGCATGCCCGCATGTGGGAGCAAGCCTGCGATTTCAATGGCCGCCCCTTTGAATCGCTCGCCGACTACGTCGCATCGCTCGGCGTGGATCTGACGATCATCGCGGCGCTCGCGCTCGATAGGCCCTCCTAGGCGACGTCGTTCGGCGCACCCTTTGCGCGACCGATGCAAGAGGGGCGTGCGTACCCGCGCCGCGGCGCCTCGTTGGTCCCGCCGCGGCGCGCCCCTCGCACACTACGAAGACGCCGATACGACGGGGCAGTGGCGCCGCCCGGATCGCGGAGCGGTCGTGAGAAATCCGCCATACTGCCGCGGTTCTTCGAGCCTGCACGACCAGACCAGCCGCCCATCGTGGACGGTCATGTCGGGACATCCGTCGCACATGTTCTGCCGACCGTCCTCGAGAACATCGATGGGCTGGATGACGACGATCGATTGCAAGCGCTCCCGCTTCAGCAGATCGAGAGGGTGCCTCGCGACGCGCTTTGCGTAGGCCTTCGCCGCAGAACGCACCCCGCGGTCCCACCACGAGGTCGCGAACACGGCACGTCCGGTCGCGAGCGCCTCGGGCGCCGCGTAGCTCATGTAATGACCGCTCAGCATGTGGTAGCTGGCCTGCGCGAGCTCCATGAATTTCGCGCCGAAGTAGCCGTCGATGTGTCCTTTCGAGCCCGCGCGCAGCGCGATGAGCCACTTGAACGAATCGGGCTGTTCCGTTCCGTTGAGGTACGCGCACGGCTCGAAATCGGGAAAACGGCGCCGAATGACGTCGACGACCTCGCGCGAGCTGATGTCCGTCCGACGGTCCTTGTCGCTCGCATACACGAGGGGCGACACATCGACCTCTTCACCGTCGCGGAAGTACCCGAAGCCGTCGAGGGCGGCCGCGCGCAACGTGATGAACACCATCGTCTGCACGCGCTCGATGTTCCGTGCGGCCCACTCGACGAGATCCGGGACCTGCTCGAGAGTGTCCTCGTAGACCGTCGAGTTGAAGGCGACGGCGATTCCGCCCACGCTGGCCACGAGGTCCGCGTACTCGGCACGCAGATCGTTCATTCCGATCTCGCTTTTGAAGCGCCAACCCGGCCGCCCCTGCTTCGAGTCCACGTGGAACGTGACCCCCACCAGCCCGGCCTTCTTGAGCTCCACGAGAAGCTCGCGCGTCATTGCGAGACCGTTCGTGTTGACGATCGCTTTGTGCCCGCGGGCCGTCACCCGCCGGACGATGGCGGGGAGCTCGGGATGGACGAGCGGGTCGCCACCGGCGATCGAGACCCCGTCGAAGCTTCGCAACCGTTCGAAGACGTCCAGATCGGCCTCGACGGCCTCGAGTGACTTGTGATCTTTCACGTTCTTGCGATAGCAGCCGTCGCACGCCAGGTTGCACGCCTGCGTTGGCTCGAGCCATGCGATCGGGTTGTCGGCGAGATTCCATGGCAAGCGGTACAGCGCGCGATGATCGAGGGGGGTCGGCATGGTCGGTCTCCGACGCATTCACTCGCACCGGTGGCCGCTCCAATGCGATGACGTTCGCCATTGAGAATTCTCAGATGAGGTTCAAAGTAGTCGGAAGAGGTCGCCGATGATCAGACTCTCCTCCGAGGAGTTGGCATGCCGGCCGGGCACGTCGCTCTGTCCGGACTGCCCGATGACGAGCGTGGACGCTCTCGCACACATGATCCCGCCGCAGGCGAACGCGTGCGCGTTCCGATCGCTCGCGGTGCGAGCCCGCGCTCCACTGCCGTCACGATGGTTCAGAGAATACGGACTGGGGATCGTCCGGCGCGGGATCGTCCTGCGCCAACGACTCGACTCGCATGGGCGCGCCATCGCAGTCGACGCCGTGGGGCCCGGCGGCCTGGTTTCCCTTTCGATGGCGGTTGGTGGCGGGGAGGACTCCAGTGTCGGCGGTTATGCCGTCAACGACGTGATCCTCTGCGCGTGTCCCACCGAACCGATGCAGGGGTCGATGGCCACCCATCCTCAAACCCCCCGGGACGTCGTCCGCCTCCAGTCCCAGGCGCTCGACCGAATGGAGCGCTTGGTCGATGCCCGGGGTCGGATGACGGTGGTCGAGCGAGTCGCGGCCACTCTGCTCGCGCTCGTGGACAGCCTCTCTCCATTCCGGCGCACCGAAGTGATCTCGTCGGACCTTCAACAGACCGACCTCGCGGCCCTCGTTTCGGCGCGACAGGAGACCGTGTGCCGCGCGTTACGCGCGCTCGAGCGTCGCGGCCTCATCGCTCGGGACGGAGATGGCATCCGCATCGCCGATCGACAGCGCCTCGAGGCCGTCTGACAGCGAGCTGGGACCTGGCCGGTTGACGAAGATCAAGCCGACGAACCGACGGCTCCCTCACACTGACAGTGTCGAGTCGCGCATCGACTCCACCCCCTCCGCATGTCGCTTCTATCGCAAGATATACGGCGTGTATCCCGCGCTCAGTCTCACGCCGCCGCCGAGGTCGCGGACGAGTCCACCCATCGCGGGCAGCGGCGCGAAGCGCTCATCATCGATATCTTGTTGGCCGTCTTCGACATCCTCCGCGAAGCCCACACGAATGCGCACACGCGGGAGCTCCGGGCGCAGGCGCGCAGCCTCGAGAATGCCGTGAAACACTGGACCGCGGTCCCGCCGAGCGCACCGCAGGTCGCCGCAATGTTCGAGATCGTGACCGAGCTTCACGCGAAGACCGTGAGCTCCGCGATCAACCGCTGAGCTCTGCCCGGCGCCCGTGCGCGGTCACGCACTGCGTGCACCGGCGGCCGTCACGAGCTCAGGTTCTTTCGCTCACATGGTCGGGGCATGCGCGATGCACGCGCGCGGTGCGTCCGCGAGACGCACCGAGCGGACAGAGAGCAGGAAGAGCCATGTTTGCCATTCGTCGTGAGGGTTCCCCCGCCGCGTCCGTTTGGGTCGCGGCTTGCCTGGTCCTCGGTTTTGCCTCTGGTTGTGGCGGCGCCAGCGCCGAGAGCGCGCCTCCGACGTGCATCACGTCTGCGCCGCTGCCCGACCAAGGGGCGCTCGTCAAAATGAACCAACTCCAGGCGGAGCGCGATTCCGCGAAGCAGGATGCGGCGCTCGCGCAGCAGCAGGCCGCCGCCGACCGAAGCGAGGACGAGCGCCAGATGCGCTCCGTCCGCTCGTACATCGACTTCGAATCCGCTGCGTACGCTCGTCTCGACCGCGTCGATTCGCACGTCACCCCCCTCGAAGGCTCGCTGGCACACGCGACGGGGGCGCGCCGCGCGAAGCTCGAGAAGAGCCTGCGTGGCATCGCCGTGAGCGAAGCAAAGGTCCAGAGGGACCTGCGGCGAACACACAAGGTCATGGATGCCGACTGGGCGGCGTTCCAGCGAGACATCGGCGCGACGCTCGACACGATCGACTCCGATCTCCAGCAGGCCGAGGCTCTCATCGCGACGCCGAAATAGGCCGAGCTTCGCCAATCCGCGACCACGCGGGCGTGGAGCCGACTGCAGGGCGCTCACTGCAGAGGGCACGAATGCGCCTTGACGCAACTTGGTAACCAAGTTATCTCGTTGTTGGTGGTCGCCGACAACATCACGCCAGTGCGCCGCGCCCACGCGGCCGACGACGTCTTCGAGCAGCTCGCGGCAGCCATCCTTCGCGGCGAACTCGAGGTCGGCGCGCCGCTGCCACCCGAGCGTGTTCTCGCGGAACGGTTCGGCGTCTCGCGGATCGTCGTGCGTCAAGGCGTGCACCGCCTCGCCGAGATGGGCCTCGTACGCGTGAAGCAGGGAGGCGCCTCGCTCGTGCTGGACCCCAACGAGGCGACGGATCTTCGCGTGCTCGCGATGTTCTACCGCTTCGCGCCGGCCTCTTCGCGCAGGACGCGCGACGTGGCCGACATGATCGAGAAGCAGTACCTGCAGGGGCTGTCGATCGTCGAGGTCGCCGCACGCCACGCGTCCCCGCGAGATCTGTCCGCGATCGTCGCGATGGTCGAAGCCGCAGCGAAGGACGGGGCGCAGCTCGCCCGGTTCGCCGAGTTCGAAGAGCGTTTCTGGCGCGCGCTTGCCGCCGCGGGAAAGAACCGCGTGTTCCGGATGGAGGTCGCGTGGTGGTACGAGGCGCTCGCGTCTCGCCCGGTACCGCGGGCCGTTGCGAAGGCCGCGCCGTCCGTGCGCATCGCCTTCTATCGCGAGCTTGCGCGGCGACTGGCAGACAGGCAGACGCCCGCCGAATTCTACCTGGGGGTCATGCGACCGATTCTCGACGCGGCCGTCGGTTCAGGAGGCGACCGGAGGAGAACGAAGGAGCGATGACCCCGGACCGGGGAGCGCGCGAAGTAACAAGCGGCAAAGGGGTGGAGTCGTGAAGCGAATCGCAGTGATTGGCTCGATGGTCATGATGGTTGCGGCGTGCGGGTCATCGACGAGCGGAGGGCTCGTCGACGACTCATCCGACGGCGGGGGCGCGACGACCACCTGGCCCTCGGACGCAGGAGTGCCGGACGATGGCGCGTCCACCAGCACGCTCGCCGACGCCCGGGCGGTCGACGGCTCGGCGGACGATCGCATCGACCCCATCGTCGTGGGGAACTCGTGGACCTACCAAGTGACGACGTTCGGTACGTACCCGCTTTGCCCGGCGGGCCAGTATACGGGCCTCGCGGAATCGGCGGCGACGGTCGGCGGCAAGAGCGCGGTCCTCGTGAAGTCGCTCTGCGCGAACGAGGCGGCGTCGTACTACACCGTGGAAGGCGATGTCGTGCAGGTGCAGGTCGACGGCACCTGGGTGCTCGCCCTCGACGCTCCCGTCGCCGAAGGGCACACGTGGTCCAATGGGACATCGACCTTCACATGGCGTGACGCGGGCGCGGTCACGGTGGCAGCCGGCACGTTCGACGACTGCTGGAGCGCCACCCAGAATGTCGCGTACGAGGCGTACACAATCTTCTGCAGGGGTGTGGGGCCGGTACGCTGGCACTCGAAGGACGGCGCCGGCGACGGCTTCGACGCCGAGCTCGCGAGCGCGAGCGTCCAATGACCTCCTACGAGACGAGCGGTAGCGCTCTCGCAGCGGCATGCCTCGCAGCGGCGCTCCTCGCGAGCTGCGCGGGGCGACCGTCGGCGCCACCCGCGAACGTGACCTCGCCCGAGGGAACAGGCGCCATGCCGTCCGCGGGCGTCACGTCCGCCCCAATGTCGTCACCGGCGGAGTACGCCGATCGCCCGATCTCCGCGGAGGCGGGCGCCGACTACTTTCTCCACACCGGCGCCGGCGATCCGTACGCGGCCGGGATGGCGTATCCGGTCTTCCTCGCGCTCATGGAGGCGTACCCCGACGCGCTAGGGGGCGACTGGAACGCCTTCGCCGATCGCTTTGGCTTCGTGCGTGACCCGGATGCGAAGGGGGATCCGAAGGCGCTCCCCATCGGGTTTCACCTGACGATCGATCCAGACACGCGCGTCCCATGGGTCGTGACGAACTGCCAGATGTGCCACGCCGAGAGGCTCCGTCTCCCCTCGGGAGACGTCGTCGTCCCCGGCCTCGGCAACAAGCGCGTGCGACCGCACGCGTATGCAAATGCACTTCTGCACATTGGGGCCGACCGCACGCTCGACGTGGGGCGCATCGAGGCGCTGGCCACGAAGCGAGCCGCGGAGTGGGGAGTGCCATGGGATCCGGCGATGCGTGAGCCGATCGTCAAGGCCACCGTCGCCGGACTCGTTGCGCTGGCAGAGAAGACCGGCGCTCGCTCGGCGCGGTTCGATGCCGCGCTCCCCGGGCGCGTGGCCACGATCGAGAGCTTCGCCATGGCGCTCGATCCGTACCGCACCCAGAAGGTCCCCTTCCCCGACGTGACCGGCTGGACGAAGGTCCCCGACGTCGCAAGCTTCCCGTACCGCGACACGTTCTCCTACGACGGCTCTGGCTACGGCTCGCCGCAAGCGTTGGTGCTCGAAGCAAGCTTCGTCTTCGGCACGCGCCCCGACTGGTACGTGACCCACCCTCACATCGCGACGAGCATGTATCTGTACCTGCACTCGTTCCGACGCACGCTTCGCTATCCGCGCCCCATCGACCCGACCCTCGTCGCGCGCGGTCGCGAGCGGTTCGACGCGGTCTGCGCGAAGTGCCACGGGACGTACGTGGTCCGCGGGAGCGAGACGCGCGCGGTCTACGGCGAGAGCATCATCCCGACCGACTACGTCGGTACGGATCCGGCCCGCGCCAACGCCGTCACGCCGGCGTTCGTCGATGCCGCCAACTCCTTCTCACTCACCAAGGGGCTCACCCGCGTCCGCAACACGGGGGGCTACGTCCCGCCCGTGCTCATCGACATCTGGGCGCGCGGGCTGTTCGGCCACGCCGGCCAGTGGCCCAGCCTGGAAGTGCTGGCGACGAAGCCGGACGACAGACCGCGACGGTTCATCGTCGACACCGAAGGAGCCTACGATCTGGACCGCGTCGGCGTTCGCTACGACGTACCGCACGGAGAGCGGAAGCTGCGCCCCGGTGAGTACGTCTACGACGGCCGGCAGCCGGGCCTCGATGTTGGGGGGCACCCATTCCTGGCGAACCTGGCGCAGGACGACCGCCGTGCGGTGATCGAGTACCTGAAGACGCTCTGAGCGTTCACGGGGTCACGCCTCGACGCCGCTCCTCCGTGCTCGGAATCGGCGCGAGCGAAGTGGGCGCGCTCCCGTCGGTCGCGCAGACGGGTTGCCCGCTTCCGGGGTTCGTCCACTCGAGCAGGCTCGCGTAGTCGCAGCTCTTCGGATCCGGGAGGTACGACGGCAGGACGCCGCGGACCACGAAGCCCGCCTTGAGCTGCGAGCTGAGGACGCGATCGATTCGCACGCCGAGGACCACGTCTTCGATGTACGCCTCCGGCGTCCGATCGTGCGCGACGGCGTGGTAGCCCCAGAGGCGGCCCCCCGCGATGATGCGCGCGAGGACGAGCTCGCGGCACAGCGACCGCATTGCTTCGTAGAGGGCGGTTCCGACGCCGCGACCCCACGCGGCACGGTCGACGTAGATGTCGGCGAGGTAGAGCGTGTCGCCGGCGAGGTCGTGCGTCGTGAAGAGGCCGTCTCCAGTCGCTTGCGACCAGGAGTGTGGCTGCAACGGATCCATCGCGGGGTTGAGAATGAGCGTCGCGATCGCGCCGACGACGACTCCATCGATCTCGGCGACGATCTGCCCCCGGGGGAACGTCGCGCTGTGGGCCCGGATCTGCGCCTCGGTGAAGACCACCTCCTGCTCCGCGAGGTCGGGATACGCCGCGCGGTTGAGCGCGACGAGCGCCGGGACGTCGCGGAGCGTGACGGTTCGGAGAGAGACTCGCGGCTTCGATTCGAATTTCATGGGGCCCTCGATCGTGCGCCCGTGACGCCCCTCTGCCGAGCGCTCGGGGCGGCCTTCGGGCGACATGTTTCGCGATTGGCACGCAGAGGCCCCGCGCCCGTGGCGCGCGCCCGTTTGGCGCCGATGTCACACAAGAGGCTCCCGCGCATCGTGGCGTTCGGAACGGCGCCAAGCTCGTTCGCCGACACGACACGCCACTCTCGCAACCGCCATTCGCCCGCGATACCTTCGACGGCGCGTGCGTCGTGCATCCAGTGCCAGCGATCTGCTCGCGGACCCGATCGGTCGCTACTGGGCCGGCCGGCGCCACTGCGTGTTCGCGCACTCACCGACGCTGCTCGGCTTCGCGTCGTGGGGTCGCCCCGACGTTGACGACGTACGCGAGCTGCTCCGAGTCTGCGAGATCGGGCTCAAGCCCGACATGGTCCCCTACCGATGGCTCGTCGACCTTCGGGGGCTCGAGCTCGTGGAGCCCGCAACGTTCGCCCTGTTCATCGAGCACACGCGCACGCACGGCGAGACCCTGGGTAGCAACATCCTGAAGCAGGCGCAGATCCGCCCGGACGGCTTCGTCGGCGCGGTCATCGCCGGCTTCGGGCTCGTTGCCCGGCTCTCGTACCCCGACCGTGTGTTCGGCGACGTCGAGGAGGCGCTCGCGTGGCTCGAGGTGGACGGCGACCAGGGGGCCGCGCTCCTCGCAGAGCTCGAGGCAATCCGCCGCGAAGCGCGCGAAGGCTACGCCATCGTCACACGACTTCGCCACGAGCTCGACGCTGCGGGCGCGCTCCGGATCGAAGACGGCGGGAGCCGGCTCGGGATGTCGACGCGGAGCCTGCAACGCGCGCTGCGCGAAGCGGGAACGACGTACCGCGCAGAGCTCGACGCCTTCCGGATACGGCGCGCGCACGAGCTGCTCCGCCAAGACGAGCGGAGCCTCAGCTGGATTGCCCATGAGCTCGGGTTCTCATCGGCGCAGCACTTCGCGACGGCGTTTCGGCGCGCGATGGGCGAGACGCCGAGCGTGTGGAGGATGCGGCACCGCGCGTCGGCGTGAGCGGGCGACTCAGCGTTCATGCTTGCCGCAAACCGCGACGGGCCCCCAGCATGCGCGCAAGCGCACCGCTTGCGTCGCGCTTCGCCGCTCCTTCTCGCTCCCTTCCACCTCCATGCCGCGGCACGATTCCTGTACGCGATTGGCGCCATGGACACCGCCGAAGACTGGAGCGAAATGGAGTCGTGCGTCGAGTGCCGGGCCGCGCTCTCGCCTCCGCTGGATCGCTCCTACGCAGTAGGCCCGAAGGCATTTCTCTGTTGGGACTGCGCGCTCCGTCGCGGGGGCCATTACGACCTCCTGCAAGATCGCTGGAGCTCGCCGCCGGACCTCTCTGGTCTGGCCAGGCGCGCATTGGAGCTCGAGGGGTAGAGCCTCTCTAGCTGGCCGCGGTGCCCCTCCTCGATCGCTCAGATCTCAGCCGCGATGCGCGCCACGGTCGCGATGCTGCGGTCGATCGCGTCCGACCAGGGGAACCCGCAGCTCACGCGGAAGCAGCTCCCGAAGCGCTGCTTCGCGGAGAAGATCGGTCCCGGCGCCAGGCTGATCCCTTCCGCGAGCGCGCGCGAGTGAAGCTCGAGCGCGTTCTTGTTCGAGGGGAGCTCCACCCAGAGCACGAAGCCCCCCTGCGGGCGCGAGATGCGAGTGCCCTGCGGGAAGCGTGACGTGATTGCCGCGCTCACCCGCGCGACTTGATCGGCGAGGCTGCGACGCAGCCGCCGCAAGTGCCGCTCGTACCCGCCGTGCTCGAGGAAGTCGGCGATCGCCATCTGGGGGAGCGACGGCGTAGCGATCGTCTGCGCGAACTTGAGGCGCTCGACGCGCTCCTGGAATCGCCCCGGCGCGACGTACCCCACCCGGTACCCCGGCGCGAGCGTTTTGGAGAACGAGGAGCACAGGAGCACGAGCCCGTCCCGATCGAAGGCACGCGCGGGGCGCGGTCGCACCTCGCCGAAGTACAGGTCGCCGTAGATGTCGTCCTCGATCAGCGGGATCTCGCGCTTCGCGAGCATCTGCACGAGCGCCCGCTTGGCGTCGTCCGGCATGAGCGCGCCCGTCGGGTTGGAGAAGTTCGTGACGACCAGGCATGCCTTCACGCGGTGCACCTTGAGCGCGGCCTCGAGGAGGTCGAGGTCCATCCCCGTCCCGGCGTTCGTGGGGATCTCGACCGCGCGCATCCCGAGCCCCTCGATGAGCTGGAGAAGGCCGTAGTAAGCGGGAGACTCCACGGCAACGGTGTCACCGGCGCTCGCGACGGCACGGAGCGACACATGCAGCGCCTCCATCGCGCCCACCGTCGTCACGATGTCGTCGGGCCGCAGCGCGACGTCGAACCCCGCCGCGCGCTTCGCGATCTGGCGGCGCAAGCCGAGGTGCCCAGGCGGTGGGTCGTAGCGAACCCCCGCGCCCCCTGCCGCGCGCGCGACGGCCGCCATGCGCCGGTTCAAGCTCTCGGTCGGCAAGAGCAGCGGGCTGAGGCTCCCCGCGCCGAGCGGCACGATGTTCGGGTCGCGCATCGCACCGTACATCCGCGCCACCAGATCGCTCACCGTCACGCGCGTCGCCTGGCACGACGCGCGGGGTGCGCGCGGCTCGGGCGCAGCGGGCTCGCGCGGAATGCGCACGTAGTGCCCGGACTGGGGGCGGGTCTCGACCACGCCTCGGTTCTCGAGCAGGAGGTACGCCTGAATCACCGTCGAGACGCTGACGTTCCGCTGGTGACTGAGCTGGCGCACCGAGGGGAGACGATCGCCGGGCTTGAGTGTCCCTTTCGCGACGAGCCTCACGAGATCGCCGGCGAGGTTCTCGTAGAGGAACGACGGCTCGGCGACTGTGCTCACCCGGAGAACGATAGCGCGCGGCAGCCACGAGCACAGTCTTCACGTGTCGCAACTGTGCTGGTCTCAGTTCGCTTCGTCTGCATCTGTTGCGTACGCCGACGCGTGTCATCTTTTCTGCCCATGAACGCTTCGAAGCGCGTGCCGGTCGTTCTCTCCTTCCTCGCCGTCGCGGTGATCTGGGGCTCGACCTACCTCGGCATCCGCGTCGCGCTCGACGGGTTCCCCCCGTTCCTCATCGGCGCCATACGCTTTCTCACGGCCGGTAGCATCCTCTACGGCTTCCTCCGCGCCCGCGGCGAACGCGCTCCCACCGGGGCCGAGTGGCGCTCTGCCGGCATCACGGGTGTCCTCTTCTTCGCGATCGGCAACGGCCTCGTGAACGTCGCCGAGCGTTCGGTGTCGTCGGGCCTCGCGTCCGTGCTCGTCGCGACGATGCCGCTCTGGGCAACACTGTTCGAGCGCTTCGCGGGGGGACGCGTTCAGCGGCTCGAATGGCTAGGGCTCGCGCTCGGCCTGGGCGGAGTCGTGATCTTGAACCTCGGCGGGGAGCTTCGCGCGAGCGGCGCAGGGGCTGTCTGCGCGCTCGTCGCGCCGATGGGGTGGGCGCTCGGATCGGTGGTGAGCAAGCGCGTTCGCCTGCCGGGCGGACCGATGACGACCGCGACGCAGATGCTCGCCGGAGGCGCGACGATGGCCCTTCTCAGCAAGGCGCTCGGCGAGCACGTCGTCGTGACGCCGCCGGCGCGCACCATCGTGGCGGTCGCGTACCTCGCCGTCTTCGGGTCGCTCGTGGGGTTCAGCGCGTACGTGTACCTGCTGCGGAACACGGCGACGTCCGTGGCGACGAGCTACGCCTACGTGAATCCCGTGATCGCGCTCGTGCTCGGAGTGGCCTTCGCCGGCGAGCACATCGACCGAGCGGGGGTGACGGGGGCGGCCGTGATCCTGGCGGCCGTGCTGCTCCTCTCCCGGGGGAAGGGGCGCGCCCGAGAGCGGGTCGTCGTGACGCCAGCGCTGGACGACGCGGCGTGCGAGTCGGTGCGCTAGAGCGGCACATCATCGACGACGACGTTCTCTTCGCAAGCGCGCTCGAGAGTCTGCTCGCGAGAAACGCTCACTTCCAGGGCAGGCAGCGCACCTTTGGTCTGCTCGCCGACGGCCATCTCCTCACGAGCACATGTTGGGTCTGCTTGCCGACGGCGCCCTCCACACACACATCGAGCTGCCGTCGCGACGAGCCGGCCGCCGAGGATTACGGTGAGCGCCGCTCCGCCATGCCGTACTCGTGCAACCGGTACTGAATGGTCCGCACGCTGATGTCGAGGATCTCCGCTGCCTTGCTCGCGACGCCGCCAACCGCGTCGAGCGTCGTGAGGAGGACGTGCTTCTCCACCTGGGCCATCGTCGCGCCCGGGATCCGGAGGCTGCCGAGGTTCTCGCGCACGGTCTCGAACGGGAGGTCCCCGTCGTCGATGTGGTCGCCCTCGCAGAGCACGACGGCGCGTTCGATGGCGTTCTCGAGCGCGCGCACGTTGCCCGGCCAAGCGTGTCCGAGGATCTTGGCCCGCGCCTTCTCGGTGAAGCCCTCGATGCGCTTGTGATTCTCCTCGGCGAACTTCCGAAGGAAATGGTTCGCGAGGGCGAAGGAGTCGCCGCCGCGCATGCGGAGCGGAGGGAGCTCGATGCGAACGACGTTGAGTCGATAGAACAAATCCTCCCGGAACCGCCCGTCGGCGACGTCGGCCCCGAGATCGCGGTTCGTCGCGGCGACGAGACGCACGTCGACGTGAATCGGCTCGTTGCCCCCTACCCGCTCGAACGTGCGCTCCTGCAAGACGCGAAGCAGCTTCACCTGCGTCCCCATCGGGATTTCCCCGACCTCATCGAGAAACAGCGTGCCACCGTGGGCCTGCTCGAATCGCCCGATGCGACGCTTGTCGGCACCGGTGAACGACCCCTTCTCGTGCCCGAACAGCTCGCTCTCGAGGAGCGACTCGACGAGCGCCGCGCAGTGCAAAGATACGAAGGGGTGCTTCGCCCGCGGGCTGAGCGCGTGAATCGCGTGGGCCAGCTCCCCCTTGCCGGTGCCGCTCTCGCCCGTGAGCAGAACGGTCGCCCTCGCGGGCGCGACCTGACGCGCCACTCGGTAGACCTTCTGCATCGCGGGGCTGGCGCCGATGAGCCCTTGGATCCCCTCCCCGTTCTGCTCGCGGATTTGACGGCGCAGGTTCTCCGCTTCGACGACGAGCGCGCGTCGGTTCAGCGCGCGCTCGACGACCATGACGAGCGCGTCGAAATCGAGCGGCTTCGTGAGGAAGTCAGCGGCCCCTTCGCGCATCGCACGAACCGCGGTGTTCAGATCGCCGAAGGCCGTGCACACGATGACCGGGACCTCCGGATCGCGCTCGCGGAGCTTCTTCAGGAGCTCGATACCGTCCATATTCGGCATCTTGAGATCGGTGAGGACGATGTCCGGGGGGTGAGCGTCGAAATGCTCGAGGGCGGTCGCTCCGTCCTCGGCGAGGTCGACCGCGTAGCCCTCTTGCATCAGCAGCGTCTGAAGCCCGGAGCGCGCATTCGCTTCGTCCTCGACGACGAGGAGGCGAGCTTTCGTTTTCAGTGCGGTCATGTGTACGGTCGCGCATTTAGCACGTTGCAAACGAGCATGCTCGGGGCTGCCAACCCGCGGCTCCGCGTGGCCGGCCCGGCGTGCATCGCTTGCCAACCGCCCGCACCCTTTGCGTCGAGTCGCTGAAGCGCGCCCATCCGTTGGCACTCTCGCGCACCGGCTCGCGTCTTGCTGACGGCCTGCCATGAGCCTCCAGAAGGCGCTCGTCCGCTCCGGTCTCCGCTTCGTCAACCTCCGCACGCTGATCCAGACGTGCATGTGGACGCTCCGTCCGCGGCGCTCCCGGACGTTCTTCCTCTTCGAAGGGAGAACGTTCGCGTACGGCGAGGTCTACCAGCAGGCGCGACGCTACGCGCGGTTCTTCCTGGCGGAACGCCACGCGCTCGTCGCTGCCGGGAAGCACGAGGCCCACGAACGTCTCGCGGTCGGCGTCTACATGGACAACGTGCCCGAGTACGTCTTCGCGGTCCTGGGAGCGGGGCTGAGCAACACGGTGGTCTTCGCGATCAACACCGGATTCCGAGGACCGACCCTCACGAAGGTGCTCGCCGAAGCGCGTGTCTCGCACCTGCTCGTCAATGCGGCGACCCTCGGCGAAGCGCGGCGGGCGCTCGCGGACGCACCAGCGCTGCTCCCTCCCGACCGCGTCCTGTACGCGGGTGTTCCCGCCGACGTCGGCGCGACCGGATGGCGGCCCCTCGAACCGGCCATCTCGGCCGCACAAGGCGAAGCGCCGGCGGAGGCGGTGCCGATCGACAACCTCGGCCCCGCGCTCGTCATCTACACCTCGGGCACGACGGGCTCGCCCAAAGGGGTCCCGTGCACGCACATGAAGCTCATCGGCGCGGGCGTCGTCGTGGCGCGAAGCGTTCACCTCCGAAGCCGCGATCGCGGCTATGTCTGCACGCCGCTCTTCCACTCCAACGCCTGGTTCATCGGCATCCTCCCGCAGCTCGTGGTCGGCGGGAGCTTCGTCCTCAAGCGCCGCTTCAGCGCGCGCGCTTTCGAGGACGACGTGCTGGAGCACGGCGTCACGTTCCTCAACTACGTGGGGCAACCGGTCCACTACATCGTGGAGGCGCTCGAGAAGAAGTACGGTTCGCCCGACGCCGTCGAGCGCGCGCTCGCGAAGCACCCGCGAAACAGGTTCCGCGCCGCCTACGGCAACGGCGCGTCCGTCGTCGATCGGCGGAAGCTTCTGCGCTACCTCGGCATGGAACACGTCTACGAGATCTACGGCTCCACCGAGACCGTCATCAACACCGTCAATCGCCCTGGCGATCCGATCGAATCGGTCGGACGCGTCGGCGCGTCGATCCGCATCCTGGACGAGCGCGACGAGGAATGTGCACCAGCGATCGTCGACGCCGCGGGCAAGCTGCTGAACTACGAGCAGGCCGTGGGCGAGATCTGCCGCAACATGGGGCCCGACAACTTCCGGTTCGATGGCTACTTCGGCAAGGCGGAGGCCACCGCACGCGCGTTTCGCGGCGGCATTTACCACTCGGGCGACCTCGGTCACGTCAGGGTCGTGCGCGGCGCGCGCTACCTCTACTTCGACGGTCGCACCGACGACTGGATTCGCAAGGACGGCGAGAACTTCTCCTCGGAGGCCGTGCTCGCCTACGCGCAGCGCATCCCGTGTGTCGAGCGCGCCATCGCTTACGGGGCGCCTAGCGACGTCTCCGACGAGAAGGTCATGATCACCATCCAGCTTCGCGAAGGGGCGAGCTTCGATCCCGACGCGGTGCACGCGTGGCTGACGCGCGAGCAGCAGGAGGAGGGCATGGACCCGAAGTGGATGCCCGACTTCATTCGCATCGAAGCTCGGCTCACGACCACCGAGACCGACAAGGTGCCGGTCCGCGCCTACAAGCGAGAGCACTTCAACGTCGAGCGCACTCCCAGGATGCGCGTCTACTACCGTCTGCGCGGCGACGAGACCTTTCGTCCGCTGACGCCCGCAGCCTACGGCGCCATGAAGGACTCGTTTCAGCGCAACGGGCGAGAGGCACTGCTCGGAGCAGAAGAGCCAGCGGGCGGCTCACCGTGACGGAGAGTCGCCAGCGTGTGAGCTGAAGCTCGAACCCCCCGCGTGCTACGCCGTCCGGCTCGACCAGCCGCGCAACGCGTCGCGCCCGCTTCGCTTCGCAGGGGCCTTCCGCGGCGACGGCGACGTCTCGTACTTGTACTCGAGCGCGTGCGACACGTCGGTCACCTGCACGTCGTACGCTCCGAGCGTCGCGGCGATGTGCTGCTCGACCACGGCCGCGTCGAAGTCGCGGCACGAGTAGACGTCCATGACGAAGAAAGGCCGGAGCGGCCACGTGTGGATCGAGCAGTGCGACGTCGAAAGTACGCACACGCCCGTCACGCCCCCCTCGTCCTCGAACGGCTCGACGCCGAGCTTCGCGATCTCGGTCTCGACCTCGTACATGTGCGGCTCTCCGAGGATGCGCATCCCCAGGAGACCGATGAGCCCGCGAAGCATCTGCTCCACGTTCTTGGCGTCCCCGAGATGGGCAGGGAGACCTCGTCCAAGAATCTTCACATGACGACCGTGCGACATTTCCAGCGACCTCCGCAGAGAGTGAAGGAGCCGAAATACGGCCAGAGTTTCCTTCGCGCAATCGCAACTTCATGCGAACGACACATTGTCGGCAGTGAACCCTGATCAACACGAAACAAAGACTGAACGTACGGTTACGCGGCCGTCACCGACTGATTCGGTGCACTGGCGGGTGTCCCGACGAGGGGGCGACGCGATGTAGCCTCGGCCTCGATCGCCATGGCGCCCGCGCCTCCCCCACCCCGCAAGCTCGCCGTACTGGCCATCGATCTGCAGCGCGACTTCCTCGAGGACGACGGACGCATGCCAATCGCACGCGCGCAGGTGGCGACACTCATCACCGTCGCGAACGCGATCACGACGAAGGCCACGACGATCGTCGGGGCGAAGGTCGTCTACATCGGAAACGAGTTCCCGCGTTCGCAGTGGGTACGGAACTTCTTCCGCAAGAACGCTGCCCTCGCAGGGTCACGCGGGGGAGAGATCGACCCGCGCGTGGAGCAGGTATCGACCACGTACGTGTCGAAGGCCGAAGGGAACGCCTTCAGCAATCCGGCCCTCGGTGGGTTCCTGCGAGCCGCCGGAGTCGAGGACCTGATCGTGCTCGGGGTCTTCGCCGGAGGCTGCGTGAGCGCGACGACTCGTGCGGCGTTGCACGCGGGCTACCGCGTGACGCTCGTGCGCGATGCCGTCGGTGCGGCAAGCGACGGCGCGCGCGATCGGGCGCTCACGAAATTGGAGCATGCCGGCGCGCGCGTGAAGAGCGGCGCGGAGGTGTTGCGGGGGATGGAAGGCTGAACGCTCAGCGCTTCGGCGGCGGCGGGGCGAGATCGCGGACGATCGGCAAGAGGTCCATCGACGAGATGATGCCGACCATCTTCCCCTTGCGGGTCACGAGGACGCGGTGGATGCGTCCGGTGATCATCGCGTCGGCGACCTCTTGCACCGTGGACGACTCGTCCACGCCGAAGACGACCGGCGTCATGACCTCGCGAACCGTCGTCGGCGACTGCGCCTCGACATGGAATCCGCGCATCTCCTCGCGCGCGATCAGCTTTTCCAGTCCTTGCCGGTAGTAGTTGGGGACGTCTGCCTGCGGTCGGTCGCCAAGCGAACCGTTCCGCGCGAGATCCGTCAAAGACACGACCCCGATGGGCGTGTGGTCCCCCGAGACGACCGGGGCTCCAGAGATGGAGTGCTCGGTGAGGAACTCGAGGAGCCGGTCGATGGACCAATCCGCACCGACCGCGAGGACGTTGCGCGTCATGACCTGCGAAGCTGTGATCTTTTGCACGGGGCCTCCGGGCGGCTCACGTTTCATCACGTGGGCCCGATACGACTCCGTTAGCGAATCCCGCGCCGACGCCGGCGCAACGCTCCGGCCCCCTTCGGGGTGGCAAGCGCATTGCTTGGGGTCGCCCCCATGGCAACCCTCATTACGTCCGATTGCATCAACTGCGGAGCCTGCGAGCCCGAGTGCCCCAACGACGCGATCTCTCAAGGGGGGGAGGTTTACGTCATCGACCAGGAGCGCTGCACAGAGTGCGTCGGTTTTCACGCCAAAGAAGCGTGTCAGGCCGTCTGCCCCGTCGAGTGCTGCGTCCCCGATCCGGCGCGTCCCGAGACGGAGGCGCAGCTCATTCAGCGGGCGATCGCCCTTCATCCGGACGACGCCGAGCTGAAGGCGCAGGCCGCAAGCGGAGACTTCCCTTCGAGACTTCGGGGCTGAGTCGTCGCGCCGTGACGTCTCGAGCAACGAACGGGATGCACGTTGCGCGCAGGAGTTGCGGCGCCCCCCCCGTCCCCGCCGCACCAACGCCCCTCCGGGTCGTGGCGCGAGACGTGCGTATGGGCCGTTACGTAGAGGTGGCTCGTCACCTCCCGATCACGGGTGGGAATTAGGTGCCTGAAATGCACTCGCCTTGGCTGTCCGTGCTCGCGTTCCTGATCGTCTCCACGCTCGTGGGCGTCGGCATCCTCGCCGCAGCTCGCCTCGTCGGCGTACGTGGACGGACCGAGTCTCCTCTCAAGCGGCGCACCTACGAGTGCGGGGAAGAGCCCGCCGGCATGGCGTGGATGCAGTTCCACGCGCGCTACTACGTCGTCGCGCTCCTGTTCGTGCTCTTCGACGTCGAGGCGGTCTTCCTCTTCCCCTGGAGCGTGACGTTGCGCGAGCTCGGTTCGAGCGGCTTCTTCGCCGCCACCGGCTTCATCGCCGTGCTCATGCTCGGGTGGCTCTACGCGGTCCGCAAGGAGGCGCTCGAATGGCAGTGATCGCGGGACGACGCCTCCCCGTCGTCGACGAGAGCCACCTCCCCTACGAGCACCCGCTCTACGGTCGGCTTCTCTCGGCGCCGGGGCTCTCGATCGCGACGACGGCGATCGATCGACTCCTCGAGTGGGGAGCGATGAATAGCCTATGGGTATTTCCGATGGCGACCAGCTGCTGCGGCATCGAGCTGATGTCGGCCGCCGCCAGCCGCGTCGATCTCGATCGCATGGGGACGATCGTCCGCGCGACGCCGCGCCAGTCGGACGTGATGGTCATCGCAGGAACGATCACCGTGAAGATGGCGCCGCGCGTGAAGGCGCTGTGGGATCAGATGCCCGAGCCCAAGTGGGCGATCGCGATGGGCTCGTGCGCGATCTCGGGCGACTTCTATCGCAACCTCTACTCGGTCATCCCGGGCATCGACACGGTCCTCCCAGTGGACGTCTACGTCCCTGGTTGCCCTCCGAATCCCGAGGCGCTCATGCACGGGCTCCTGCGTCTCCAGGAGAAGGTGCGGCTCCGTCGCGAAGGGAAGCTCCCCCCGCGCGAGTTCAACCCCGCCACGCTCGCCCTCACGAATCCATCGATCGCGCGTGTGGGCGATCCCGCGCGTGACGCCGCGCTCGGCGAGGCGCAGGTCGCGTCCGCGATGGTCGCTTCATCGCTGGACAAGAGTGACGAGGACCGCACCCAAGACGAGGTCGTCGACGCTCCGGTCGTGCGCGCGAACGAGCTCGACGGCGATCTCGAAGAACTGTTCCGGGAGCACGGCGTGACCGAGATCCCAAAGGATGCGGCGCCGGTCGTCCCCGCTCTTCGCCACGTCGAGCTCGCGCGCCGCCTGCGGGATCGCGGGTACCGGCAGCTCGTCTACGTCGCGGCCACCCATTTTCCGGCCAAGACCGGCGCAAAAGCCCAGCCCGAGCGCTTCGAGGTGGCCTATGCGCTTCGCACCGTTGGCAAGGGGACGCGCCTCGCCGCATGGCGCGTCGTCCTCGCGACCGACAAGAGCGTCTCCACGCTCGTCGGCGTCTTCGCCGGAGCCGACTGGCAGGAGCGCGAACAGTGGGACCTGGTCGGTGTCCGCTTCGAGGGGCACCCCGATCTGCGTCGCATCATGCTCCCCGATTCGTGGACGGTGCACCCACTCCGCAAGGACTTCCCCGCTGACGCCGCGTGCCCGCCATGGAGATGACGACCGTGCACGTGCAGAGCGCCGGCCGCGGGCGAGTAGACCCTCACGCGTCGGTCCGCTCCTACGATCCCGAAGCGGACATGATGCTGCTCCACTTTGGACCGCAGCACCCGTCCACGCACGGCGTCTTCCGCATGGATCTCTACCTCGACGGAGAGATCGTCGTTAAGGCGACGCCGTACCTCGGGTACCTGCACCGCGCGGTCGAGAAGCTGTGCGAGAAGCTCACGTACACGCAGTCGACGCCCATCGTGGACAAGAACGACTACGTGTCGCCAATGTGCAACGAGCAGGCACTCAACATGGCGTTCGAGAAGCTGCTCGGCATCGAAGTGCCCCGGCGCGCGCGATGGATCCGGACGATCTTCGCCGAGCTCCAGAGGATCGCCTCGCACCTCCTCTGGCTCGGCACCTTCGGCCTCGACCTCGGCGGCGCGCTCGGTGGGGGCTCGACGCTCTTCCTCCACTGCTTCCGCGAGCGCGAGCTGATCCTCGACCTCTTCGAGGACGTGACCGGCGCGCGCTTCCACTACAACACGCACACGATCGGCGGGAACCGCCACGACCTCCCCGCCGGCTGGAACGCCAAGGTGAAGGCGGCGCTCGCGACGATCGAGTCACGCCTCCCCGAGTACGAGGCGATGAGCCTCGCCAACTCGATTTTCGTGGCGCGCACCAAGGGAGTCGGGCGCCTCGATGGCGAGCTGGCGCTCGAGCTTGGGATCACGGGGCCAATCCTGCGCGCGAGCGGAGTGGATCACGACTTGCGGCGCGACGCGCCCTACCACGCCTACGACGAGATGGAGGTGCGGGTCGCCGTCGCACGCGGAGGCGACTGCCTCGCGCGCGCTGAGGTCCGCTTCGCCGAGCTTCGCGAGAGCATCCGCCTCACTCGCTCGGCGATCGACGGCGTCCCCGAGGGGCCCATCTGTGGCTTCAAGCCGATCCGCCAGCCCACGCAGGTGAAGGCGACGTCGGGGCAGGTGTACGCGGCGCTCGAGTCTCCGCGCGGTGAGCTGGGAACCTTCCTCATCGCCGGCGGCGATACTCCGACGTCGCCTTACCGCCTGAAGATTCGCCCGCCGAGTCTCCACGCGCTGTCGGCGATTCCGTACATCCTCCCCGGCTACACCGTGAGCGACGCGGTCGCGATCCTCGGCTCGCTCGATCCGATCATGGGGGAGGTGGACCGGTGAGCCCGCTCGTTCACGGGGCTGCCTACGGCGTGGTCATCGTCTCGGCACTCCTCACCGTCATCGCCTTCGGCATCTGGTTCGAGCGCAAGTTCGCCGGCCGGATGCAGTCGCGCCTCGGCCCGACGATCGTAGGCCCCGTCGGTCTCTTCCAGCCGCTCGCCGACGTGGTGAAGCTCCTCCAGAAAGAGGACATCGTCCCGAAGGACGCCGACCGCCACCTCTTCGACATCGCGCCCATCCTCGCCGCGCTCTGCTCGCTCGGCGCCGCCGCCGTCGTCCCATTCTCGAGCTCGATGGTTGCCGCCGATCTCGACATCGGCGTTCTGTACGTCCTCGGCATCGGCGGCCTCATGGTGATCCCGACGTTCTGCGCCGGGTGGGCGAGCAACAACAAGTTCGCGCTCCTCGGCGCCATGCGCGCGATCGCGCAGTCCGTCTCGTACGGCGTGCCGCTCGTGCTCTCGGTCCTGGTTCCAGTGATTCTCGCCGGGTCAATGAGCGTGTCGGGCATCGTCGCGTGGCAGTCCACGCACCACTGGGTCGCCGTGTGGCCGATCATCCCGGGGCTCCCCGCGTTCTTCCTCTTCTTTCTCGCGATGCTCGCCGAGTCGAATCGGATCCCGTTCGACATCCCCGAAGCGGAGAGCGAACTCGTGGCCGGCGTGACCACGGAATACACGGGAGCAAAGTTCGTCCTGTTCTACATGGCCGAGTACGTCCACACGCTCGTGGGCTCGGCCCTCGGAGCTGCGCTCTTCTTCGGCGGCTGGGACGGCCCGTTCGCCCCCGGCCTCCACTGGATGGTCGCCAAGACGCTCGCGATCTTCGTCGTGGTCTATTGGGTGCGCTGGTCGCTGCTGCGGCTGCGCGCCGATCAGCTGATGGACCTGTGCTGGAAGCGCCTCACGCCGATCGGCGTCGCGCTCGTCCTCCTGGCCGCCGCGTGGGTCCAGTACGGGCCGGAAGGAGCTCGCTGATGGGCTACGTGACCGACGCGGCACGCGCGCTTGCCACGACGCTCCGGAACGCCCTTCGGCCCCCGACGACGGTCGAGTTCCCCGCGGTGATCCGTCCGCGCGCCGAGCGCTACCGCGCGAGCTTCGCCCTCCCCGATGACGAGCACGGCGAGGTCGCCTGCATCGCGTGCCTCGCCTGCGAGCGCATCTGCCCCTCGCAAGTGATCAAGATGAAGAGCGGCGGCAAGCGGGAGTCGCCGGTCAGCGGAAAGAAGCGGGCGTACGTGGACGAGTTCGTCCTCGATCTCTCGGCCTGCATTCAGTGCGAGCTCTGCATCCAGGTGTGCAACAGCGACGCGATCACGATGACCCGCGAGCCGGAAGCACCCAGCTTCTCGCGCGAGGATCTCGTGCTCAATCTCGTCCGGCTCCGCGCCAACGCGCACGACAAGACCGCGGCGTGGGGGCGCGGCACGGTGCTCCAGGAGATGCAGGAACCGCCGAAAGCCGAGAAGCCCCCGGTGCGAGCTCCCACGGAAGCGCCCAAGCCAATCCAGGCCAAGGAGCCCCCAGCGGATGCGATCGCCGAACCGAAGCAGCCGCCGGCGCCGCCGCCGCAGCCCGCGACGGCGACGGCAACCGTACCGGAAACGGAGACCCCGTGATGGAGACCGTCGGCTTCGCTTTCGCGGCTGCGTGCGCGCTCCTGTCGGCGATCTTCGTCGTCCGCAGCTCGAACCTGATTCATGCAGTGCTCTGGCTCGGCGTGACGCTGCTCACCACGGCGGGGCTCTATGCCATGCTCGGCGCCTCGTTCCTCGCCGGCGTGCAGGTGCTCGTCTACGTCGGCGGTGTCATTACGCTGATGATCTTCGGCGTCATGATCACGCGGCGGCACGACGGCCTGGTGGTTCAAGCCGATTCGGGGAACCCCGCGCGCGGGATGTTCGTCGCCGGCGCCTTCTTCGGGATCGTCGCGGCGGCGATTCGCCTGACCGACGGGCTCGACGTCGCGATCACCCCGGACGCCGTCTCGCCGGCCGACCTCGGACGCGCGCTCTTCCGGGAGCAGGTGCTCGCATTCGAGGTGCTCTCCCTCCTACTGCTCGGCGCCATCGTCGGTGCGATCGTCATCGCCCGGCGACGTGACCCCGGCGCCCCTCGACGCGAGCCACTCGAAATGAGCGCGCGGACGCCCGAGCGCGCACCCGAGATCGTCGCGAGCGAGGTGCGCCCATGACGCTCTCCACGTGCCTGCTCCTCGCGACGGCGCTCTTCGCCGTCGGCATCTACGGCCTCCTCACGCGGCGCCAGGCCATGGCCGTGCTCCTCTGCATCGAGTTGATGGCAAACGCCGCCAACCTCTGCTTCGTCGCCTTCAGCCGGTTTCGCGGGGGCGTCACCGGGCAGGTCTTCGCGGCCTTCTCGATCGCGCTCACGGTGGCCGAGGTCGCAGTCGGTCTTGCGATCGTGATCCTCCTCTACCGGAGCCGCGGCGACACGCGACTCGACCTCGCCAGCGAGATGAAGGAATGAGCCCCCCTATCCTCCTCGCCCTCGTGGCGCTCTTCGCGCCCGCGGTCGCGGCGCTCCTCCTCGTCCCGCCCGCCGCGCGGCGACAGGGCTGGCCCGCGGCGGTCGTCTGCATCCTCGGTTCCGTCGTCTCCTTCGGCGCCGCGCTCGCGCTCCTGGCCAACCAGCTTGGCGACCCGACGCCGCAGACGCTCGCCGTACCGTGGCTCCACGCCGGCACGGCTGTCGTCGCGGAAGCGGGCGTCCACGTCGACGGTGTCGCCGCATCGATGCTCGCGGTCGTCACGCTCGTCGCGCTGTGCGTCCAGGTCTTCTCGCTCGGCTACATGCACGACGAGCCCGCGCCCGCCTTCGGGCGCTACTTCGCGTACCACGCGCTGTTCCTTTTCAGCATGAACGTGCTGGTCGTCGCCCCGAACCTGCTGCAGCTCTTCGTCGGCTGGGAGCTCGTCGGCGTGACGAGCTATCTCCTCATCGGCTTCTACTTCCGCAAGCCGAGCGCCGCCCACGCCGCCGTGAAGGCGTTCTGGGTCACCAAGTTCGCCGACATGGGGTTCCTGTTCGGTCTCCTCACGCTCTACTGCGCCTCCGGGGGCTTTCGCTGGGATGCACAGCTCGCGCCCGAAACCGCCACGGCCGTCACGTTGCTGTTCTTCCTAGCGGTGGTCGGCAAGTCCGCGCAGTTCCCGCTGCACGTGTGGCTCCCCGATGCGATGGAGGGGCCGACTCCGGTCTCCGCGCTCTTGCACGCGGCCACCATGGTCGCAGCGGGCGTATTCCTGGTCGTGCGCGCCAACCCGCTGTTCGCGCAGTCCGAGACCACCCGAACGCTGATGCTCGGACTCGGCGCGGGGACGGCGCTCTTCGCGGCGCTCTTGGCTCTCGTGCAGACAGACATCAAGAAGGTCCTCGCCTACTCCACGTGCTCGCAGCTGGGGTACATGGTCGCGGCGCTCGGCGCCGGCTCGGTCCTTGGTGGATTCTTTCACCTCACCACGCACGCGTTCTTCAAGGCGCTCCTCTTCCTCGCCGCCGGGAGCGCGATCCACGCCGTGCACTCGAACGAGATTGGCGCGATGGGTGGACTCGCGAAGCGGATGCCCCTCACGGCAGCTGCTTTCGTCATCGGAGCGCTCTCGCTCGCCGGTATCCCCGGCTTCTCGGGGTTCTTCAGCAAGGACCTCGTGCTCGAGGCGGTCGAAGGGAAACTCGGCTCCGTCCCGTGGGCCGCCCTGCTGGCGACGGCGTTCCTGACGGCGTTCTACATGGGAAAGGTCGTCTTCGTGGCGTTCTTCGGGGAGCCGTCGGGCGAGAATGCCAAACACGCACACGAGCCGGGTTGGTCGATGCGCGGGCCGCTCGTCATCCTCGCGATCCTGTCGCTCGTGCTGGGTTACTTCGCCGCGCCGTTCGCGAAGCTCCACGGCGAGACGTATCACTTCGAGGTCGGCCTCGGGCCGATCCTCGGCGCGACGCTCGGAGTGGGCGGCTTCGCCGCTGCTTACCTCGTCTTCGGTCGCGGCAAGCGCGAGACGGTGCCGGCACCGATGGCGTGGATCGGCAGAATCGCCAACGCGGGCATCGTCGACCGCATCTACGAGCTCGGCTACCGGCGAGTCACACTCGTCTTCGCCGACGCCCTCGCGTGGTTCGACCGGTACGTGGTCGATGGCCTCATCAACCTGCTCGGATACTCGACGCTCGAAGCGGGCGCCGCAGCGCGCCCGATCCAGACGGGTCTCGCGACCGACTACGTCACCGCGGTCGTGGTGGGCGCCGTCTGCGTCGCAGCCTGGGCGGTGACGCGATGAACGAGCATCTCCTCACGCTGATCGTCGCCGCCCCTACGCTCGCCGCGCTGGTGGTGATGCTCCTCCCGGCGGGCGCCCGCTCGGCGATCCGCTTCACCTCGCTCGCCGGTGCGGCGGTCAGCCTCGCCGGCAGCGTCGTCGCCTTCCAGACCTACGACAAGGTCGCCGCCGGCCTGCAGCGAATCGAGAGCTACCCGCTCGTCCCCTCGCTGGGCGTGCGCATCTCGTTTGCCATGGACGGCTGGACCGGCCCGTTGCTCTTGCTCACGGGGATCATCATCTTCGCCGGCGTCCTTGCGAGCTGGAAGCTGCAGACGAGGGAGCGCGAGTACTTCGTGCTCCTCCTCGTGCTGGTGTCGGGCGTGTTCGGCGTCTTCGTGTCGCAGGACCTTCTGGTCTTCTTCCTCTTCTACGAGATCGCCGTGCTGCCGATGTACCTCCTCATCGGCATCTGGGGAGCGAGTCACGCGGTGCCTCCCGCCGGCCCGTTCCGCTTCGTATGGAAGCGCTTCGCCGTCGGCGACAAGGAGTACGCCGCGATGAAGCTCACGCTGATGCTCCTCATCGGCTCCGCGGCAATCCTCGTCGCCATCTTCGCCCTCTACGTGAAGTCGGGCGCGGAGAGCTTCGACCTCGGACACCTCGCCGCGGCGAAGTACGACGACCACCTTCAGATCGTGCTCTTCCCGCTGCTCTGGCTCGGCTTCGGCACGCTCGCCGGCGTCTTCCCGTTCCACACGTGGTCTCCCGACGGCCACGCCTCGGCGCCGACTGCGGTCTCCATGCTTCACGCCGGCGTCCTGATGAAGCTCGGAGCCTTCGGCGTCATGCGCGTCGGGATGGTGCTCCTCCCCGAGGGGACGCGCTTCTGGGTCCCCGCCGTGGGCGCGGTCGCAGCGGTGAATGTTCTCTACGGCGCGTTCTGCGCGATGAGCCAGACGGACCTCAAGTACATCGTCGCCTACAGCTCGGTCAGCCACATGGGCGTCGTGATGCTCGGAGCGGCGACGCTCACGACCATCGGCTGGGACGGCGCTGTCTTCCAGATGGTCGCGCACGGCATCATGACGGGGCTCTTCTTCGCTCTCGTCGGGCTCGTGTACGAGCGCGCGCACACGCGCAGCATCCCGAAGATGGGAGGGTTCGCGAACGTGATGCCGGGCGTCGCTGCGTTCTTCACGCTCGCGTGCCTCTCATCGCTGGGGCTCCCAGGAACGGCGGGGTTCGTCTCGGAGTTCATGGTCTTCCTGGGCGCGTGGAAGAGCGGCCACACGATGTGGGCCATCCCGGGCGTCCTCGGAGCCTTCATCACCGCCATTTACGTGCTCAAGGCGACGCGCGCGATCTTCTGGGGTCCCGGCCCGAGCGAGCAGTTCCACGAGCTGACCGACGCGCGGAAGACCGAATGGGGCGCGCTCGTCATTCTCGGGACCTGTCTGGTCGTCCTCGGCGTGTGGCCGCGCCTCTTGCTCGATCACATCGACCCGGGGAGCGTGGCTCACCTTTCGAACTTCCTCCCCTTCGCCGTGGGGGCCAAATGAACGACCTGCGCGTCCTCTGGCTGCCACTCGCCACCGCGACCCTCGCCGTCGTGGTTCTCTTGCTCGACGTGCTGTCACCGCCGGCGCACGCATCGCGTGACCGTCGGCGTCCGGTGATTGGCTGGGTCGTCGTCGCGGGCCTCGTCGCGATCTTCGCCGCAACGTTCTTCATCGACTCGTCGGGGACGGCCGCATTCGGCGCATTCCGTGGCGGACCGTGGTCGACGTTCCTCGGACGCCTCTTCCTCGCCGCGGGAATCCTCGGCGCGCTGGGCGCGCTCGACGACGTCGCCGAGCGAATGCCGCGTCGCCAGGGGGCCTACTGGCTGAGCTTCGTCGTGAGCCTCGTCGGCATGACGATCCTACCGGGCGCGCGCGATCTCATTCTCGTGGTCGTCGCCTTCGAGCTCGTCGGCGTTCCTCTGTACGTGCTTGCGGCCTACGCAAAGACGGATCCGCCGCCCGACGCGCCCTCGAGCAAGGGGCTCGCCTCCGAGGCGGCGCTCAAGCTCTATCTCGTCGGCGCGACGAGCTCGGCCATCACGCTCTTCGGTCTTGCGCTCCTCACGGGCATGGCGGGCACGTGCCGCATTGACGCCCTCGCGGCATCACCGATGACGCCGCTCGGCGCCGTTGGGCTGCTCTTCGTGCTCGCCGGCGTCGGATACAAGATCGGGATGGTCCCCTTCCATCACTGGGTCCCCGACACGTACCAGGGCGCGTCGACGCCGTTCGTAGCGTTCCTCTCGGTGGCGCCGAAGGCGGCGGGGATGGCGCTCCTAGCCGTGCTCTTCACGTTCGGCCTCGGATCCGCGCGCGCAACCTGGATGCCCCCCATCGCGCTCTTCGCCGTCCTCTCGATGGCCGTGGGCAACCTACTCGCGCTCCCCCAGACCGACCTTCGGCGGGTCCTCGGTTATTCCGGCATCGCGCAGATGGGGTACGTCCTCCTCGCGTTGATCGCGGCCGATGCCTTCGGTCTCGGGATGACCCTCTTCTTCCTCGCCGGCTACGTGGTGACGAACATGGGCGCGTTCCTGGTCGTCCACACGACCGCGCGTGCCGGCGGAGGCTTCGGCTTCGAGGGTCTCGCCGGACTCTCGAAACGATCTCCGTGGCTCGCCGCGTCCTTCCTCTGCTTCCTGCTGTCGCTGGCCGGAATCCCGTTCGTGGTGGGCTTCTGGGCGAAGCTCTACGTTTTCCTCGCCGCCTGGCGCGCGGGGCTCCTCGGCCTCGTCGGAGTCGGAATCGTCCTGGCCGTCGTGGGGCTCTTCTACTACCTGCGGATGCTCCGCGCGGCGTACATGACCGACGCCGGTGAGCTCGCTCCCCCCAAACCGGCATTGGCCCTGCGCCTGGCGATCATTCTCTGCCTCGCCGGGGCCGTGGGCATCGGCCTCTGGCCCGGGCCGCTCGTCGACGACGCGATGCGGGCCGGTCACGACCTGCTCGATGGGCGGCCTATGGCCGCCACCCAGCAGCACGACGGCAAGACCGAGCTCGCTCGCCGCTGACCATCCGCTCGCTCCTCGGAGCGAGCGACGCGACCGACGAGAAGAAGTCGGCCACGTGGCTCTCGTCCATCTCGACCCGCGCGGGCACCCAGACATCAATGAGCTCGAACTTGTTGTGACCACTCAGGGCAGCGGCGGTTCGCGCGGAGTCGGAATCGTCCTGGCCGTCGTGGGGCTCTTCTACTACCCGCGGATGATCCGCGCGGCGTACTTGACCGACGCCGGTGAGCTCGCTCCCCCCAAACCGGCATTCGCCCTGCGCCTGGTGGCGATCATTCTCTGCGTCGCCGGGACCGTGGGCATCGGCCTCTGGCCCGCGCCGCTCGTCGACGACGCGATGCGGGCCGGTCACGACCTACTCGACGAGCGGCCGGTGGCCGCCACGCAGCAGCACGACGGCAAGACCGAGCCCGCTCGCCGCTGACCACCCGCGCTCCTCGAGTGGACGAAGCGACACCGACGAGAGGAAGTCAGCCGCCGATGTACTCGATCACGATGTCATCGTCGCGCAGCACATCCTCGCCGAGGAGCACTTCCTCCTCGCGCGCCATGTGCGACTCGATGCGACCGAGCACCGCAGCGACTCCCTTCCCCGCCGCGGCGACGTCCGAGGCGCCACTCGTCCCGAGGAGAGCGGCCAGGACCTCGGTATGCTCGTCCACGTGGCTCTCGTCCATGATCTCGACCCGCGCCGGCCCCCAGGCATCCACGTTCTTGATTAGCTCTCGCAGGACGCCCTCTTCGTACTTGTTGTGGCCACGCAGCGCCGTGGCGAGCCGCTCGACGCACCCGCGCAGCTCCTCGCGCGCGCTCCTCTCCTCGATCGCGCACCGCACGTCTTTGATCAGGCCTCGCAGCGCTGCGTGTTGCTCGAGGAGCTCCGCCCTAATCTGGCTCGGTTTCATCGCATGCCTCCGCCGGGGCTTCCAACCTCACTCCACACTCAATGAGCGACGGGCTCGTCGGAGACGTCTTCGGCCGTGATGACCGGCTCCGGAGGGAGCTTGGCGATCTGTGCCTGCACGAGCGCTTGATGTTCCTGCTCTTCGCTCCGCAGTTGCCCGAAGAAGTCGCGGACCTCGGGGTTGTGAACCTCCTTCAGCGCGCGGTCGAAGAACTCGTACGCCTTCGTCTCCCCACCGAGCGCCATCTCCAGCGCCTGACGCACGGTCATCGTCGCGCGCGCATCGCCGTAGTCAGGCGCCTCCACGTCGAAGATCATGGCGCGCGTGACCACGCACGGGCGGTTCGGAAAGAGGGCTCTACGGCGGTTCGTGAGAATGCGCTCGTGCGTCAGCTCGATCTGCACCATGCGCAGGAAGAAACGCGCCGCCTCTTCGTTATGGTGAATGGTCATCTGATCGGCGAGCTCTTCGTACCGATCTTTCGCTTCTTCCTCGACGAGGATCGCAAGGTCGAGCGCGTCACAGACGGAGAGTTTGCTGAAGTCGATTCGATGCGTCATCGGCCGCTCCTCACTTCTGAATGAACGCGTCGAGAATTCGCTCGCGCGGAAGCGCCTTACCGGCAAGCGTCTCCTGTCGCTCGCGGAAGAGTGCGTCGAGCGTCGGCGGCGGCTCGGGGTTGCGATAGAAGACGCCGGTGTGCAGCTCCTGGCCGTAGAGCTGGGCGAGCCCCATGGCGGCGAGGCGATCCGTCGAGTCGTGGCCCAGGCTCTTCAGCGTCTTCATATGGGCTCGATGCGCTTTCACCTGCGCCTCCTCCCCGCCGAACGTCACGCACGGCGACTGCACGTTCACGAACGAGAAGCCGGGGTAGCGAATCGCCTCCTCGATGACTTCGGAGAGGCCGGCCATGTCCGCCGGTGTCCCCTGGGCGACGAAGTTCGCGCCATACGCGAGCACGTAGAGGAGCGGGTTCACCGGCGCCTCGACGCTTCCATACTCGGACGTAACGGTCTTCAAGCCCCGAGGCGACGTCGGCGAGAGCTGCCCTTTGGTGAGCCCGTAGATCTGGTTGTCCATCACGATGTACGTGATGTCCGGGTTCCTCCGGATCGTATGAGGAACGTGCCCCCCTCCGATCGAGAAACCGTCCCCGTCCCCACCGGCGACGAGCACGAGAAGATCGGGGTTTGCGAGCTTGATGCCCTGCGCGATGGGCAGCGCGCGACCGTGCACGCTGTTGAATCCGTAGGCTGTCGTATAGCCCGGGATGCGGCTCGAACACCCGATTCCGGAGACGAACGCGATCTCGTGAGGCGGGCGCCCCACCGCGGCAAGAGCGCGATAGATGGCCTGCAGAACGCCGAAATCTCCGCACCCGGGGCACCAGATGGGTTTGAGGTCGCTCTTGAAGTCCTTGGCTTGAAAGACCGGGAGGGCCGGTGCTGCGGAAGATTTCACTTCATTCCTCCGAGGGGACGGACACGTCGGGTTGTTGGAGCGAGACGGCGGCGTTGCGAAGCTGAGCGAGGATTTCATCCGGCTGGAACGGATTCGCTCCGCTTCGCGCGAGAGAGACCACGCCCGCGGGGACGTCGGTGAACATCCGGAGGATTCGATAGAGCTGTCCCTGGTGGGAGAGCTCCACGACGAACCCCGCGCGGACGGACGCGAAGAAGTCGCGGTACACCTCGTCGGCTACGGGGTAGAGAAGCCACGGGACGAGGAGCTTCACGTCGAGCCCCTCGCCCTTCGCGCGGGTGAAGACCTCGCGGCAAATGCCGGCCACCGAACCCCACGCCACGAGAGCCAGCTTCGCGTTCTTGTTTCCTTCGATGTGAAACAGGTCGCGTCGCAGACGCAGCGGCGCGAGCTTGCGGAACCGCTTCTCGTTCATCGCCGCATGCACCTTGCCGCTGGCGGTCGGGTTGGCGTGCTCGTTGTGCTCGATACCGGCCCCCTGGTAGTTGCCCCCCTTCATGCCGGGGTGACTGATCGGGCTCACGCCGTCTTCCGTGAGGCGGAAGCGCGCGTAGTCGGTGAGCTCGGCGTCGGTCGGACGGCGGCGCTCTTCGATCGTGAACCGGGAGGTATCGATGAGATCGACCGTCTCCTTTCGCTGCGCCACTTCTTGGTCCGACAGGATGATGACAGGCGTCTGGTAGCGCTCGGCGATGTTGAAGGCCTCTACGGTCACGTCGAAGGTATCGGCGACGGACGTCGGCGCCAGGATGGGGCGCAACACGTCGCCGTGCGCCGAGAAAGCGGCCATGAACAGGTCCGACTGCTCCGGCTTGGTCGGGAGCCCGGTCGAAGGTCCTCCGCGCTGGACGTCGAGGATCACGAGCGGAAGCTCCGCGATGCTCGCGAGCCCCATCATCTCCGTCTTCAACGCCATCCCCGGACCCGATGTCGCCGTCATCGCCTTCTTCCCGGCGAACGAGGCGCCGAGCGCCGCACCGATGCCGGCAATCTCGTCCTCGGCCTGAAGCGCCGAGCCGCCGTACTTCCACACCTCGCGCGTGAAGAACTGCATCACCTCCGTCGAGGGGGTGATCGGGTAGCCACCGAAGAACTGACAGCCACCGAAGATGGCGGCGGCAGCACACATGTCGTTGCCGTCGACGAGCATCTTCTTGCCGGGAACTCCCATCGGCCGGTCCATCGCCCGCGGGCTGGCAAGAGGGTGCTCCTTCGCGAATTGCTCCCCGAGGATGAACGCTTTCTCGTTCGCCTGAACCAGGGCCAGCCCCTTCTTTGCGAACCTCTTCTCGAGCCCGCGGAGGATCCCTTGGCGACCGATGCCGAACCAGCCGGCAATGAGCCCGAGAACGACCGTGTTCTTCGCCTTGTCGGTTCCGGTGGCCTGCTTTGCGAGGTCGCCGATCGGAACGGCGAAGACCTCCTTCGGCGCAACACCTGCGAGCGGAATCGCCGCCGGCTCGACTCCCGTCTTCGAGTCGTAGATCACCACCGTCGCGCCCGAGACTGGCAGCTCCGCGCCGAACTTGAGGAAGTCCTCCCAGTTGAGCGCGACCGCCACGTCCAGTATGCCGCCGGGGTTGAACACGTGCGTCGTGGAGAGACGCACACGGCACGAGGACTCCCCGCCGCGGACCTGAGAGCCGAAGCTCTTGGTCATCATCGCCGAGTACCCCTCGTAGGCCGCGGCGGCGATCAACGACTCGCCCGCGCTCACGATTCCGTCGCCGCCCGAACCTGCCATTCCGATTACAAGGTCATCCATCGACGCGGAAGGCTCGCAACCGTCGTGCCGCGCCGATTTTCCCGGGCAGGGTTTCGAAAAGGCGCCACCCCGCACCTTTTTTTTCGCGGCGCGCGCACGGACTGCACGTGGCGCCTTCCCCAGCTACGCGCCGAATTTGCCGTGCCAACTCTGCAGAAGCTGCATGTAGTCGGAGCGCTCGTAGGCAGTCGGGTCGGGCGAGCGCGCGAGGTTCATGTTCCCTCGCATCACGTCGAGAGACGGATACTCCTGCTCCTCCAGAAAGCGACGCAATCCCTCGATGAGGGTGCGGAGCTGGCCCGGACCATTGCGCAGAAGGGTCGAGACGACCTGCACGACCGTCGCTCCCGCCATGATCGCCTTCACGGCATCGAAGGGCGCGTGCACCCCGCCGCTCACCGCGAGCTGGAGGTTCGCGTTCGGTGAGAGGATCGCCAACCAGCGAAGGCGCAGCAGCAACTCGTCGGGAGTGGAGAGGTGAAGGTGGCGCACCGCCTCCAACCGCAGGGGGTCGATGTCGGACTGGTAGACGCGGTTGAAGAGCACCGCAGCGCGCGCGCCCGCTTCGTGAAGCCCGCGCACGAAGTGCGGGAGAGCCGAATAGAACGGCGAGAGCTTCACCGCCAGCGGAAGAGTGACCGCGCTTGCCACGTCGCGCACCACGGCGAGCTCCTCTCGCTCCACCGATTCACACGTACGCGCTGGGTCCGTCACCACGGCATATAGATTGATCTCGAGCGCGTCGGCCCCGGCCTCCTGAATGCGCCGCGCGTAGTCCACCCATCCGCCGCGGGTCACGCCGTTGAGCGAAGCAATCACTTTGAGGGACGTACGGGATCGAATGCGTCGGAGCTGCTCGAGGTAGGTGTCGAGACCGAGCGCGAAGACGTCGGTGTCGTAGAGGGCGCCGGTCGCCTCCGCGTCTGCGTGGGTGTCGAGGTGGCGGTGGGCAGCGAGCTGCTCGAGCGCGATCTGCTCCTCGAAGATCGACCGCATGACGATCGCGGAGGCTCCCGCGTCCTCGAGGAGGAGGACCTTGTCGAGATCGTCGGCCAGCGGCGAAGCCCCCGGTACGATCGGATGCGCGAGGTCGAGCCCGAGGTAGCTCGTGGCAAGCGAGTTCATTCCACCTCTCCGGACGCGGGGACCTTGATGCCGGCGAGCTGCTGGTAGAATGACAGGCGCTGCTCGGCTTGCAGCTCCGACGAGCGCACGAGCCGCTCGAATCGCTTCGGATCCTGCAGCTCGACGACACGGAAGCGTCCCTCGTTGCGCATGTACTCCGAGACCCGTCCCTTGCTCGCAGTCACGGTGGAGTCGAGCACCATCGGGGGCTCCCCGCGCTGGCTCCTGCGCGGGTCGTAGCGAAAGAGCGGCCACACCCCCGACTCCACCGCAAGGCGCTGCTGATCAGCCCCGTGGGCGAGGTCGTAGCCGTGAGCGATGCAGTGACTATAGGCGATGATCAGCGACGGTCCGTGCCAGCTCTCCGCCTCGCGGAAGGCGTCGATGGTCTGCTTGTCCTTGGCCCCCATGGCCACGCGGGCGACGTACACATGACCGTAGGTCGTCGCGAGGAGCCCGAGGTCCTTCTTGGGGACTTCCTTCCCGGCGGCGGCGAACTTCGCGGCGGCGCCGGTCGGAGTGGCTTTCGACTGTTGCCCGCCGGTGTTGCTGTAGACCTCTGTGTCGAGCACGAGGATGTTCACGTTGGCGCCGATCGAGAGCACGTGATCGAGACCACCGAACCCGATGTCGTAGGCCCAGCCGTCACCGCCGACGATCCAGACACTCTTCGTCACGAGAGCGTCGGCGAGTCGCGAGAGACCGGCGGCGTCGGCACCCTCGACGGACCGGAGCTTCTCCCTTAGCGCAGCCACGCGCACACGCTGCGCTTCGATCGCCACGTCGTCGTCCTGCGCCGCGCCGAGGATTGCGCTCACGAGATCGTCCCCAACCCGAGCACCGAGCTGGCGAAGCAGTCTTTCGGCTGTCGCGCGCTGAGCGTCGACCGCGAGCCGCAACCCGAGCCCGAATTCGGCGTTGTCCTCGAAAAGCGAGTTGGCCCACGCCGGCCCTCGCCCTTCGGCATTGGTGCGCCAGGGCGTCGTCGGCAGGTTCCCGCCGTAGATCGAGGAGCAGCCGGTCGCGTTGGCGACGATCGCCCGGTCGCCGAACAGCTGCGAGAGGAGCTTCACGTACGGAGTCTCTCCACAACCGGCGCACGCGCCGGAGAACTCGAAGAGTGGCTCGAGGAGTTGGCTCCCCTTCACGTCGAGGTGCACGGTGCGACGGTCGGTCGCCGGCAGCGCGCTGACGAACTGAAAGCGCTCTCGTTCGATTGCTTTCCGTGGCGTCGCATCGACCATGTCGATCGCCTTGTGACGTGGGTTCGACTTGTCCTTGGCCGGACAGAACGCCACGCACAGTCCGCAACCGGTGCAGTCGTCGGGAGCGACCTGCACGACGTAGCCTTGGCCAGCGTGGTCCTTGGCCTTGTAGGTCATCGAGAGAAAGCCCGCAGGGGCTCCGGCAAGTCGCGCCGGGTCGAAGACCTGGGTGCGGATCGCCGCGTGCGGGCAGATGAGCGCGCACTTGTTGCACTGGATGCAGATCGCGGGATCCCACGACGGCAGCTCGAGGGCCGTGCTCCTCTTCTCCCACTCCGCGGTGCCGACCGGCCAGGTGCCGTCGATCGGGAACGCGCTCACCGGAAGGAGGTCTCCCTTCCCTGCGATCATCGCGGCCGTGACGCGCTCCACGAAGCTCGGTGGCTTGCGGCCCAGATCGGCGAGGACGGGCGGGCGCCGCCGCGTCGCGGTCACGACCGCGGGGATGGGGACGTAGGACATCCTCTGGACCGCGAGATCGACCGCGACGAAGTTCCGCGACACGACGACGTCGCCACGCTTGCCGTAGGTCTTCTTGATTGCTCGCTTGATCGCCTGAAGGGCCTCGCCGTTCGGCAAGACGCCCGAGAGCGCGAAGAAGCACGCCTGCATGACCGTCCCGAGCGTGCGACCGAGCCCCGCTTCCTCGGCGACGGCGCTTGCGTCGATGACGACGAGACGGATCTGCTTCTCGAGGATCGATGCCTGAACCTCGCTCGGCAAGTGGTCCCAGACATCCTCCGGCTTCCACGGCGCGTTGAGAAGCAACGTCGCGCCGCGCCCGGCGAGCTCGAGTACGTCATATCGTTCGAGGAATTGCGGATGATGGCAGCCGACGAAGGACGCTTCCCGCACCAGATACGTGGAACGGATCGGGCGCGGTCCGAAGCGCAAGTGCGAGACGGTGGTCGAGCCTGATTTCCGAGAGTCGTAGACGAAGTAGCCTTGTGCGAAGAGCGCAGTGTCCTCGCCGATGATCTTGATCGTGTTCTTGTTCGACCCCACCGTCCCATCCGAGCCGAGCCCGAAGAAGACGGCGCGCACCACGTCGGCGGGCTCGACGTCAAAATCGAGGTCGTACGGGAGCGACCGGTGCGTGACATCGTCCTGGATCCCGACGGTGTAGTGCGATCGAGGCTCGCTCTTCGCGAGATCATCGAAGATCGCTTTCACCATCGCCGGCGTGAACTCCTTCGAAGAGAGGCCGTAACGCGCGGCGACCACGATCGGCTCCGGCTGTCCGGCGCGCATCCCGCGTCGACGCGCTTCTGCAAAGGCGGCGACCACGTCGAGCCACAGCGGATCCCCCACGCTCCCCGGCTCCTTGGTGCGATCGAGCACGGCGATCCGTCCCGTCGTCCTTGGGAGGGATTCCAGGAACGCGGCCACATCGAAGGGGCGGTACAGGCGCACCTTGAGCAGTCCGACCCGCTCGCCTCGGGCGACCATCCAGTCGACCGTCTCGTGCGCCGCCTCGGCTGCAGAGCCCATGACGACGATCACGCGGTCCGCCTCCGGGTGCCCAGCGTAATCGAAGAGACCGTAGCGCCGGCCGGTCAGCGTCGCGAAGCGATCCATCGCCGCACGGACGAGCCTGGGGCAGGCGTCGTAGAACGGGTTCACCGCCTCCCTGGCCTGAAAGTACGTGTCGGGGTTGTGTGCCGTGCCTCGAATCGTCGGATGGTCGGGAGAGAGAGAGCGCGCCCGATGTGCAGCGATGGCGTCGGAGCTCAGCATTCCGCGAAGCACGTCGTCGGTGAGAACTTCGATCTTGGCGACCTCGTGCGACGTACGGAACCCGTCGAAGAAGTGCAGGAAGGGGATGCGCGACTCGATCGTCGCCGCGTGTGCGATCGCCGCAAGATCCTGGGCTTCTTGAACCGACGCCGATCCCAGGAGGGCGAAGCCCGTCTGGCGGCAGGCCATGACGTCGGCGTGGTCGCCGAAGATCGAGAGGGCGTGCGTCGCCAGCGTACGTGCCGCAACGTGCATCACGAACGGGGTGAGCTCGCCGGCGATCTTGTACATATCCGGGATCATCAACAGCAGCCCCTGCGACGCGGTGAACGTCGTCGCCAGCGCTCCCCCGGCAAGTGCGCCGTGAAGAGCCCCGGCAGCGCCGGCTTCCGACTGCATCTCGACGACGAGTGGCACGTCGCCCCAGACGTTCGTCTTCCCCTTCGAGGACCACTCGTCGGAGAGCTCGCCCATTCCGGAGCTAGGCGTGATTGGATAGATTGCGATGACTTCGCTAGCGCGATGCGCAACGCGAGCGACTGCTTCGTTGCCGTCGAGGGTTTGCCAGGTCACAGGGCCGCGCTCATGCGACGTCCGAGCCAGCCGTCCGGGCAGTCCTCTCGCCCGCCATTTCCGCGACCCCCCGCCCCCAGAGGTGGGGTACCTCGATCGCGCGCGAACTGCGCGACGCGCAAAACTCGCGGGTCGGTCATGATCAGAGAAGCGGCCGAGAGCGGTCGCTCCAGGCGCACGGGCGTTCGGCCGGAGACTTGCGTCACGCGCACCAAGAGATGCCAATGAACGGACTTCGCTCGCGAGGCGTGTGCATCGTGCTCGGCCTCGCTCTCGTACTTGCCGCGTGCTCGACGTCGAGCAGCGGCGCCGCCGGGAGCGAGAGCGTCGACTCCGGCGCCACACCTAGTCCCGCTTGCGCTGCCCCGGGGGGCGAAGAGCTCGGGGACGCATGTGAGCCTCCGCCGTCGAGCGAGCAGGGCGCGTCGTGTGACGCTTGCCTGGCGACCAAGTGCAGCACCTCATGGTGCGCGTGCGAGGCGAGCTCGGGTTGCCTCCAGATCCTCCAGTGCATGGAGCAGTGCCTCACGGGGGCGCCGGACGGAGGTCTCGCTCCGGACGCCGGTTGCACGGACCTATGCGAAGACCCGTCGGCGCCCCCGCCGGGGACCGCGCAGATTCAAGCATTCCTCGCATGCCAGCAGTCGTACTGCTCGAGCTGCTGCGAGGGGTGGAACTAGGCCAAACCTGGTCCATGCGGACTACGGGCGAAAGACCAAAAGTGCCGTCGGCTCGCTCGTGCGCACGGTGACCGGGCGACCGTCATGCGCGATGGCGAGGCTCTGCGCGCGGAGCGGAACGTGCGAGCTCGGATCCGACTCGTCCTCGAGAGTCCCTCCCCCTGCGACGACGTACACGAGGAGCGTGCGGCCCGAGACCACCGGGAGCGAGGTCTCCCCCCTCACGAAGACCTCGGTGAGCACTCTCCCTGGCAGCGGGAGGTCCACTTCGCGCAGCGTCTCGCCGGACGTGACGAAGGCTGCGAGCTCGCGGGGAAGGTCGTGGAGAGACGGGCGCGCGCCAGGCTTCATGATCGGATCCGTACTCGCGACGTAGAGGTTTCCGTCGAAGCGCGGCGACTCGAAGACGAGGTTGGCCTGCATGTCGTCGGGCTCTGCGTTCTTCCAAGCGTGCCCGCACAGAGGCGGGGTGGCGACGACCGAACCGGGCCCGAGGTGAGTCGTTGTCTGCATCAACTCGCCGCCATCACCGAAGACGTGCGTGACCTCGGCTCCCCCTGAGAGAATCAGCGTCGCCTCGTAGCTGTTTCGGTGAATGTGGAGCGGGCAGGTCTGGTGCACCGTGAGGACGTGCAGGTGCGCCGTGCCGGTCTCGGACACGTAGAACCAGTTGACCGTATCCGCGAAGTTGCGACGCGTCCGTCGTGCATCCGCGACCTGCGCTGCGACGTCGATCACTTCAATGCCCTTCGGCGCATCCGGCTTGCGCGTACGAACGAGCATCGCAAGCAGGAACCCCGCGAGCAGCACGACGAGTGCCCTGTAGACGGCGAGCTTGCGCATCGGCGCGTCGCGCGCGTGCGGGCCGGGGGTCGACGAAGAGGCCAAGGCGCCTCTACTGTGCCCGGTCGAGTCGCCAAGTGAAGCTCGAAACGATCCCGGTGCTGCGCTTGTTGCGCGGCGCCAGCGGCGCGCGTGTGGCGCTGGGCTCACTCGCCCTGCTCCTCTCGGTTGCCGCGCTTTGCCTAGCGCCGCTCCCCGCGTCGGACATGGACATCTGGTGGCTCGCCGCCGCAGGGCGCGCCATCGCCGAGACGCATCAGGCCCCCGTCGCCAACGTTTTCTCGTTCGCCGAGCCGGATCACCCGTGGATCCTGCACGAGGGGCTCTACGCTCTCGTCTTCGACGCCGGGCTCCGTCGCATGGGGCCTGCCTTCTTTTCCCTCTTCGGCTTCCTCGGCGCCTGCGCCACCGCGGCGGCCTTCCTCGCCGCCACGCTGGGCCGCGCGCGTCATCTCCTTTCGGCCGCGCTCTTGTGGGGGGGCGCTCTGCTCGGCGTATTCGGGCACCTCGTCTCCCCGCGCCCGTTGTACTCGTCGCTCCTCTTCGCAGTCGTCATTGCAGCGCTTGCAGTCGCGCCGCGCTTCTCGCGTCGCGCAGTGGCGACCGCAGTGCTCGTGGAACTGGTGTGGACCAATGCCCACGGGAGCTTTCCGCTTGGTCTCGCGCTCCTTGCAGGCGGCGCGACTTTTCACGCCAGCGATCGCCGGCGCCGGGCGCTCGCCACCGCGCTCGCAGCCGGGGCGACGCTGGCGAATCCCTATGGGCTGCGCATCTACGCGCTCGTCGCGCGGTACACGCTCGGTTCGGACGACGTGAGTGCGCTCATTCGCGCGCACGTCGGCGGGTTCTCGCCGATCTGGCGAGCGCCACCAGCCTTCGTCGATCCAGGGGTCGCTTGCGCGTTCGCGATCGTAGTGGCCGCCGCATGTGCGTCGCTCCGCGCGCGAGCAGACCGAGCGCAAGCGCTCCTCGCTTTGGCGCTGCTCTTCGTCGGCGCCTTGCAGGTGCGCCACCTTGCCCTCGCAACGCTCGTCTCGACCGTCCTCGTTGCGAGCGCGGTCGACTCCCGTTTCGCCGCGCCCGCTGCAACCTCTCCCACACGGAGCGAAAGCGTGCGTCGCGTCGGCATCGCCATCCTCGCGCCTCTTCTCGCGGGGCTCCTCGCCTTCGCCTTCGCCCGCCGCACGCTCCCGGCCGACGACTGGGTCTCGCAAAAGGTTGGTGGCCCCGCCTTCGTCCGCCTCGCGCGCGCACTACCAGACGGGGCACGCGCGTATGCCCCCTTCGCGACGACGGGGCTTCTCCTTTGGCTCGACTCCCCGCGCGGGGTTCGCGTCCTCTACGACGCACGCAACGACTGCTACTCGGTTGACCTCGTCGCGCTCGGCTTCGGGCTGGACGAGGGGACGCTCACGAGAGACGCCATACGCAGCGCGTTCGATCGCTACGGCGTCGACCACGCAATTCTGCAGACAGGCGGTGCCCTCTTCGCGGCACTGTCGACGAGCGACTCGTGGACCGTCGTGCGCCAAGACGGCGGATGGGGTCTGCTCGCACGCTCACCGATATCCGCCGAGTGAGCCCGATCTGGCCGGAGTTACGGGCTCGGGCCTCGCAAGATCGCGCCTGCCTCGCTCACCCCGAGCCCGAGCAACGCCGCCCGCTCGCTTGGGCGAAGGGCGGGGAGTCCGCGAAGGGGAGCCGGAAACCTCGAGTTTCAGGTGCGCTTGGAGGAGCTTCGTAGGCGGAGCGTCATTCTGACGCAAGAGGGTGGGGGCCAAGACGTTGCTCGCAGACAGAATGCCATGCACGGGGGACCGCGAAATGGCCGTCGAGGACATAATGACGTCAAGGAGCGTCGGATCGACGCCCGTGGGCGCACGAACGACGTGAGGGAACGACAGTGTGTCTCTAGGTGGCTGGTGCCAAACCCGCGTGCCTTTGCGACGTCGGGCAGCAGGAGCCGCCACGGAGTGCGAAGGTGGCTCGCCGGGCCTCGCGAGGCGA
>Ga0302279_10000152_pt1 | contig 99032 bp, 90 predicted proteins | sample III_Bog_N3_3_FD_194541 | JGI IMG/M metagenome (GOLD analysis project Ga0302279, IMG submission 194541) | Peat permafrost microbial communities from Stordalen Mire near Abisko, Sweden - III_Bog_N3_3 | ecosystem: Environmental > Terrestrial > Soil > Wetlands > Peat | place: Sweden: Abisko...
GTCGATCCGGCCGGCGCCTCCGACGGCGCCTGCGCCAGACTCGCCGCCGCCAGTAACAGCCCGGCCGCCCCCGATATCAGTTTGATGCTGCGAAACATGGTTTCTCCTTCACCTTGGTGCTTTGATCTTGCAATGAAAATGTCAAGCGGAATCCACCGCTGCGTGAGGCATTAGTATCGCAGAGTGCGCGTGGGCGAAAGTATTACGAATCCGTCAGCAAGCCCGCCAGGCGTTCGGCATCGATGTTGCCGCCGCTGACGATGACGCCGACGCGCTGACCGGCGAGCCGGCCGGCGATCGAGCGCGCGCCGGCAAAGCTGAGACAGCCCGTGGGTTCGACCACGATCTTCATGCGGGTGGCGAAGAAACGCAGGCAATCGATCAACTCGCGGTCCGTGACGGTGAGCACATCGCTCACGTCGCGCCGGATGATCTCGAACGCGCAGCGTCCCAGCGACTGCGTTTGCGCACCGTCCGCGATGGTGGCGGGAACGGGAATGCGCACGATGGAGCCCTGGCGAAACGATTGCTGGCCGTCGTTTCCGGCCTCCGGCTCGACCCCGTACACGGCGCACCCGGGGCTGAGGGCCTTCGCGGCCAGAGCCGATCCGCTGAGCAGTCCGCCGCCGCCCAGGCACACGAACAGGCTGTCCAAGGGACCTGCCTCCTCGATGAGCTCCGCCGCCGCCGTGCCCTGGCCGGCAATGATCTCGGGATCATCGTAGGGCGGAATCACGGCCGATCCGCGTTCATCGGCCAGACGCCGCGCGATTTTCTCGCGGTCTTCCCGGCAGCGGTCGTAGCTCACGATGCGCCCGCCGTAGCTGCGCGTGGCCTCGACCTTGGACGTCGGCGCGTCGCTCGGCATGACGATGGTGGCATCGACGCCGAGCAGCCGCGCCGCCAGCGCCACGGCCTGCGCGTGATTTCCGGAGGAGAAGGCGACGACGCCGCGCGCCCGCGCCGCGGGCTCGAGCGCCGACAGCGCATTGAACGCGCCGCGAAACTTGAAGGCCCCCATGCGCTGGAAGTTCTCGCATTTGAAGAAAACCCGTGCGTGCAGCGCCTCGTCGACGGTTCGCGAGGTCATCACGGGCGTCCGGTTCGCCGTCCCCAGCAGCCGCAAGGCAGCCGCCTCAACGTCCGCATACGTCGGAATTCGCATGGACTCGCCGTATCAGCCGAGCGGCGCGACGCCGATCAGGCGCAGATGCGCCCACCCGAGGGTCAGGCCGTAGACTCCAAGGCCGAGGACGACGGCCAGCGCATCGTTGAATCGCCCGGGGGGAGCTTGCACCGGGCGCGGCCGCCGTTGCAGCGACACGAAATCCAGGACGGCCCAGCCCAGGAATCCCCCGAACAACAGCAGGTCGGCCAGCGATCCATTCGAGAACAGATGCGCGAGGGCCCAGAGTTTCACGCCGGCCAGCATCGGTTGCTTCGCGGCGGCCTTGATTCGGCCGGGCAGGTAAGCGGCGAAAACCAACGGGAAGACCGGCAGCATCAGGACCAGGGTCACGTGCCGCATCCACGCGGCAGGCTGGTAGACATAGAGCTGCATGTGAGAGCTGCGCGCCGCCTGGAATCCGTAGATGATCAGCAGCAAGCCCGCCAGCGACAGCGCGGCGATTCCGGCCTTCCACCGACCCGCGCCGAAGCGCCGCAGCGCGCGCGCGCGCGCGCCGGGGGCGGCGATCGCGATCGAGTGCACGCCGAGGAACACCGCCATTCCGACGATCAGTATCCACATGTTCCCGTCCTATTGCGTTGCTGCGGACTGCCGGCCTTGAGCGCCGGCCTGGATGGTAGCGTGAAAACCCGCGATGCGGCGCGCCTGCCCCCGCAGGAGGGTCCCGAAGCCGTGCGCGTCGAAGAAGGCCTCGAGGCCGGCGGCATCCGGCGGCCGCGGCCGCAGTTCATCCAGCGTGCACTCGAGCGGCAGGTCGCAGACGATGCCGGTGAGCCGCCGGGCCAGGTACGCCGCCTCCCGGTGAGCGAGCAATCTCGCGGCCACCTGCGCCGCGCCGCGCAGCTTCAGGGAGGGCACGCGCGCGAGATTGGCATACAGCTCGTCGAGCGATCCGAATATCGCGAACAGCGCCGCCGCGGTTTTCGGGCCGATCCCGGGCACCCCGGGAATGTTGTCGACACTGTCGCCGGTGAGCGCGAGAAAATCGGCCATCAGCTCCGGATTGGCGCCGAAGCGCGCGCCGATGTCGTGGTATTGATACCGGGCATTCGCGCTGTAGTCCCAGAACACGTCGCCGTCGCGGATCAACTGCGACAAATCCTTGTCGCGCGTCACCACCACGTTGCGCAGGCCGGCAGAGCGGGCGCGCGCCGCCATGGTCCCGATGATGTCGTCCGCTTCGTAAGCGGCGCTCGCAAACGCGGCGAGGCCGAGGTGCCGGCAGAACTCGCGGCACAGGGCGAACTGGCGCTCCAGATCGGCGGGCGGCGCTTCGCGATTGGCCTTGTAGGGCGGATAGATGCCGTTTCGGTAGGAGGTTTCGCTGCGCAGGCTCTGATCGAAGGCCACGCAGATTCGCTCGGGCCTGATCTGCTCGAGAAGGTCCGAGATGAAGCGCGCGAAACCATACAACGCGTGCGTGGCATTGCCCTCGGCGTCGGCCATGTCGGGCGGCATCGAATGATAGGCGCGAAAGATGAAGAAGCTGGCGTCGACGTGATAGACGAGGCCCGCCGATGTGCGGTTCACATCGGCCAGCGTTGCATGCGTTCGTGCAGCGGACTGGATCGCGGAAAGTGCGCGATCAGGTATTCCATCTGGTCGGCGAGCACGCGCCGGCCCTTGAGGAAAATGTATTCGGCGTAGGTCGGGGTGAACGGCACCGCCAGCAGCTGCATGCCCGCCTGCTCCGGCGAGCGCGACGCTTTCGCGTTGTTGCAGCGGCGGCAGGCCGACACGACGTTGCCCCAGGTGTCCTGGCCGCCGCGGCTGAAAGGCGTGACGTGATCGCGCGACAACAGGCTGTACGGAAAGCGCGAACCGCAATACAAGCACAGGTAGGCGTCGCGCCGGAACAGCGTCTGGTTGTTGAGGGGCGGGGTATAGGCCGCGCCCCGCAGATTGCCGGGATTGCCGGTGTGTCCGTGGGTCGCGATGATCGAATTCACGTCGACCACCGTTCGTAGGCCGGTCTTCGCGCAGGTTCCGCCGAACAGGCGATAGAGCAGCGTCCCGCAGGTGTACGCCACCTGTTCGGTGTGATAGAGCCGCGCCGCCTCGCGGTAATCGACCCACTCGAGCGGCATTCCCGACACGTCGGTCCGCAAGATCTGCTGCGACAACGGGTGTCCCTGCGGAACCACCGCGAGGTCGTCTGCCCAATCGAGCGAACGAGGTTTGTCTGTGACTTTGGGCTGCATGGCAAACCCGAAGATTAGTCGACTGGCAGGCAATTATTCAATGTTTGCCTCGATTCCGCCGGGCAGGCCGATCCTGCGCCACACGTTGCAGAACGGCGGTTCAGCCTTCATCGCCCGCAGCGATGGCGCATCGGCCCACAGCACGAGCTTCGCGCGCGCCTTGTCGGCGGCCGCCGCCCACCGCTCCAGCAGCTTGAGCCCGAGGTGTTGGCAGCCATCGAGCAACAGCACGCTGTCCTTGCCGGGCAAATCCTGACCCTGCTGCCAGGCATCCTCCCATTGTTGGTTGCTCCGGGTCCGGATGCCCGACAGAGCTTCGAGCGCGAGCGCCGCTCCTTCCGATTGCGCGGCGCCGATGGTCGACAGGCCCAGCGCATCCCAGGCCGTGCGCGCCGCGCTCAGCACGACTCGCTTGAGGCTCTCGTCGCCGGCCGCCGCCTTGGCGTCGCCCTCGCCGGTCAGATGCTCGAATGCCGCCCTTTGGGCGCCGTTCATCGCAAACTGCGCGGCAGCGGCGTCCCGCAGCTGCGGCGGGACGCCGTGCCCGCGGCGCGCCGCCATGGACAGCGCGCGTCGAATCAGCGACGACTCGGCCTCGATCATGTCGCGCGAAGTGAAGCGGCCCTCGAGGCCCGCCTGCGGATCGAGGGCGACGCAGTCGCCGCTCCCCATGACCGCGCTCAACGCCTGGCCGAGCTGGTCCGGGCCGCCGGTGCGCGAGCGCAGGAACTCCACCAGCTCACGCTGCGAAAAGATCGGCCGCTGATGCGTGAGCGCCCGCAGCGCCACCGTCGGATCCTCGAGAATGGTCGCGCCGTTTCGCTGCGCGATGTCCCGCTGCTCGGCGATCCGATCCGAGAGATGGGCGGGCAGGGCATGCGTCTGACGCGCGCGCCCAATCCCGATCCTGCGCCCCGGCGCCAGTTCGATCTGTTGCGCCTCCAGCGTTCGATGATCGATTCGCACGGCATGCCCGGCTCTGGCCAGATGCTCGTTGGCGCGCGCCGCCCAGGCGGCACGCCATTCGAGCAGGGCGGACTTGCCGTTCCAGCCGCGCTCCTTGGGCCCGAAGCCCGCCGGCGTCACACGGCGCAACGTCAAGAGAATGTGGGCGTGCGGATTGTTCGCTTCGCCCCGGACGGAGAAGTCGGCGATCATGCCCTTGGCGACGAACTCCTGGGCGATGTAGTCGCGCAGCAGCGCCACCCGCTCGTCGGCGGACAGTTCGACCGGCAGGCTGATTTCGATCAGGCGCGCAAGCTGCGAATCCTTGCGGGCCTCGCGAGCCTCCACCGTGTTCCACAGGGCTTCCCGGTCGCTCGCCCACGCGGGCGCCTCCGCGGGCGTCATGATCCCGGCTTGCAGGACGCCCCGCTTGCCGCTGTAACGATGGGTGACCCCGTAGCGCCGGTCGCGCAGCGTGGTGCCGGAACGGTACGCGGCGGCCGCCACTGCGCTCTGCCCTCGTCCACGCGAAATGATGTTTGCCGTCAAATGGTAGATCGCCAGAGTGCACTCCTTGAGCGGGCCCGCGGCCGTGCACGACTGTACCGCAATCGGACATCGATCGTCCAATGACGTATAAGTGTTCTGGCTCGGCCGTTAACGCTCTTTGGGGTGCGGCTCGGGCGGCTTGTGGTGGAAGTTGCGCTTCTGCTCGGGGGTCATTTGATGCCATTGGCGGCGCAATTCGCTGCGGCGTTCCGGCGGCATCTGCCGAAAGCGCTGGTAGGACTCGCGAACGCGCTGTTGCTGCTCCGGCGGCAGGCTCTTGTACTCCTGCCACCGCTGGCGCACGGCTTGCCGCTGTTCCGGCGCCAATTGCCGCCATTGATTGAAGCGCTGCTGTGCTCCGGAGCGCTGCTCCGGCGACATCGAGAGCCAGCGCTGGCTGCCCGTGGCCAGCGCCTGCTGCCGGCCGGGCGGCAGGCTGTTCCAATTGTCCTGGTACTTGTGCAGCAGCTGTTGCTGCTGCGGCGACAGCGACTGCCAGGATTGCGGGGCTGCCGGTTGGCCGGGCGCCGCGGCGGTCTGCGCCAATGCCGGCTGCGCCGTTGCGACACCCAGACAGACACAGAAAAAGAGCGCCCGGATCACTGCTGCGTATCCTGGGACGGCGGCGGGGGAGGCCGGCCGGGCGGCGCTGCGCTCTTCAAGTATTCCCACAAATCCGTATCTCCCACATCATCGGAACCCAAGAACTCGAAGAAGTCGTCGTCGGACGCCGCATCGCCGGTGGTCGAGGAGTCCCCTGCGGCCCCGCTCGCGGCACTCTGCGCACTCGTTGCGCCGGATCCCGGCGGCGGCTGATCAGCGAAAGCGACGGCGCTCACGGCCGCACTCAACACCAGCCAGTACGTCACCGCATTCAAACGGAGGTCAACTTACGCTTGGGGCCCGGAACTCGCCGCTTTGTCCGCGAAATCGTAAAAGTCGAGATCATTTTGCAACATCTCCATGGCGTCGCCCGAGGCCTCGTCGCTCGATGCCACGATGTCCAAGTCTTCCAGGCCGGGCTGATCGGCAGCGGTCATGGAATGATTACCCATCGGCATGCCGAACCACAAGGCGGCGGCCAGCAAGATCGCCGCACTCAGGCCCGCCGCCGGCGTCCACACTCGCGCCCGCAGGAACCATGGCCGGCGGCTGGCCGCTTCGGCCGCATCCAGCGCCGCATTGCGCGCCTGGGTGAGCCGCGACCGCAGCCGCATGTCGAGGCCGTCGACGCTCTCCTGGAACAACTGGCGGCTGCGCACCTCGAGTGCGCTAAAACTCTCTTGCGGCCCGTTCTCGCGCATCACCATACCTCGCCCAGCCGGTCGCGCAGCGAATGCACGGCGCGCGAATAGTGCGTTTTCACGCTCCCTTCGGAGCAGCCCATGGCCTTGGCGGTCTCGCCTACGTCCAACCCTTCGAAGTTCCTGAGCATGAAGGCCTCGCGTTGGCGCGCGGGCAGTTCGCGCAGCAACCCTTCGAGCTTCTGCATCGCCTGATCCTGCATCAAGGTTTCCGGGACGTCCAAGCCGCCGGCCGCGACGCTGTCGAGCGGATCCTGGGCTTCGCCCTCCGGATCCTCCTTGATGCCCGGCAGCCATACCATGAACTTCTTGCGCACGGTCCTGCGGCGCTGCAGGTCCCGGATCCCGTTCTCCATGATCCGGTAAAATAGCGGGCGCCATTCCGCGCTCGGCTTGGCCGAGTAATTGCGCGCAAGCTTCAACATGGCGTCCTGCACCACGTCCATCGCGTCGTCGGGGTCGCGCAGGGCCACCTGCGCCATGCGGAACGCGCGGCGCTCGATCTCGGCCAGAAATTTATCGAGTTCGCGAGTTTGGTCCAGAACCGCTCCCCTGCGCGCTGGAGCGGGAAGATCCCAGACCATCCAAGCAAGGGGAAGCGTATCAAAGCGCGGCATACCTCGTCCTCAAAAGCATCGACGATCTCACCCATTGCCTGTATAAACGCCCGACCAGCGCTGCGGTTGACCCTGCAAAGCGGGCTCCAGGATCGCGCCGGATCAGCGACTTACGCACATCGAAAGTTGCTGGCCGTGCAACATTTGCGATCGACATCTCGGCGCCGAATCCACAGGATACCGTAACTACTTGATTTATAAGTATTCATTTCCATTTCGGACAGAATTTCATCATTTCGCATGGGACCCGAAATAGATCGGGCACTTAAGATCGATGATCCTTAGGTTCTCAACAGACTTATCCACAGGAAATGTGTACAAAGGGATCGCCTTGATCCTGCAAATTGCGCTCGACACGCCGCTGCGCCGCACCTTCGATTACCTGGCGCCCGACCCCACCGGACGGCCCCCCGCTCCCGGGGTGCGGGTGAAGGTGCCGTTCGGCCGCCGCCAGCTGATCGGCGTGCTCACCGGCATCGCCGAGGTCTCTTCCGTGCCCGCTGCGAAGCTCAAAGCGGCCCACGACATCCTGGACGACGCTCCGGTCTTCGATCCGATTACTCTGGAGTTGCTGCGCTGGGCCTCCGACTACTACCACCATCCGCTCGGCGAGGTCATCGCCGCCGCTCTCCCGGTGGCCCTGCGCGCGGGACAGGCCGCGGACGGCGCAGCGGAGATCTGGACCTTGAGCGAGGCGGGACGGGCGCAACTCGATTCGCCCGCCGCCCGGCGCGCGCCCCGGCAGCATGCCCTCCTCGCGCGGCTCGCCGAGGGGCCGGCCACGCCCGAGGCGCTCAGCGCCGAATTCGCCCGCTCACGGCTGAAGATGTTGCAGGAACGAGGCTGGGCGGAAGCCCGGCGCGTCAAACCCGAGCCCGCGGCCTTCGAGCTGCGGCCCAGCGAGGTCACCCTGACGGATGAGCAGGCGCTGGTCGTGGAGGCGATCACGCGCTCGCTGGGCGGATTCACCGCGCATCTCCTGTACGGCGTGACCGGCAGCGGCAAGACCGAGGTGTACCTGCGGGCCATTGCGGCGGCGCTGGCCGGCGGCGGCCAGGCCCTGGTGCTGGTGCCCGAAATCGCACTCACGCCGCAGCTCGTGGATCGCTTCCGCCGGCGCTTCAGCGCCGGGGTCGTCGTCATGCATTCGGCGCTCTCGGGCACCGAGCGGCGCGACGCGTGGCGCTCCGCGCACGGCGGCCGCGCCCGCATCGTGATCGGCACCCGTTCCGCCGTTTTCACCTCCCTGCCGCGGCTCTCCCTCGTCGTGGTCGACGAGGAGCACGATGCCTCCTACAAGCAACACGAGGGATTCCGCTACTCCGCACGCGATCTCGCGGTGTGGCGCGCACAACGCGCGGACGTGCCGATCGTTCTGGGTTCGGCGACGCCTTCGCTGGAGAGCCTGGAGAACGCCGCGCAGTCGCGCTACACGAAGCTCGTGCTGCCGAAGCGTCCGGGGACTGCCGACGCCCCGCGGTTGGCGCTGGTCGACTTGCGCAGGCATGCGGTGGAGCAGGGCTTGTCGCAGCCCGCGATGCAGGCCATCGGCCGGCATCTGGCGGCGGGCGGCCAGGTGATCGTGTTCTTGAACCGCCGCGGCTACGCGCCGGCGCTGTTCTGCAGCGCCTGCGGCTGGGTGGCCCCCTGCGCGCATTGCGATGCGAACATGACGCTGCACCGGCGTGCGGCGCAGTTGCGCTGCCATCACTGCGGCGCCGTGCAAGGCGTGCCCCTGACCTGCGGGAGCTGCGGGCAGCCCTTGAACCCGGTGGGCCAGGGTACCGAGCGCGTGGAGGAGACTCTGACCCGGCTGTTCCCGGCCGCGCCCCTCGCCCGGCTGGACCGCGACACCGCGACGGCGCGCGGCGCGATGCAGAGCGTGCTGGATCGCGTGCACAGCGGCGCGGCCCGCATCCTGGTCGGCACGCAGATGCTCACGAAGGGCCATCATTTTCCGGAAGTCAGCCTGGTGGTGATCCTGGACGCCGATCAGGGCCTGTTCGCCAGCGATTTTCGCGCCACTGAGCGGCTGGCCCAGACCATCACCCAGGTCGCCGGGCGCGCAGGACGGGCCGCCCGCCCCGGCGAAGTTCTGATCCAAACCGCTTACCCTGAGCATCCGCTGCTCACGCGCCTGATCACCGACGGCTACGACGGATTCGCCGCCTCGGCCCTCGAGGAGCGCCGGCAGGCGGGCTGGCCGCCGTATTCGCGGCTCGCCATGCTGCGCGCGGAGGCCCGCAACGCCGCCGGTCTGGACGCCTTCCTGCGGGCCGCGGCCGCCCAAGGACAGGGCTCGAGCGACCCCAAGATCCTGGGGCCCGCGCCCGCCTTGATCGCCCGCCGCGCCGACCATTTCCGCGCGCATCTGCTCATCGAGTCCGCAACCCGATCTGCCTTGCAACGGTTTCTCGCACGCTGGCTCCCCCAGGTCGAAACGCTTGCCGGCCCTGCGGGGCTGCGCTGGTCCATCGACGTCGATCCGCTGGAAGTGGACTGATGCGGGAGGGGCGTCTCAAGGACGAATGCAACGGCCCGCCGCGCGGTAAACTGCCGCCCCTCGAGACCTGACCCGCGTTTGAATTCTCCACAACCGAAGATGGATGCGCCTTGAAGACCTTGATCGAAAATTTGTTGCGCCGCGCGCTTGCCGCCCTTCCCGAGTCCGACCTGCCCGCCGCCGAGCGCAACGGCAGCGTGGAAGTCGAGCGCACGCGCGACGCCCAGCACGGCGACTTCGCCAGCAACATCGCGCTGCGGCTCGCGAAGGCGATGCGTCAGAACCCGCGCAAGGTGGCCGAGCGGCTGGTGGCCGCCCTGCCGGCCGACGCGACCATCGCCAAGGTGGAGATCGCGGGCGCCGGATTCATCAATTTCTTCCTCAAGGGCGACGCCTACCACACCGAACTCGGCAGGATGATCGCGCAGGGCGCCCGCTACGGCCGCTCGGATCATGGCGCGGGCCGCTCGGTGCTGGTGGAGTTCGTTTCCGCGAACCCCACGGGGCCGCTGCACGTCGCGCACGGGCGGCATGCGGCGTACGGTGCGTCCCTTGCGAATCTGCTGGAAGCGGCCGGGTACCGGGTCGAGCGCGAGTACTACATCAACGACGCCGGGCGCCAAATGGACATCCTGGCGGTGAGCGCGTGGCTGCGCTATCTGGAACGCTGCGGCGAGCGGTTCCAGTTTCCATCGAACGGCTACGTCGGCGATTACCTGCTGCCCATCGCGGATGCGCTCTTCGCCGCGGAGGGCACGGCCCTGCTGCGCCCGGCCGCGCAGGTGTTCGCGGATCTGCCCGCCGATGAGCCGCAGGGCGGCGACAAGGACCTCTACATCGATGCCCTGATCGGCCGGGCGCAGGCGCTCGTGGGGAAGGCGGCCTTCGAGCGCGTGCTGAAGTTTTCCCTGGAGGGAATACTCGCGGACATTCGCGGGGACCTCGAGGAATTTCGCGTCACCTTCGACTGCTGGTTTTCGGAGCGCTCGCTGGGCGACAGCGGCGCCATCGACCGGGCCATCGACGCATTGAAGGCCTCGGGGCACGCCTATCTCAAGGATGGCGCCCTGTGGTTCAAGAGCACGGATTTCGGCGACGAGAAGGATCGGGTCATGGTCCGCGAGAACGGGGCGAAGACCTATTTCGCGTCCGATATCGCGTTCATATTGAACAAGCGGGAGCGCGGGTTCGAACACCTGCTGTACGTGTGGGGCGCCGATCACCATGGCTACATCGCGCGGATGCGGGCCGGCTTGGTGGCCCTCGGCGGCCCGGCCGAATGCTTCGAAGTCAGGCTCATCCAGGTCGTGACGTTGTTTCGCGGGGGTGAGAAGGCGAAGATGTCCAAGCGCTCGGGCGACTATGTCACCCTGCGGGAGCTGCGCAAGGAGGTCGGAAACGATGCGGCCCGCCTCTTCTACGTCATGCGCAGCAACGACCAGCATCTGGATTTCGACCTGGAGCTGGCGAAGGCCCGCTCCAACGACAACCCGGTGTACTACATCCAGTACGCGCATGCCCGCGTCGCCAGCGTGCGGCGGCAGTTCAACGAGCGGGGGATCGCGCCCGATCCCGAACGCGGCTTGACGTCCCTCGGGAGACTGACCGAACCGCAGGAGCAGCAGCTCATCAAGCGCCTGTCGTCGTACCCGGACACGGTCGTGCAATGCGCCCTGCAGCGCGCGCCGCATACGCTGGTGCACTACCTGCGCGACCTCGCCAACGATTTTCACGCGTGCTACAGCGCCCACCAGATCATCGTCGAGGATGCGGCGCTGCGCGACGCCCGTTTCACGCTGGCGCTGGCCGCACAGGTCGTGATTCGCAACGGCCTTGGCTTGTTGGGCGTTTCGGCGCCCGACTCGATGTAGTCCAAGGGAACGTCGCGCATGTCGCGGGACTACAAGTCCAGACGCAAGCGGACCGGCGGTTTCTCCGGCTGGATCGGCGTGGCCTGCGGCCTCGGCCTCGGGCTCGCCGTCGCCGGCTTCGTCTACTTCAAGGACCACCGGACCGACGCGCCGGGTCCCCTGGCGCCCAAGGCCGTGAAGAAGAAGGTCCGCGGCAACGACCCTCTCGATGCGGAATCCGAGGCCGGCGACACGGCGCCCGAGGGGCCGTCGAGTTCCTACGACTTCTACAGCAAGCTGCCCAAGTTCGAGGTGGTGGTGCCGGAGAAGGAGAAGGACGTGCGGCCGGACATTCGCAGCGCGCCGGAGACGCGCCGCGGCACCTATGTCCTGCAGGCGGGTTCGTACAAGAGCTTCGCCGATGCGGACCGCGTGCGGGCGAAGCTCGCGCTGCAGGGGGTGGAGTCCAAGGTCCAGAAAGTCTCCGTCGACAACGACACCTGGCTGCGCATCCGCATCGGGCCCATTTCCAAATTGGATGAGCTCAACCGGCTGCGCGCCATACTGCGCAAGGCCGACGTGGACGTGCTGGTGATCCGCGTCGGCGATTGAGCGCGCGCGGCGGGAAGCCGCGGCGCTGCCTGCTCACTGGCCGGTCTTGAACCGCTGCCACGCCCGGTTGAACGCCCGGAGCTCGTCCGGGGTGTATACGCGTTCGAGCTCGAGGCGCTCTCGAACCGCGGCCGGCGGATACACCACGGCATTGTCGCGCACCGCGGGTTCGAGCAGAGGAACGGCCGCCGCGTTCCCGGACGCAAATCCGATGAAGCGGGTCACCTCGGCGGAAATCTCCGGCCGCATCATGAAATTGATGAACTGCAGGGCGCCGGAGGGGTTGGGCGAATCCGCGGGGATGACCAGGTTGTCGACGAACAAGGGCACCATCTCGCGGCTATAGGCATAGTCGATCCGGACATGGGTGTTGCCCTCCTGGGCCATGCGCCGCGCGATCATGGCGTCGCCGGAGTACCCGATGGCCAGGCACAGTTCGCCGTCGGCCAGCTGCTCGTAGTATCCGGAGCTGGCGATTCTCCGCAGCAGGGGCTTGATTTCGTTGAGCTTGGCCACCACGGCATCGAGCTTCGCCGGATCATCGGAGAGCTGCGGCTGGCCCAGATAGCGGGCGACCAGGGGCATGATGTCCTGCCAGTTGTCGAGAACGCTGATGCCGCATTTCTCGAACTTCGCGGCGATCGCCTTGTTGAGGACCACCTCGAGACTCGTGATCGGCGCATCGCCGAGGATGGCTTTGGCCTTGTCGGCGTTGTACATGATGCCGACGGTGCCCCACATCCAGGGCACCGCGAAGCGGTTGCCGGGATCGACCTGCTCCAGAATCTTCAGTATCCGCGGATCGGAATTGACCGCATTGGGGATCTTGGACGGATCGAGCTTCATCCAAAATCCCTTGGGTATCTCCCGGGCCAGGTGCGGGGAGGCGTTCATCGTGACGATGTCGTAGTTGGAATGCCCCACGGATAGAGCCGTCTCCGCCGCGTCGGGCGAATCGAACACCGAATAGTTCACGTGGAATCCCGTCGCCTTCTGGAACTTGTCGATGACTGACGGGGGAAAGTACTCCGCCCAGGCATAGACGTTCACGGTGCGCGCGCGATCCTCCGCGCCGGCGAGCGCTGCAAGACTCAGGCAGGCGAGGGCCGTCAGCAGCCTCGTGCGGGCGATTGCCTTCACGAGATATCGCCGCCTATTCGTCGCCCAATTGACGAAAATCGACGCCCAATGCCCGCAACTTGCGGTACAGGTGCGTTCGCTCCATGCCCACCCGCTTGGCCAATTGGCCCACCTTGCCGTTGCACAGCAGGAGTTGCTGCTGCAGATAGGCCCGCTCGAACTGTTCGCGCGCCTCGCGCAGCGGCAAGGCGAGCAGGTCCTGCTTCACGAGGGGCTCGTCGTTCGACATCTTGACCGCCAGCTCGCGCTCGATCTCCTCGAGGCGAATCTCCTCGCCGGAGCCCAGCACCAGCACGCGCTGCACCATGTTCTTGAGTTCCCCGACGTTGCCGGGCCAGGGATAGTTCCGCAACCGGTTCTGGGCCGCGACGCTGAAGCGGCGCAGCGGCAGATGCTGATCGTCGACCAGGCGGTCGACGTAGAAGCGCAGCAGGTCCGGGACGTCCTCGGCATATTCGCGGAGCGGCGGCACCCGCAGCGTGATGACGCTCAAGTGCGCGAGCAGGTTGCGGCGAAACGGTTCCGGCGTACCGCGCTGCTCGAAGCCCTCCTCGGCCGAACTCACCCAGCGGAGGTTGATGGGCAGGCGCTCGCGGCCGCCGACCCGGGTATAGGCGTTCTGTTCGATCGCGCCCAGCAGCGCTCGCTGCGCGCCGGCGTCCAAATCCTCCAGGCCGCTCAGGTACAGGGTGCCTCCGGCCGCCAGCTCGAAGGCGCCCGGCTCGATCTTGCCGTCGCGCTCGCTGCCGAACAGCGCCGTGGCCGGATCGCCGGTCAAGGTGGCGCACGCCACCATGTAGAAGGGCTTGGCGGCCCGCGCGCTCAACGAGTGCAGATATCGCGCGTAGGCCTCGCGGCCCGACCCGAGTTCGCCGACCAGCAGCACCGGCGAGGAGCTGGAGGCCGCTTGGTGAATCTGTTCGCGCAGAGCCTGCGTCACCTTGGCTTTGCCGATGGGCGCCGCCAGGCTCGACGCCTGCGAGCGTTCCGACAGGCGCTTGCGGCGCCCGGCATCGAGGGCCCGCTCCACGGTGCGCAGCAGCTTCGTGAGCGACAGCGGCTTCTCGACGAAGTCGAAGGCCCCGAGGCGGGTCGCCTCCACGGCGGTCTCCACGGTGCCGTGGCCGGACATCATCACCACCGGACAATCGTAGCCGTCCGTCTCCGACCATTCCCGCAGCAGCGTGATCCCGTCGGTGTCGGGCATCCAGATGTCGAGGAGAACGAGGTCCGGCGCGTGCGCGGCGCGCGCGGCGCGCGCCTGCGCCGCGTCGGCGGCGACCTCCACGTCGTAACCCTCCTCGGAGAGGATCTCCTTCAGGAGGCCGCGGATATCCGCTTCGTCGTCGACCACCAATATTCTCGAAGCCGTCATACGCGTTCTCTCCTGTGTTCGACCTTACGGGGCTCGCGGCTGCCGGGGGACCGGGCGGCCTCGCCCAACGGCAGGAGGATTCGCACCCGCGCGCCGGCCGTGCGCTGATTATCCGCCTCAATGCGCCCGCCGTGTTCTTCCACGATTTTCTTGACGATTGCGAGCCCCAGCCCCGTGCCCTTCGGCTTGCTGGTGACATAAGGATCGAAAACGGTCCCGATCAGGTCGCGGTTGAATCCCGGGCCGTTGTCGCTGACGACGACGGCCACCGAGGGCCTCGCACCGTCGTCCACGAGATGGGTTTCGATCTCCACGCGGGCGTCGGCCCTGCCCTCCAGCGCCTCGAGCGAGTTGGTCACCAGATTGTTCAGGATCTGCCGGATGCGGATGCGGTCCGCCGACATCTCCGGCAGGCCCGGCTCGAGGCTGAGCTTGATGTCCACGGCGCTCGCCTGAACGCGGTAGAGATCCACCACCTCGGTGATCAGCTGGTTCAGGTCGAAGCGGGAGAAGTGCATGTCCGGGGCCCGGGCGTACTCGCTGAACGCATTGACCATCTGCTTCATCGCCTCGACCTGCGCCACGATCGTATGGGTCGCGCGCTCCAGCACCTGCGCATCCTCGGGATTCATGCTGCCCGAGAATTTCCGTTGAATGCGCTCGGCGGAGAGCTGTATCGGCGTCAGCGGATTCTTGATTTCGTGCGCGAGCCGCCGCGCGACCTCGCCCCAGGCGGCGTCGCGCTGCGCCTGCAGCAGCGTCGTGATGTCGTCGAACACCAGCACCATGCCCGGCGCTCCGCCCAATTCGTTGGGCAACGCCGTGCAGGCGCACATCAGCACCCGCTTGCCCGAGTCCGACAGGAGTTCGATCTGCTCCCGCCAATCGGACTCCGCGGCCTCGAGACGCGGTTTGACGCTCGCCATGAATTGCGCGAAGAGGGGGCCGGCGTCGGCGGCCTCGTCGAAGCGCCTGCCCACCGCCGCCTCGAGATCGACGCCCAGGATGGCACCGGCCGCCTGATTGGCGGTGCGCACGGTGAGGTCCGGCTCGAGGGACACCACGCCGGTGGACAGGCGGGCCAGGATCACCGCCAGGCCCGCGCGCTCCGCCTCGACGGCCTGCTGGCTGCGCCGCGTCTCTTCCCGGGCCCTGCCCAGGCGCTTGGTCATGTCGTTGAACGAGGTCACCAGAAACCCGAGCTCGTCGCGCGAGGGCAGCGGCAGCTGAGTGTCGTAGTTGCCCTTGGCAACGGCGCGCGTGCCGGCGATCAGGTCCTGCACCGGCTGCACCAGGCGCGTTGCCGCGAAGAAGGCGCCGTAGACGGCTGCGATCAAGGACAGCAGCACGACGAACGACAGAATCAGCGCGAAGGTGGTCTTCAGCGGCTTGCGCAACTGGACCAGGTAGGCGTATTGCGTGTAGGAGCGCTGCACCGTGTCGGCCAGCTGCGAAAGCTGCTGCGGCACCGGGTACAGGGCGATCAAGACCCGCCCCGAGGAGCCGCCGTTGCTCTCCAGGGGCGCTGCGGCGCGAATCACGTAGCCGCCGACGGAATCCGTGTCCAGGCTGACGTAGGGCTGGTCGCGCCTGACTTGCAGCATCATCTCATCCGTGGCGGGCGCGGGCAGCGCATCCATCGGGCGATCGGAGCTGGTCGCGATGATCCGGGTCTGGGCGCCGATCACCGTGAACTCGAGCGCCGTGCTCTCCCGGCGCTCGCGGTCCAGCGTGCCGATCAGCTGGAAATCCGCCAACGGCGAGAGCTCGTGGGCGATGACCTGGGTGTGCTGCAGGAATTCCCGCACGCGGACCTCGAGAGCCGCGTGCGACAACTCGCGCGTGTCCTTCAGGCCCTGGCTCACCTCGATCTCGAACCAGCTGTCGATGCCGCGATTCAGGAACTGCAGCGAGAAGTAGTAGACGACCAGGATCGGCGCCACCGCCAGCGCGCTGAAGGTCACGACCGTGCGCCCCTTGAGGCGCGATCCGGGAATGTTCTTGCGGTAGTCCTGCACCAGCCGCGTGACCTTGGTGGCGAGGAGGGCGAACAGCGTGAGCAGCCCGGTGACGTTGATGAGCAGGATCCACGGCAGCCAAACCTCGAACTCCGCCGAGTTCTGCGCGGCATAGCTCAACAGGTAGAGCGCGACCAGCCACAGCGCGACGCCGATGCTTCCCAGCACCGTCGCGCCGTACTTGCGGGTCAGGGCTGCAATGTCCATGTGTACCAGTCGCTTTCGCGATGCCATTCGCTGACCCAGAACATCAGCACCCGCAGTGAGAACGGGACCGAACCGTAGTCGACCTTGGCCCTCACGCTCGCCTCGTAGCGCCGGTCGGAGGCGATCAACGCCCGGTCGAGCACGGGCAGCCCGCGTATCTCGGAGATCTGCTCGAGGGCGGCGTCCACCGTTCCCAGGGACTCCTGCTGGCCGCTGTTGTCGTTGCGCAGGATGTAGCGTGCGCTGACGGCGTTGTACTGCAGGTGGTAGCGCTGGGTCAGTTCCGCGACCCGGGAATTCGGCAGCAGCTGGCGAACGCGCTCGATGTCGAGGTCCACCTCGAGACCCAGCGGCACCCCCTCGGCCAGGCCATGTCGCACCGCATCGCTCAACGGCAGGTCGATGCGCGCGTTCAGGTGATAGACGCCGCCCTGGAGCTCGAGGTCGGCGGAGCGGATTTCGAAGCGGCCCTCCAGGCCGTCGGCGCGCGCCGGCCCGGCGCCGACCGCCGCGGCCAGCGCCGCGTGCAACAGCAGCAGCGCGGATCGCGGCGCTGCGGCGGCGATTCTTCTCCAGGGCTTGAGGGGCACGGCGCTCATTGCATGGTCGAGTTCATGGTTTCGCCAGCGCAGCATAATAGAAGCCGTCGGCACCCGCCTCGCCGGGAAGTATTTGACGGCCCAGGCCGTCAGTCTCACCGAATCCGGGCCAACCTGGCCAGGTTTCTGCAGGAACGATCCGGGCCTCCGGGGTGCCGGCCAGGAAGGCCGCGACCACATCGTGATTCTCGCTTCGCGTGACGGTGCAGGTCGCATAGACCAGGCGCCCGCCGGGCGCCAGCATGCGCCAGGCGGCGGCGAGCAGGCGCGCCTGCAGGAGGGGCAGCTTGGCGATCTCCGCGGGCGACTTGCGCAGACGGATGTCCGGATGCCGGCGAATCACGCCGAGCGCGGAGCAGGGCGCATCGAGCAAGATGCGGTCGAACGGCACCCCGTTCCACCACGCCTCGGGCGCCGCCGCGTCCCCGGCGACCACGTCGGCCCGCAGATTGCCCCGCGCCAGATTGTCCCTGACCCTGGCGAGACGCTGCGGATCGACGTCCACGGCCAGCAGCTGGGCGAGGTCGGGCTCTCGCTCCGCGATCAAGGCGGTCTTGCCCCCGGGCGCCGCGCAGGCATCGAGCACGCGCAATCCCGGGGCCAGCGCCAGCGGAAACGCCACGCATTGCGCACCCAAGTCCTGCACGGAGACCATGCCGGTGGCGAATCCCGGCAGCTCATGCACGTCGCAGGGGGACTCGAGCACCACGGCCAGCGGCACGCGCAACTCGGCGCGGGCGCGCAGTCCCGCCTCCCGCAGCATCTCGAGATACGATTCCGCGCTGGCAACGCGGCTGTTGACGCGCAGCCACATGGGCGCCTGCGTGTCCCCCGCCGCCAGCAATTGCGTCCACCTGACCGGCCAGTCGGCGCGATACCGGTCGGCCAGCCATATCGGCGAAGCGTGGCGCGTGACGGGATTGCGCGCGATCTCGACGGTGAGCGCGGCGCGCTCCCGCAGGTAGCGCCGCAGCACCGCGTTGACGAGGCCGCTGGCCCGCGCGGCATCGGTTGCCTTGGCGGTCTTGACCGCGGCATCGACCACCGCGTATTCCGGCGTGCGCCCATCCTCCAGCTCGAACAGGGCCACCGACAGCAGCGCGCGCACCAGGCTGTCCAGCGACCTCACGGGCTGCGACAGGAGCTTGGCCAGGATGGCCTCGTGGCGGAAGTAGCCGCGCACCGCTCCGTAGCACAGCGAGCGCGCCGCGCTCTTGAGATTCGCAGGCAGGCCGGCCAGGGCATCCTGCAGGGCCGAATCGAGGGTCACGCCCTCCCGCAGGATTCGCGCCACCGCGGAGGCGGCAAGCGCACGCGCGCCGGGGGCGGGATTGTTCATGGGATCCCGAATCTCGCCCCACCGAGCCGCTGCGCCTTGATGAAATCGGCGGCGGTCAGGGGTTTGCGGCCGGCGAGCTGGAGCCTCCGGATGCGCAGCGCCCCGCTTCCGCAGGCGACGTCGATTCCGTCGTTGCAGGCCGCCAGCACGCTGCCGGGCGCCGCCGCGCCGCGCGCAGCCGCGCCCGGATCCGCGGGCGATGGACCGGCCGGCGTCAATTCCGCCTCCCAGATGCGCAGCTGCCGCCCCTCGAATCGCGTTTCGGCGATGGGCCAGGGATTGAAGGCGCGCACCCGGCGCAGGATCTCCACGGCGGGCGCGCGCCAATCGATGAGCGCCTCGGACTTGCCGATCTTCTCGGCGTAGGTGATCCCGGCGGCGGGCTGCGCCCGTTCGCTCGCGCTGCCATCCGCAACGGCGTCGAGTGTCTCGACGATCAGCTCGGCGCCCGCGCTGGCCAGGCGGTCATGCAGCGTCCCCGCCGAATCCCGCTCGGAGATCGGCATTGAGCGCACCGCGAGTACCGGTCCCGTATCGAGCGCCGCCTCCATGCGCATGATGGTCACGCCCGTCACGGTGTCGCCGGCCAGCAGCGCCCGTTGAATCGGCGCCGCGCCCCGCCAGCGCGGCAGGATCGAGGCATGAATGTTGAAGCAGCCGGTGCGCGGAATCGCGAGCACGGCGGGGGGCAGGATCAAGCCGTACGCCACCACCACCAGGGCGTCGAGACCGAGGTCGCGCAGCGTCGCGGCGGCGTCCTCCGACTTGAAGGTGGGCGGTTGATGCACGGGAAGCCCGAGCTCGAGCGCGCGCTGCTTGACGGCGCTCAAATGCAGGGTTTGCCCTCGGCCGGCCGGCCGGTCGGGCTGGGTGAACACGGCCGCGACGGGATGCCGCGACCTCGCCAGCGCATCGAGCGCCGGCACGGCGAACTGCGGCGTGCCGGCGAATCCCAGCTTCAACGCTCTCGGGGCGGCGTTCAAGACTCTATTGGGCCGATGGCAGGGCGCCGGAGGTTGCCCTGCGCGGTGCAGCCCCGCCGGATTCGCGCTGCTTGCGCTCCTTTTCCAGGCGCCGACGAATCATCTGGCGCTTGAGTTCGGACAGGTAATCGACGAAGAGCTTGCCTTGCAGGTGATCCATCTCGTGCTGTACGCACACCGCCAGGATCCCCTCGACATCCAGTTCAAAGGGTTGCCCATCGGTCCCCAGCGCCCGCACGCGGATGAGCGTGGCGCGCTGCACCTTGTCGTAGATATCGGGCACCGACAGACATCCCTCCTCCGCGGGGGCGCGGCCTTCCGCGAGCAGGATCTGCGGATTGATGAGCACCAGGGGCTGGTTTCGCTCCTCGCTCACGTCGATCACGATCACCCGGCGGTGCACATCGACCTGGGTCGCGGCCAGACCAATACCCTTGGCGGCGTACATGGTTTCCAGGAGATCGGCCACCAATTGGCGCACCGCATCATCGACCATCTCAACGGGCTTGGCGGTCGTCCTGAGACGGGGGTCGGGGTACTCCAGAATTACGAGCTTGGTCATGGACGTTATGCGATCAATGTCGTGTTTTTGGCCGAAGATTGTTGCTAAAGTTCCGCCGCTGCTTAACTTAATGCCTATTGTCGCGGGGGTACGCTGCCCCGCTGATCGGCAAAAACGGGCGATACGTCCCAGTCTTTGGCAGCAGGCAGGCAGTATATCAGCCGGCCTGAGACCATAAGGTGACTCACGCGGGAGCGAACGAATGCAAGGCCATCACATCATAGCCCTCACCCTGGCGGCCACGCTGGTAGCGGGTTGCCGCTCAGAGCCGCCGGTAACGGCGCCGGTTCCCCTGACCTCGCCCGAGAGCAACGTGCAAGGCGCGGTGGTCGGCGACGATCGTACGGCGATGGAGGCGGCCATCGACACGGGTCCCACGGCCATGCCGCCGGCCGAAACGGCTGTGGAGCATGCGGGAGGCGTTGCGCTCGCGCCCAACGCGCCGGAGACCTACGTCGTGAAGCGGGGCGACACCCTGTGGGGAATCGCCAAGATGTACCTGCGCGATCCCTGGTACTGGCCCGAGATCTGGCAGGTCAACAAGCAAATTGAAAATCCGCACCTGATCTATCCGGGCGACACGCTGCGGCTGGTCTACATCGACGGCCAGCCCCGCGTGGTGGTGCAGCGGAACGGCCTGGAGCGCGGCAATTCGGCGCGCGTGCTGCCCCGCATTCGCAGCCAGCCGCTCGAGGCGGCGATCACCACCATTCCCTACGAGGCGGTGGCCGCGTTCATGTCCAAGCCGACGGTGTTGTCGAAGGAACAGATCAAGGCGGCGCCCTACGTGTTTGCGACCCGCGACGACCACGTCATCCTGTCCGACGGTGACACCATCTACGCGCGCGGGTTCTCGGCCGCCGCGGCCGTGGGCACGCACTACAACGTGGTTCGCGTGGGCGACGCCTTGCGCGATCCGGAAAGCAACAAGGTCGTGGGCTACGACGGGATCTACACGGGCTCAGGAAGGGTCACTCGAACCGGCGATCCCGCCACGCTCACCATGACCGAATCGGCCCTCGAAACCGAACTCGGCGACAAGCTGTTCCCCGGTGGGGTCGATATGCCGCTCGATTTCATCCCGGCGCCGCCGAAGGTCAAGGTCGATGGCCGGATCATGGCGGTCTCCGATGGGGTGACCATGATCGGTCAGTACGAGGTGGTGGTCATCAACCGGGGCGCCCGCGATGGGCTCATTCCAGGCAATGTGCTGGCGGTCTTCGAGGTCGGCGGCTATCGGCGCGACACGGAACACAAGGGTTACTTCGCGGGAATGACCGGCTTGGGCGGCAAGCGCGTTCGACTGCCGGACGAGCGGACCGGCACCTTCATGGTGTTCAAGACCTTCGACCACATGAGCTATGGCCTCATCATGGAGGCGAAGAACGTCATTCGCGTGGCCGACCGGGTCGAGAACCCGTAAGCCGCGGCCGCCGCAAATCTCGATGATGCCGCCCGATTTGCGGGCGGCGCTCGAGGCGGTACCTCCTCATAATCCCATCGATGGGATGGGACGATCTGCTGGCCTGGGTGTCCTTGGGCCGGGCGCCTGAACTCACGCTCCCGGCGCTGTCCGCGGCGCTCGAGCTCTTGGGATCCCCATCCGCCGTGGTCGGCGCCTCGCCCGCCGAACAGCGGCGTGCCGCGATGTCGCCGGCCGCCGCCGCGTTCCTGTCGAGCCCGGCCTCCCGACCCGGGGCCGCCGAGCGGCGCTGGCTGGCGGAGCCACACCATGAGCTCGTCCCGTTCACGGACCCGCGGTATCCGGCGCTGCTGCGCACCCTGCCGGATGGTCCGCTGGTCCTGTACGTTTCGGGCCGCGTCGATGCGCTCGCGAACCCGCAGCTCGCCGTGGTCGGCAGCCGCAATCCGAGTCCGCAGGGCCGTGAAATCGCGGCGGACTTCGCTGAACGGTTGAGCGAGCGGGGTCTTGCCATCACCAGCGGGCTCGCCGAAGGCATCGATGCGTGCGCGCACCGGGGCGCGCTGCGCGCCGAAGGGATCACCTTGGGCGTGCTCGGAACCGGCATCGACCGCGTGTATCCACGGGCGCACGAGCAGCTGTGCCGGGACATCCAGCGCCAGGGCGCCATCATCACCGAGTTTCCCCTGGGAACTCCTCCACGGCGCAGCAACTTTCCGCGGCGCAATCGCCTGATTGCCGGGCTCACTCTGGGCACGCTGGTGGTGGAGGCGGCGCGCCGCAGCGGATCGCTGATCACGGCGCGCCTGGCCAACCACTATGGCCGGGAGGTCTTCGCCGTTCCCGGCTCCATCCGCAACCCCTACGCCCAAGGCTGCCACGAACTCATCAAGGCGGGCGCGAAATTGGTCGATGACATCGACGACATATTGCGCGAGCTGAACTTTTCGGCCTTCTTTGCCAATGACTTGGAGGCGCCGCCCGGCGGCGCAAACACCGCCCGTCCCGCGCCAGCCATGGACAAGGATCATAAAATCTTGTTAGATGCGCTCGGCTTTGATCTTGTAGACCTCGATCTGTTGGTCGTGCGTACCGGATTCAAACCAGAAGCCGTGTCCTCGATGATGCTGATCCTCGAGCTCGAAGGCCACGTTCAGGCCGCCCCTGGGGGCCGCTACTCCCGAGTCGCCTACAGGAGAGCCGGAGGTGAAAGATAACGTTCTCGATTTGCTGATATATCTCTTCGAGAATTACATGAGCGCCGACGATGAACCGCGGCCGGACCGCGTGACGCTCAAGGTCGAATTGGACAAGGCGGGATTTGCTGAGAGCGATATCGAACGGGCGTTGGAGTGGCTGGACGGATTGTCCGGCGAGCAATTGGGCAAGGTCGCCGAGGCGACCGCGCGCGCCGTTCGGATCTTCAATGGACAGGAATTATTGCGGCTCGACACGGATGTGCGCGGTTATCTCATGTACCTGGAAAACGTTCGAATTCTTTCCGCAACGCAGCGCGAACTGGTCATCGACCGGCTGATGGCGCTGGATGCCGACGAAATCGACATCGAACAGGTGAAATGGGTCGTACTCATGGTGCTGTTCAGCCAGCCCGGCCAGGAATCCGCCTACGCCCAGATGGAAGACCTCGTCTTCGAAGAGCGCTCTGACGCGCTGCATTAGCCGACTTTGAGCATCAACCTCGTTATCGTGGAGTCGCCTGCCAAGGCGAAGACCATCAAGAAGTACCTCGGCAAGGATTACGAGGTGCTGGCCTCCTATGGGCACGTGCGCGACCTCGTGCCGAAGGAGGGCGCGGTCGACCCCCAGCACCACTTCGCGATGAAGTATCAAGTGGTCGAGCGCAATCAAAAGCACATCGACGCCATTTCCCGCGCACTCAAGAAGGCGAAGACACTGTATCTCGCCACCGACCCGGATCGCGAGGGCGAGGCCATATCGTGGCATCTGCAGGAGCTGCTGAAGGCCCAGGGCGCGCTCAGGGGCAAGACCGTCCAGCGCGTGGTGTTCTACGAGATCACCAAGTCCTCGGTGCAGGAGGCGATGGCGCGGCCGCGCGAGCTGTCCGGCGATCTGGTCAACGCCCAGCAGGCGCGCCGCGCTCTCGACTTTCTCGTGGGCTTCAACCTGAGTCCGCTGCTCTGGAAGAAGGTGCGCCCGGGGCTGTCCGCGGGCCGCGTGCAAAGCCCCGCCCTGCGCATGATCTGCGAGCGCGAGGATGAGATTGCGGCATTCGTCGCGCGGGAATACTGGACGATAGACGCCGAGCTCGAACATTCCGCGCAGAAATTTCCGGGCAAGCTCGTCGAATACGGCGGCGCCAAGGTCGAACAGTTCAGTTTCACCAGCGAAGCGCAGGCGCGCGACGTGGAGCGTACGCTCCGCGAAGCGGCCCAGGGCGTGCTCACGGTGCTCAGCGTCGATCGCAAACAGCGCCGCCGCAACCCGGCGCCGCCGTTCACGACCTCGACGCTGCAGCAGGAGGCGGCGCGCAAGCTCGGCTTCAGCGCGCAGAAGACCATGCGGGTGGCGCAGCAACTGTATGAGGGCATGGACATCGGCGAGGGCGCCGTGGGCCTCATCACCTACATGCGTACCGACTCGCTGAACCTGGCGCAGGAAGCCGTCGGGCAGATCCGCGAGGTCATCGTGCAGCTCTACGGCGCGGAGGGGCTGGCGGAGGAGCCGCGGGTCTACCGCACCAAATCCAAGAACGCCCAGGAAGCTCACGAGGCGATCCGCCCGACGGCCGCCAACATCCTGCCGAACGACATCGAAAAGCATCTGGAGACCGACCAGTTCAAGCTGTACTCCTTGATCTGGAAGCGCACCGTCGCCTGTCAGATGGCTCCCGCCGTTTTCGACACCGTCGCCGTCGAACTGCTGGCGGGCGCGCCCGCTGCCCCCGGTGAGGGCGCACGCGCCGCGCCGCCGCGCGCCGTGCTGCGCGCCAACGGCTCGACCTTGGTGAAGCCGGGCTATATCTCGGTGTATCAGGAGGGCATGGACGACGTCGTTCAGGACGACTCGGACCACGTGCTGCCGCCCATGCAGGAGGGCGACCGGGTCAAGCTCCTCGGCGTCGTTCCCGCCCAGCATTTCACGGAGCCGCCGCCGCGCTTCTCCGAAGCCTCGCTGGTCAAGGCGCTCGAGGAATACGGCATCGGCCGCCCTTCGACCTACGCGTCGATCATCTCGACGCTGCGCGACCGGGAATACGTGGACATCGAGAGCCGGCGCTTCACGGCGACGGACATCGGGAAGATCGTCAGCCGGTTCCTCACGCAGTACTTCACCACCTACGTGGACTACGACTTCACGGCCAAGATGGAGGATTCGCTGGACGCGGTCGCCAGCGGCGACCAGGAATGGGTTCCGCTCCTGGAGAAATTCTGGAAGCCGTTCATCGATCTGGTCAAGCACACCGAGAAATCGGTGAGCCGCGAGGAGGTCGCTCAGGCGCGCGACCTTGGAGTGGATCCGGCCAGCGGCAAGCCCATGAGCGTGCGCATGGGGCGGTTCGGACCGTTCGTGCAGATCGGCACCAAGGACGACGCCGACAAGCCCCGGTTTGCGGGACTGCGGCCGGGCCAGAAGATGGACAAAATCACCCATGAGCAGGCGATCGAGCTCTTCAAGTTGCCGCGCAAGCTGGGCGTGACCGAGGCCGGCGAGGAAATCGTCGCCAACGTCGGGCGCTTCGGGCCCTATTTGAAATACGGCGCCAAATACGTCTCGCTCAAGACCGACGATCCCTACGAGATTGCCCCGGACCGCGCGCTCGAGGTCATTCGCGAAAAGGAGATCGCGGACAAGAACCGGCTGATCCTCGATTTCCCCGCGGACAAGATCCAGGTGTTGAACGGGCGCTTCGGCCCGTACATCACGGACAAGGAGCGCAATGCCAAGATCCCGAAGGACCGGGACCCGAAGACCCTCACCCTGGAGGAATGCCGGTCCATGCTGGCGGCCGCACCCGTGCGCACCTTCGGCAAGTGGGGTCGCGGCAAGAAGGGCATGAACGCCAAATCCAAGACCGGCGCGGCGAAGGCATCTTCCGCGCCGGCGGCCGCCGGACCTGAATCGGCGGCCGCGGCGCCTGCCGGCAAGAAGCGTCCGCGCAAAGCCTCCACGCCGGCCGGAAAATCCGCGCCGCCCCCGCCAGCGGCGGACACGGCCCGCAGATTGGCGGCCAAGGCGTCCAAACCGGCTGCCGACAAGAAGGCGGCGGTACCCCCGGCCAAACCCAAGAAGAAGAATCCCGCCAAGAAGAAGACCTGAGAGGCTTCGCATTGGACGCCCCAGCCGTCAAACGGTACCTGAACGACCTGCACGACCGCATCACGGCGGCGCTGGAGGGCATCGAGACGTCGACATTCCGGCGCGACGCATGGTCGCGCCCGGACGGCGGCGGCGGCGAGAGCCGGGTGCTCTCCGAGGGTGCGGTATTCGAGCGGGCGGGCGTTTCGTTTTCGCACGTCTTCGGAGCGAGGATGCCGTCGTCGGCGTCGAACTTGCGCCCGGAGCTGGCCGACGCCCCCTTCGAGGCCATGGGGTTGTCGCTGGTGTTTCACCCGAGGAACCCGTACGCGCCGACCACTCACTGCAACGTCCGTTTCCTGGTCGCGACGCCGCAGGCAGCGGCGCCGGTGTGGTGGTTCGGCGGCGGCTTCGATCTCACGCCGTACTATCCGTTCGACGAGGACGTCCTGCATTGGCACCGCACCGCGCTCGCGGCGTGCCGCCCGTTCGGCGCCGGGCTGTACGAAAAGTGCAAGGCCTGGTGCGACCGGTATTTCTTTCTGCCGCATCGCGACGAGACCCGCGGGGTCGGCGGACTGTTCTTCGACGACTTCAACGAGCTGGGGTTCGAGCGCTCCTTCGCCTTCATGCGCAGCGTGGGCGACCACTTCCTTCCTGCGTACATGCCCATCGTGGAACGCCGCATGGGCCACCCCTCGGGAGAGCGCGAGCGCGAATTCCAGCTCTATCGGCGCGGGCGCTACGTGGAGTTCAATCTGGTGTACGACCGCGGCACGCTGTTCGGCCTGCAGTCGCGCGGCCGCACCGAGTCCATTCTCATGTCCTTGCCGCCGCGGGTCCGCTGGGATTACGACTGGCAGCCCGAGCCCGGCTCGCCGGAGGAGCGCCTGTACCGGGATTTCCTGCGCCCCAGGGACTTTCTGGCGGAACTAGGGGCTTGAGAAGTCCGCGGTGGGGCGGGCGCCGTCCCACAGCGACATCGGAGGTCTCATGTCGGAGCATCCAGCGCGCATACGATGGGCCCGCCGGCCCGGGGAAGCGTTCATCGACTCGCGCTACAGCCGGGCGCACACCTGGCAATTCGACGGCGGCGTCACGGTGCCGGCCTCCAGCGCGGTGAGCTCGGTTCCGCTTCCCTTCTCGAAGGCCGAGAACGTCGATCCGGAGGAAGCCCTTGTGGCGGCGGTGTCCTCCTGCCACATGCTGACCTTCCTGTACCTCGCGGCCAAGGAGCGACTCGTCGTGGATTCGTACGACGACGACGCGGTCGGCCGCATGTCGCGCAATGCCAAGGGCCGCTTGGCGATCACTCTGGTGCGGCTGCGGCCGCACATCGTCTTTGGCGGCGCCACCCGCCCGGACGAAGCCTGCGTGCACAGGCTCCATCGGGCGGCGCACGAGGAGTGCTACGTCGCCAATTCCGTCAATTCGCAGATCGAAATCGGCGGCAGCTGGAGCCACGCCGCCGGATAGAAATCCGTCTGAGCAATCTGCGTGCGACGGGCTCCCTAGTGGCCGAGCGCGAACACGTAGTACTTGCGCATGGCCTCGTGCACGGTCCACTTGCCCTTGGCGCCCGTTTCGACGATGAACACGTCGCCGCCCTTCAAGTGCACCGGCGCCTTGCCTTCCAACTCGATGGTGCAGCTCCCGGACAGCAGGTGGCAGTATTCCCACGCGTCGTAGTCGACCTTCCACACCCCCGCCGTCGATTCCCAGATGCCCGCAAGGAGCTTGCCGTCATCCGAGGTGTAGAGATTCCAGGTCTTCGTGTGCGGATCCCCGCTCACCGGCGTGCCGGGCCACGGCGCATCCACTTCCAAGGGCGCAGTCAGATCGCGCAACGCGAGTAATTTATCCGCCATGATTCGCTCCGATTGTTGAACGGTTGAATTGCAGGAACTTAACCCGTCGCCGCCCGGGCCGCCAGCGGGTCGGCGCGATTTTTTCCAACCTGCGGCGGGCGGGGCGCGCCGGGCGCGGACGGCGCCGCAGCCTTCAGGCGGCGGCGGCAGTTAATTCCCACGCGGACCGCGGCCACAGGCACAATGCGCGTCGCCATGAATTACCGGCACATCTATCACGCGGGGAACTTCGCCGACATCGCGAAGCACGTCGCCCTCATCTACTGCCTCGACGCTTTGAAGCGCAAGGACGCCGCTTTTTTTGCATTGGACAGCCACGCGGGGCGCGGATTCTACGATCTGCAGGCGGCGGAAGCGCAAAAGTCCGGCGAGGCGCAGCGCGGCATACAGCGATTGATCGAGCTCGGCATCGGTTCGGCCGCCCTCGCGCATTATTTTGCGGCCATTCGCGCCCGCCGCGGCAAGCGTCTTGCGCGCTACCCGGGCTCGCCTGCGCTCATCGCGGGCGCCTTGCGAGCGCAGGATCGGGCCTTGTTCGTGGAAATGCTGCCGGCCGAGGCGCGCGCCGCCGAACGGGAACTCGAATCGCCGGGACGCATCCGCATGGAAATCGGCGACGGTTATGCCGCGCTCAAGGCATTTCTCCCGCCCGAGGAGCGGCGCGGGCTCGTGCTCATCGATCCGCCGTACGAGAGCCTCGATGAATTGAAGACCATGCTCCTCGCGTTTGCCGAGGCCTACCGTCGATGGCCCACGGGCACCTACCTGATCTGGTACCCGATCCGCAGCGCCACCCAGCGCCATGCGGTGCATGCGCGCTTCGAGGCGCTCGGGGTGCCGAAAATGCTGGTGGCGGACCTCGCCGTCCATCCCGACGATGCCGGCGTCGGCCTCGCGGGCAGCGGAATCGTGGTGGTGAATCCGCCCTTCGGGGCGGACGATTACTTGCGGGAGGCCTATACGGCCATCCACGCTTCGGTCGCGTCAGCCGGTCACGGATACGTAGAAGTCACGCGCCTGACTCCCGAGCGGATGGCATGATGAAGCACGGCCGTCATCATGGCGGCCCGGCGTTGGCGCCGTTGCGAAGGAGTTGAAGTATGAATCCTGATGAGCTTCGCGATCAGCTCGCGAAACTGCATGAAGAACTGGGCGCGGCACGCCAGGTCGATCCGCGCTCGGCGCAGCTTTTGACAGAAATCATGAATGACATCAAACGGTTGACCGAGACTTCGCCGGCCCTTGCGGGTTCGGGGACCGCCGCCGGCAGAGCGCCGTCGGATGCTCCGCTGTCTCTGCCGGGCCGCTTGGAGCGGATCGCCATCGACTTCGAGGCCCAGCATCCAACGCTCGCCGCGAGTTCGCGGCGCCTGGTGGATCTTCTAGGCAAGGCCGGACTCTAGGCTGCGCGGCGCCGCACGGCTCACGAGATCCAATCGATCGTGCCCTGCACCTGCGCCGCCACCTGCTCGACCGCGTGCAGGTCGCTCCCCGAGCCGCGCTCCAGCACGGCCAAACTGCCGTGGCCCGGCACCGGCACGATGATCCCCCGGTACCCCTGCTCATCGAAATGCATCGGGCGTGAGGCGGCCTCGTGGCTCAGCACCATGACCGTCACCGGCCCACCCTCGGCTTGCACGACCAAGTGCGGCACCTGGTGTCCGCGGAACGGGCAGCTGTGCGCGTAAGTGACCAAGCCTGCGCTGGGCCGCAGGCGCGCTTTCGCCTCCTCCAGAACCATGGCGAGCATCGGCGGGGGCACCGCAACCTCGGTGACGGCCCACGCGCCCGGCTCTTTGGCCATGTGGTCGATCACATCGGCCGCCAGGCTGGATTCCGGCGAGGCCAGCCACACCGCACCTGCGACCACCGCGGCCAGCAGGACGCTGGCCGCTGCCGCGAGCCAGCCGCGCCGCACGCTCATCCGCCGTCTTGGGTTCGGCCCGCGCGACCGAAACGGAACCACGGTCGCCTTGGCCGCGCGCCCGCCGCCCACCTCCACCCGCAATGCCTGCTCCAGGCGCCTCTCGAATCGGCGCACCTGCAGGGCGTATTGCGCACACTCCCCGCACGACTGCGCGTGCAGCTCCAGATCTGCCCGGTCGTCGTGCGGATTTGACAGAATCGCCGTCCTGAATTGCGTGCAGCCCATCATTCTCGCGCTTCCGCGCGACCATCATCCGGGTTCATGCCGGCTTCTTCGGGATCCATGGGCGAATCCTCGCCGCACGCGGCGCGCAGCTGCCTACGGGCGCGAAACAGGCGGGTGAGCACGGCGGCATTCGACAGCCCGAGCTCCGCGGCAATTTCCGCCGTCGAATAGCCCATCAGAACCTGCAGCACCAGCGGTTCGCGGTAATCCTCCGGCAGCTTGAAGATGGCCGCCCGGATCTCCGCCACTCGATCGTCCTCTGCGGCCAGCACGGGTTCCTCCTTGGCGATCAGTTCGTCGACATCCACGGTCACCAGGCGTTTGCGCTCGAAGCAACGGGCGTATTCCCGGCGGATGATGGTCAGGAACCACGGTTTTGCCGCGTCGTCGTTTTGCAGCGAATCCTGGGCTTTCCAGGCCCGCAGCAGGCTCTCCTGCACCACATCCTCGGCCAGCGCCCGGTCGCGGGACAGCCAGAAGGCAAAACGCAGCAGTTCGGGCCGCAGCGACTGACAAAGCGCATGGAAGCGGGTGCTCTTCTCGTTTCCACCGTTCGCGGCCTTCATGTAGGAATGGGCACCCGACTTAAGATATCTTCCATTCGATAGTAGCGCGTTACGATGCCCGGAACTCGAGAAAGCCGCCGGGGGGCGCAGGACGGCGGCCGGCTGCGCACCGCGACCCAGAACATTGATGCCAGGAGCCACTTCAAGATGACCGGGGATTGCACCGAAAAATTTCCGAGAACGCGCCTGCGGCGCATGCGGCGCGACGAGTTTTCCCGCCGCCTGATGCGCGAGACCGAACTCACCGTGGACGCGCTGATCTATCCGATGTTCGTGGTCGAGGGCCGCAAACAGCGCCAGCCGATCGCCTCGATGCCCGGAGTCGAGCGCGTTTCGGTGGACGAACTGCTGCGCGAATGCGAGGCCCTGGCGCGGCTGCGGATCCCGGCGATCGCCCTGTTCCCCGTCACCCCGGTCGAGAAGAAGACGTTGGACGCCCGCGAATCGTGGAATCCCGAGGGCATCGCGCAGCAGGCGGTGCGGGCGGTGAAGCAGGCATTCCCCCACCTGGGGGTCATCACCGACGTGGCGCTGGATCCCTTCACCACGCACGGTCAGGACGGCCTGATCGACGGGGCCGGCTACGTCCAGAACGACCTCACCGTCGAAACGCTGGTCCGCCAGGCCCGCTCCCATGCCGACGCGGGCGCCGACGTGGTGGCCCCGTCCGACATGATGGACGGGCGCATCGCCGCGATTCGGGACGCATTCGAGACCGCCGGCCTGGTCCACACGCGGATCCTCGCCTACGCGGCCAAGTACGCGTCGAGCTTCTACGGCCCGTTCCGGGAAGCCGTCGGTTCGGCGGGACAGCTGGGCGGCGGCGGCAAGCACACCTATCAGATGGACCCGGCCAACTCGGACGAGGCCTTGCGCGAAGTCGCCCTCGACATCTCGGAAGGGGCGGACATGGTGATGATCAAGCCCGCGCTGCCCTATCTCGACATCGTGCGCCGGGTCAAGGACCGCTTCGGCATGCCGACCTTCGCGTACCAAGTGAGCGGCGAGTATTCGATGATCATGGCCGCCGCCGGCAACGGTTGGCTCGACGAGCGGGCGGTGGCGCTGGAAGCGCTGGTGTCCATCAAGAGGGCCGGAGCCGACGGCATCCTGACCTACTTCGCCAAGCGCGCCGCGGGCTGGCTCGCGCCGTGAATCAGCCGCAGGAACCCGACCAGTACGGCGTCGTGGGCCATCCCGTGACGCATAGCTGGTCGCCGTTCATTCACGGCATGTTCGCCATGGCCACGGCGCAGAACCTCGTGTATCGGATGTTCGACATCGTTCCCGACGCTTTTCGCCGCGATGTCCTGAAGCTCTTTGCCGGCGGCGTGCGCGGCCTGAACGTCACGCTGCCGCACAAGCAGGCGGCGGCCGAGCTGGTGAACGAGCTCACGCCCCGCGCCGCGCGCGCCCAGGCCGTGAACACGATTGCCTTCTTCGAGGACACGACGCTCCTCGGCGACAACACCGACGGCATCGGGCTCACCTGCGACCTCGAGCGCAACCTGAAGCTGGAACTCGGCGACAAGCGCCTGTTGATCCTGGGCGCCGGCGGCGCGGTGCGCGGCGTGCTGGGGCCGCTGCTGGAGCGCGAATTTCGCGAAGTCACCATCGCCAATCGAACCTCGCACAAGGCGCAGACGCTGGTCGGGGAATTCGCCGACATGGGGCCGCTCACCGCCTGCGGGTTCTCGGGGCTGCGGGGTCCGGCGTACGATCTCATCATCAACGCGACGTCCGCGGGACTGCAGGGCGAAATGCCGGCCCTGCCGGCCGACATCGTCGGCCCGGCGACCGTGTGCTACGACATGTCCTATGGCCGGGGCGACACGCCGTTCACCCGGTGGGGAAAGTCGCTGCACGCGGCCCGCGCCGTCAAGGGCTGGGGCATGCTGGTGGAACAGGCGGCCGAATCATTCATGTTGTGGCGCGGTATCCGCCCCAACACCCAGCCCGTCCTCGAGGTCCTGGCCGAGCACCACTGAGGCGCTGCGCCGTCAACGCATGGTGACGAGTTCCTCGGCGCTGGTCGGGTGAATCGCCACGGTGTCGTCGAAATCGCGCTTGGTCGCTCCCATGCGAATGGCCACCGCGAACCCCTGCAGCATTTCATCCGCACCCGCGCCGATGATGTGGCAGCCGACGATCTTCTCTTCGGGTCCCGCGCACACGAGCTTCATGTCGGTGTGCCCCTTGCGCGTGGTCATCGCGTGGTACATGGGCGTGAAATCGGCGACGTAGACCTTGACGGCGCCGTGCCGGGCGCGGGCCGCGTCCTCGCTGAGCCCCACTGTTCCGATCGGCGGATGCGTGAATACCACCGTCGGAATGTCGTTGTAGTCGAGCCGCCGGTCGGCCTTGCCGCCGAACAGGCGGTCGCTCAACCGCCGGCCGGCGGCGATCGCCACGGGCGTCAGCGCCGCCCGCCCCGAGACGTCGCCGATCGCATAGATTCCGGGAACGCCCGTGTTCTGGTACTCGTCGGTGATCACGAAGCCCTGCGCGTCGAGCGCGACGCCGGCGCGCGCGGGATCGAGGCGCCCGACGTTGGGCGCGCGCCCCACCGCCCACAGCACGGCGTCGAATCCCGTGAACTCCCGCCCATCGGCCGCAATCAGCGTCTTCGATCCCGCCTGCTGCGCGACGGCCGCCGGGACCACGTGCTCGCGAATGGCGATCCCCGCCGCACGCATTTCGCGCATCAGCGACTTTCCGAGCATCGGCTCGAAATGCGTCAGCACCTGATCCCGGCGGATGAACTGCTGCACCTGGCTGCCGAATTCGTGGAACACTCCGGCGAGCTCGCACGCGATGTAGCCGCTGCCGACGACCGCGACCCGCTGCGGCCGCCGCTCCAGCGCGAAGAAGCCGTCGGAGGTGATTCCGAGGTCGGCGCCCGGCAGCTCGGGCACGACGGGCACGCCGCCGGTGGCGATCACGATGTGAGGCGCGGACAGGCGCGCCTCGCCGGCCTCGACGGTGCGCCGGTCGAGGAACCGGGCGCGGCCGCGCACCAGGGTGACGCCCTTCGCCGCCAGATTGCGCGCATAGATGCCGTTGAGGCGCTCGATGTACGCATCGCGCTTGGCCTTCAACGACGCCCAGTCGCTGCCGCCGGTCTTCACGTCGAAACCGTAGTCGCCCGCATCGCCGAGGGCGAGCGCGATGCTCGCGGCGTTCCACATGACCTTCTTCGGCACGCAGCCGACGTTGACGCAGGTCCCGCCCAACCGGTGCGATTCGATGACCGCCGCCTTGGCGCCGTACTCGGCGGCGCGCTGCGCGCAGGCGAGGCCGCCGCTGCCGCCGCCGATGACGATGAGATCGAACAATTGATCCGACACTGTGAACTCCGTCAGCAAGGGAGCGCGGACCCCGATGATATACTCAATCGATAATTAACCTGTGAAAAGGGATGCGACATGATGGCTCTGGCGGTCTTGCTGGCCTTGTGCTTGAGCGTGGTCGTCTATCTGGTCGGCATCTACAACGGCCTCGTGGGACTGCGCGAAGGCGTCAAGGTCGCCTGGGCGAACATCGAAGTGCTCCTCAAGCAGCGCCACGATGAGCTGCCGAAGCTGATCGACGCCTGCAAGCGCTACATGATTTTCGAGCAGGAGACGCTCGAGAAGGTGATGCGCGCCCGCTCCTCGATCAGCGAGGCGACCGCGGTGCGCAACGTCGCGGCCGTGGGCGCCGCGGAAGGGGAGCTGCGCTCCGGCATCGGCCGTTTGTTCGCGGTCGCGGAAAGCTACCCCGACCTCAAGTCCGATGCGACTTTCAAGCAGCTGCAGGGGCGGATCACCGCTCTCGAGGAGTCGATCGCCGACCGCCGCGAGCTCTACAACGATCAGGCCAACCTGAACAACATCCGCATCGGCACGTTTCCGGACGTGCTGGTCGCGCATCAGTTCGGCTTTCGCCCGGCCCAGCTCCTGGAATTCTCGCCGGAGGAAACGCGGGACGTCGACGTGGGAAGTCTGTTCAGGGCCTGAGGAACACGGCAACTCAGAAGCCTGCCTGAGTCATCCACGTGAGCCGCGATTCCTTCGAAGTTCTGCTCTGGCTCACCGCGTTGCTCGCCGCCGCCACCGCTTATTGCTTCTACTACGGGTTTCGCGCCTGGCACAGGAATCGCGCCGTCGCGGACACGCCGACGTCGCGTCTGAGATCCGCTGCGCAGGGCTATGTCGAGCTCACCGGCCGCGGGCTGCTGCCGGAAGGCGTCACCAACAAGGCGCCGTTGACGGACCTGCCCTGCACCTGGTGGAGTTTCGAGGTCGAGAAAAAGGACGGCGAGGGCTGGAGCACCCTCGAGAAGGGCAGCAGCACCACGCCCTTCATCCTGGACGATGGAACCGGGCAATGCCTGGTCGATCCGGACGGCGCCGAGGTGTATCCGAGCGCCTGCGACGTCTGGTACGGCAGCGAGGAGTGGCCTGCGCGCCTGACGCCGCGTGGCGGCGGCATGGCCCTGCAGATCTTGCTCCGGCAGTTCGCGAGCGGGAAATACCGCTACTCCGAGCGGCGGCTGTTGCCGGGCGATCGCCTGTCTGCACTGGGGTCGTTCCGAACCCTCGGCAACGCCGCGGCGGATGATGCGGAGCGCGCGGTCGCGGAGCTGCTGCGCGAATGGAAACAGGACCAGGCGTCGTTGCTGGCGCGTTTCGACGCCGATCGCGACGGCGTCATCAGCATGGCCGAGTGGGACCGGGCGCGCGCGGCGGCGCGCGAGCAGATCACCGCCGGCATGGTCGCCCGGCCGGCGCCCGCGACCAACCTGCTGGCGAAGCCGCGGGACGGGCGGGCCTTTCTGCTGGCCGCCGCCGACGGGGCGAGCCTGGCGCGCGGCCTGCGCTGGCGCGCCGCGGCGGGAGTCACCGGCTTCCTGGGGGGCGCTTCCGGGCTGACCTGGGTGCTGACGCACCTCTGGTAGAATCGGCGGGTGGACAATCCGCTGCTCGAGTTCGACTCCCTCCCGCCCTTCGATCGCATCGAGCCCGCGCATGCGCGGCCCGCCCTCGAGAAGGTGCTGGCCGACAATCGCGCGCGGCTGGCCGAGTTGACGGCGCAGCCGCAACCCACGTTCGCCTCGCTGGTGGCGCCCTTCGAGGAGCTGAGCCATCGCCTGAGCCGCGTCTGGAGCCCCATCGGCCACTTGAACGCGGTCGCCAATACGGCCGCCATGCGCGAGGCCTACAACGAGTGCGTGCCCCTGCTGACCGCCTACGCGTCGGAGCTCGGACAGAACGAGGACCTCTACCGCGCCTACTCCCGCGTGTTGCAGCAGGAGGGATCCGCGCTCGATCCCGAGCAGCGCAAGCTGGTCGAGAACGCGTTGCGCGACTTCAGGCTGGCCGGCGTCGCCCTGCCGCCCGATCGCAAGAGCCGCTACCGGGACCTGATGCAGCGGCTGGCGCAGCTCGGAACGAAATTCACCGAGAACGTGCTCGATGCCCAGGCCGCGTACACGCGCAGCGTCGCCGACCCGTCGGAGCTCGCCGGCCTGCCGCCGAGTGCGATCGACCGCGCCGCCGCGGATGCGCGCGACGCCGGCGGAACCGGATGGCTGTTCAAGCTCGATCAGCCGACGTATGTGACCGTCCTCGCCAACGCGCAGAGCGAGCGCCTGAGGCGCGACATCTACGAAGCATGGGTCACGCGCGCCTCGGATCTGGGCCCCAGCGCGGGCCGTTTCGACAACGGCCCGATCATCGCCGAGATCCTGCCGCTGCGTCACGAGCTCGCGAACCTGCTCGGATTCGCGAATTACGCCGACTATGCGCTGGCGACGCGCATGGCCCGCAGCGCCAATCAGGTCCTGTCGTTTCTCCAGGACCTGGCGCGCCGATGCCTGCCGGCGGGGCGCCGCGAGTTCCACGATCTCGAGGAATTCGCGGGGCGCAAGCTCAACGCGTGGGACGTCGCGTTCTACGGCGATCGCCTTCAGGAGAGCCGGTTCAAGGTCTCGCAGGAGGCGCTGCGGCCGTATTTCCCGCTGCCCAAGGTCCTGTCGGGATTGTTCGCGGTGACGCAGCGCTTGTACGGCATCACGGCGCGCGAGCGCTCCCCCAAGGTCGGGGTCTGGCACCCGAGCGTCAAATACTATGATTTGCTGGATTCGAACGGGACCGCGGTGGCGGGATTCTACCTCGATCCCTATGCGCGCTCCGACAAGCGCAGCGGCGCGTGGATGGACGAGTGCGTGGTCGCCAAATCCCTGCCGTCGGGCAAGGCGCTGCCGATCGCGCAGCTCGTGTGCAATTTCGGCGCGCCGGTGGGGTCGGCGCCCTCGCTGCTGACGCACGACGAGGTCACCACGCTGTTCCACGAGTTCGGGCACGGCCTGCACCACATGTTGACCCGGGTGGCGTATCCGAGCATCTCGGGGATCAACGGCGTGGCATGGGATGCGGTCGAGTTGCCCAGCCAGTTCATGGAGAACTTCGTGTGGCGGAGCGAGGTCCTGCCGCTCATTTCCGCGCACGTGGACACCGGCGAGCCGCTGCCCGGCGACATGCTGCAGCGGCTGCTGGGAACGCGGACCTTCAACGCGGCCCTCGACACGCTGCGCCAGATCGAGCTGGCCACTTTCGACTTCGAGTTGCACGCCAATTTCGCTCCGGCGGCGGGCGCGCGCGTGATGGAAACCCTGGCGGACGTGCGCAGCCGGGTCGCGGTGGTGCCGGCGGCGCCCTTCAACCGATTGCCGTCGAGCTTCGCTCATATCTTCGCCGGGGGCTACGCCGCCGGTTACTACAGCTACAAATGGGCCGAGGTGCTCGCGGCCGACGCCTTCGAAGCCTTCGAGGAGGCCGGCGTATTCGACGGCTCGACCGCGGCCCGTTTCCGCGACTCGATCCTGGCGCGCGGCGGCAGCGTGGATGCGATGGACGCCTTCGTGCGTTTTCGCGGTCGCGAACCCGATGTGCGCGCTCTCCTCAAGCGCACCGGGATCGCCGCGTAAATACCCCGGCGCCCCTCGGAATTTTACATAAGCCGTAGCGGGGGGCCCCATGAGGGGTTTGGGGTGGCCGTAAGGAGAACCACGCACGTGGCGCCCCGCCGGCCGAGGGCTTAAGATGCGCCGATGTATGACCTTCGCCGTAACGACTACGACGTCACGAATACCGTTCAGGTGAGTTCCACCGAGGCGGTCCAGTCCGAGGTCGGCAAGTTGTTCGCCTCCACGTGGCCCGGCGAGTCGTTCGATCAGGTCGGCGCCGCGTTCGACGCATTCGACAAGTTGTTCACCGGCCGCATGCCCGGCTACTACGGTGTGGACACCATTTACCACGACCTGCAGCATTCGCTCGACATGACGCTCGCCATGGCGCGCCTGATGGTGGGATACGAGCGCACGGCGCGTCCCGCCGCGAGCTTCGGCGCGGACCGCGCGCGCATGGCCCTGGTGACCTCCCTGTTCCACGACGCCGGGTACATTCGCGACCTCGAGGATCGAACCCACCGCAACGGCGCGGAATACACGCTCTATCACGTCACGCGCAGCGCGCGTTTCCTGTCCCGCTTCATGCCGACCATCGGCATGGACGCCTGGGTGCCCACGGCGACGCGCGTGGTGCATTTCACCGGCTACGAAGTCGACCTGAAGCAGCTTCAGCTGCCGGATCCCGCCGACCGGCGGCTGGGCCACCTGCTCGGCACCGCCGATCTGATTGCCCAGATGGCGGACCGCTGCTATTTGGAAAAATGCCGCGATCGCCTCTATCCGGAATTCGTGCTGGGAGGCATAGCCGCCGTGCCCGGCACCAACGGCGCGCTTCAGGTTCGCTACAGCTCCGGTTTGGATTTGCTGCGCCAGACGCCGCAATTCGTGCGGCAAACCCGCGTGCAGCGGCTGGAGGGCGAGTTCGAGCACGCCTACCGGTACATGGAAGTGATCTTCGGCGGCAAGAACCCCTACATGGAAGCGATCGACCGCAACCTGGGCTTCCTCGACCGGGTGCTGCGCACCGAACGCTGGCCGTTGCTGCGGCGGAATCCGCCCCTGTTCACGTCCGAGGACAATCATCTCGGCCAGGTGCGCGGCCTCATGCTGAACCGGTTGAAGGTGCTCTGGGCCTGAACGTCTTCTGCGGGGCGGCGTTCGCGCCTCAAGGCCAGTCGATCGCCGCGACGTAGCGCGCGTGCAGTTCGTCGAGGCGGCCCATGACGAACTCCTTTCCCAATAACGGCGCGTCGGCAAGGGCCGCCTCGAGCAGGCTCGGCTTCAATGCCGCGCGGGCCGCCTCGGCGACCGGCGCAAAGCTGAAGTGCCAGGGTTCAGGCTGGACGCCCGATAGGATTCCTCGGAAAGGCCGGAAGAACCCGAATCGCTCCGCATGGTCCTGCAGCCATCCGAGCAGCGGGCCGAACGGCCCCGGGGGGGCGTATTCCTCGGCGGTGAGCTGCACCCGATAGCCCGCCGGCACGGCATTGGCGTCGATCACATCGACGTCGGTGCCCCAGTGATGGCGGCTCGCGCCCGGGAGCGCGGACCAGCGCAGGATGGCCTCGATGCGCTCCTCCGGCGGCAGTCGGGATGCATCCAGGGGGCGCCCGTCGGCGTCGTACAGGGGCCGCGCGCCGCTGTACTTGCCATTCCAAATGGCGAGCTGCCGGTCGAAATCCCGAAAGCTGCTCACGGCGCGCAGATCGAAACCCGCCGCCCGCGCCGCCCGCCGCAGATTCGCGAAAGGCGCCGCCGCGTGGACGTGCACGGTGCAGTGCAGATCCGGCACCGGAACCAGGTGGGTCGTGGCGCGTCCCGTGAGTTCGAGGGCGTTCACGACACCGATTCGCGCGCCGCCGCGAAGTCGGCCAACTGGTCGAACACGCGTGCCATGGCGGAAGGCTCCTGGGCCCCGGACAGCGTGTATTGTCCGTCGAACACGAAGGTCGGAACGGCCGCGATCCCCAAGGCGGCGGCATGTCGCTCCGCTGCAACGACTCCGTCCTGACCCTCCCGCAGCACCAGCGCCGAGCGCACGTCGCGCTCGCTCAAGCCCCCTTGCACGCCGAGCCTCACCAGTTCCTCGAGGTCGCCGATGTCGGCGCCTTCCTCGAAGAATCCCTGCATGATGCGTTGCTTGACCTGGGCCTGCAGGCCGTGCCGCGCCGCATGAGCGATCAGCAGATGCGAGCGCCGGCTGTTCGGCATGCGCTTGATGAGATCGAATCGAAACTTGAGCCCCACGGCCTCGGCGTGTCGCGACAACGCCTCTTCGACCGCCGCGGCCCGCACCGGATCGCCGATCTTGGCGTTGAGGTACGCCGCCCGGTCCATCCCGTCCCACGGCATGTCGGGATTCAATTCGTAAGGCCGATAAGTCACCCGGACCGTGTACTGCGGGCGCTCCGTCAGGGCGATCTCGAAGCGCCGTTTGCCGAGGTAGCACCAGGGGCAAACCGTATCGGAATAGACGTCAATGCGGATCCGGGCGGACATAATCCATCATTCTACCCGGCCCCTTATGGCCGTGGATGTGAACGGGTATCATTCCTGGATGAAGAGAGTTGGCCGGCAGGCATAGGCAGCGATGGCTCGCAGCCTCAAAACCAAGTATTCCCTGACCGCCCTGGCGGTCGGGACGGTGCTCGCGCTGCTGCTGGCCGGCGTCGCCTATTACGAGCATCGGGTCGACACCGCCGACATCAACCAGCTCACCCACACCGCCGTTGAGCAGAAGCTCGAAGCGGATCTCGAGGCCCGCGCCGCTTCGCTGAGCAAGATTTCGGTCGCGCTGCTCAGCCCCGCCATGGGATCGACCAGCAAATCGGCGGTGTCGAGCATCGCCGAGCGGCTGCTCGAGGAACATGACATCGAGCGGGTGGAGGTCCGGGACGCCCGCGGCGTGGTGCTCTTCACGGGCAGCAACGAAATCGAGGATTCGTCCGGACGGGGGCCTTTCGTGCTCAAGAGCGCGATTCCGGCCAAGAACGCCGTGTTGCAGTCCGGCGGCACCCTCGAGATCTGGCTCAACCGCGCCAAGATGCAGGACACCCTGGTCAGCATTCAATCGCAAATGGAGAACCGCCAGGGTCACCAGGTCAAGAGAATGGGCAGTCTGGTCGCCGGCGTGGTGTTGCCGCTGATCATGCTCGGCCTGATCGGCGCCTGGTTCATCGGGCGCCAGCTGTCGAGGCCCATTGCCGCGCTGGTGAAGTCGGCCGACCGCATCGGCGAGGGCGACTACAGCCGGCCGCTGGCGGTGGTGCGCCAGGACGAGATCGGTGAATTGCAGATGGCGCTCGAGCGCATGCGGCAAAATCTGGCGGAAACCACCATTACCAAGAACTACCTCAACACCGTGCTCAACAGCCTGAGCGACGCGGTGCTGGTCACCTCGCCGGACGGCATCGTGAAGAGCTGCAATGAGGCGGCTCAGCGGCTGCTCGGCCATCCGCAATCCGAACTCGTGGGCAAGCCGGTGACCAGCTTCATCGACGAGGCCCATCGCGGCGCCTTCGACTCCACCACGTCGGCGACCGAGGCGCGCGAGACCGTGTTGCGGACGGCGGCCGGCCAGACCATACCGGTCTCCATGGCCAATTCGCGCATCACCTCGGAAGACCCGCAGTTCCAGGGCTATATCTACGTCGCTCGGAACATCACCGAGCGCAAGCGGGCGGAGCGCCGCATCCGCTATCTGGCGCGCTACGACACCCTCACCAAGATGCCGAATCGCATGCAGTTTCAGCATCTGCTCCAGCAGGCCATCGCCCGCTCGCGGCGCAACCAGCGGTCGCTCGCGCTGCTCTACCTCGATCTCGACCGCTTCAAGGAGGTCAACGACACCTTCGGCCACGCGGCCGGCGATCGGACGCTCGAGATATTGAGCGAGCGGCTGACCCGGAATCTGAGCAAGGACACGGTCATCGGCCGCCTCGCCGGCGACGAGTTCGCGATGTTCGTCGACGATCTGCCCATCGATGTCGACAACCGCCCGCCGCTGGCCGCGCTCGCGCGCACGCTGCTGGACGAGATCAGCAGGACGTTCTACGTGAACCAGCAGGAGGTCTACCTCACGGCCAGCGTCGGCATCGCCATCTGCCCCTACGACGCGGAGAACGTCATCGACCTGATCCGCAACGCCGATGCGGCCATGTACCACTCGAAACAGAATGGCGGCAATTCGAGTGCGTTCTACATTCCGGACATGAATGCGGCGGCGGTCGAGCGCTTGATGTTGAAGAGCAAGCTGCGCCGCGCCCTGGAGCGCGACGAACTCGTCATTTTGTATCAATCCAAGGTGGACCTGCGCGACGGCCGCGTGGTCGGCGCCGAGGCGCTGCTGCGCTGGCGCCTGCCGGGGCACGGCGACATCTCGCCCTCCCAGTTCATACCGCTGGCCGAGGAAACCAGCCTCATCCTGGACATCGGCGAGTGGGTGATGAACCGCGTCTGCTCCGATTATCGCGAGTGGCAGAGGACGGTGCCGCAGCCGGGCCGCGTCGCCATCAATCTGTCGTTGCGCCAGCTGAAACAGGCGAGCTTCATCACCCGATGCCGGAACGTCTTCCGCCGCCATCACGTGTCCCCGACCTGCTTCGAGCTCGAGGTGACGGAGACGACCCTGATGACCGACCCGAAACGGACCATCGGGCTGTTGAACGAGCTGTATGCGATGGGCCTCAATCTGGCGATCGACGATTTCGGCACCGGCTATTCGTCGCTTTCCGCCCTGCAACAATTCCCGATCGGCACTCTGAAGATCGACCAGTCGTTCGTGCGCGACGTCGCGGTCGATTCGGACGATGCCGCCATCGTGCGAACCATCATCGACATGGGCAAGAGCCTCGACCTCGAGGTGATCGCCGAGGGCGTCGAGACCGGCGAGCAGCTCGAATTCCTGCGCCGGCACGGCTGCTACTATGCGCAGGGGCGCCTCTTCGGGGATGCGATGGAGGCCAAGAAATTGCTCGCCATTCTCTCCGACCAGGAACACGGCGCGCCGCATTACGCGTCCCTGTGCGCTCCCTCGATGCCGCGCCGGCAGATCGGCGCTTGAATCCCTGCATGCTCGAATAGGGCGCGATGCTATCCGCTCGGGATCTGACCCTGCGGCGCGGTCCGGAGCCGCTCGTCGAGCAGGTCGACTTCACGATTTTTCGCGGCAACCGGGTCGGCCTGACCGGCGCCAACGGTGCGGGCAAGTCCAGCCTGTTCGCCGCGATTCTGGGAGACCTGCACGCCGACCGGGGGGACATCGAGCGGCCCGCGGCCTTGCGGATCGCGCACGTCGAGCAGGAAATCACCGCGACCGACCGCCCCGCCATCGAATTCGTGCTGGACGGCGACACCGAGCTGCGCTCCTGCCTCGCCGCCATCGAGGATGCCGAGAGGCGCGATGACGCCATGGCGCTCGCGGAACTGCACGCGACGTTCAACGGTCTCGACGGCTATCGTGCGCGCGCGCGCGCCGCGGCGCTCATGCACGGATTGGGATTCAAGACGGCCGATCTCGAGCGCCCGGTGGCGGAGTTCTCCGGCGGCTGGCGCGTGCGCCTGGCCATGGCCCGCGCCCTGGGGTCGCGCGCCGATCTGCTGCTGCTGGACGAACCCACCAATCACCTGGATCTCGACGCCATCTTGTGGCTGGAGGACTGGCTCAAGGCCTTCCCGGGCACGCTCATGATGATCTCGCACGACCGCGAGTTCCTGGACTCGATCGTCGATCGGATCCTGCACATCGAGAACAGGACCATCCGCGCCTACACGGGCAACTACTCGCAATTCGAGCAAAAGCGCACCCAGGAGCTCGCGTTGCAGCAATCCCTGCACGTCCGCCAACAGCGCCGCGTCGAGCAGATCACGGCCTTCGTCAATCGGTTTCGCGCCAAAGCCACCAAATCGCGCCAGGCTCAGAGCCGCCTGAAGATGCTCCAGAAAATGGAGCTCATCGTGCCGGCGCACGTCGACAGCCCGTTCGAGTTCGAGTTCGCGGCGCCGCTCAAGACGCCGCGCCCGCTGCTCACCGTCGAGAACGCAAACGTCGGCTACCCGGGGCGAAGCGTCGTCGCCGGCGTCAACCTGTCCATCGGGCCGCTCGACCGCATCGCCCTTCTGGGGCCCAACGGCGCGGGCAAATCCACGCTCATGAAGATGCTGGCGGGCGGCGCGGCGGCCCCTTCGGCGCTGCTGTCGGGCAAACGCGTGCCGGCGGCGGATCTTGCCATCGGGTACTTCGCCCAGCAGCAGCTGGACCAGCTGAAGCCCGACTGCGACGCCTTCTGGCACGTCCGCAACCAGGGTGGACCGGACTACGCGACCGGCGATGATGAAAGCGTGCGCAACCACCTGGGGAGGTTCGGATTCCGGGGCGACCGGGCCTTCGACCCGGTCGCGCGCTTCTCCGGCGGCGAGAAGGCGCGCCTCACGCTGGCCCTCATCGTGGCGCGGCGCCCGAATCTTCTGCTCTTGGACGAACCCACCAATCACCTGGACATCGACATGCGCCACGCGCTCACCGTGGCGCTGCAAGGCTTCGAAGGCGGTCTCGTGTTGGTGTCCCACGACCGCCACTTGATCCGGGCCGTGGCCGACACGCTATGGCTGGTCGCCGACGGCAAGCTCGAGGTATTCGATGGGGATCTCGACGATTATCAACGGTGGATGAAGGATCGCTCGAAGTCGCAGCAGGCGGAAGAGTCCCGGCCGAAGGCGGCCGCACGGCCGCCGCGCGACGACCTGTGGAAACTGCGGCGCGAGCTCGAACTCATCGAACGCAAGATCGCGGCCGTTGCGGCCGAGCAATCCGCACTGGATGCCGGGGCGCCGGACACCGTGGGCGGAAGAATCGCCGGCAGGCGCGCGCGCCTGGCCCGGGACGCCGCGACCCTCGAGGAGCGATGGATGGAAATCGGCACCGCCATCGAGGCGGCCGAAGCGCGCGCAGCCGACAGCGGCTGATTCCTGCCGGGGTCACCCGTGGCGGTTGCCCGACATGGACAAGCTTGACCTCTTCTGTTCGGACTGGTCGATCTTGATAGAATTCCTGCGAACGGGATCGAACTCGCTCTATCGATCGTGCGATCGCGGCGCCAGTCCCGGCGTCGTTCACGTTCAGGCTATGGAGAGGCAAATGGCTACCGCGATATTTGCGACGACGGCGCGCCTCGACGACGAGGCGCAAATGGCAAGGTTTCTTTCGCCGATACCCAACGGTGGGCAGCTTGCCGAAGTTCTTGGCGGAAGAAAGCCTGTTTCCACGCGAGCATATGAAGATGAGACTTGGACAGCCCGCTTTGTCGAAAGCGATGGCAATATCGTCATGTGCTTTACGGTGTCCGATATCACCATTGATCAAGCCGAGATGATCGAGGCCGCATGGGAGGACATTTGCACGTTGGACGAAACGGCTTTTCGGAAGACTGTCGAGCGTGCTCTTGGCGTTTCATAGCGCCGCCGCCGGCACTCGCTAGTCCACTTCGCCCCGTGCACTAGGAATGGTCATGAATGGGCCACGAATTCATGTTGTCCGCCCCCGCCAGCATGTGTAGACTTCTGTGTAAGAGGTGACACATGGCAACCAATCTTTCGCTCGACCCGAAGCTGATCGAGCAAGCCCTCAAAGTGAGTGGTGAACGCACCAAGAAGGCCGCAGTAACGCGTGCGCTGGAGGAATTCATCGCCCGCCGAAAGCAGAAACACTTGCTCGATCTGATGGGCAAGCTCGAATGGGACACCGACTTCGACTACAAGGCCGAGCGTTCTCGCCGATGACTATGCTGGTCGACACCAGCGTCTGGTCGCTTGCCTTTCGCAGGGACGCACCGGTTTCCAGCCCTGAGGTGCTGATACTGCGAGCCGCAATCGACGGCGGAGATGCGATCGTCACCACAGGCCTGGTGCTGCAGGAACTGTTGCAGGGCTTTGCCGGCCCACGCGCCCGCAAGGACATCGTGAAGCGATTCGCGGCCCTGCCGCTCCTGGTGCCGGATCGGCAGGACTACATCGATGCCGCGCATATACGCAACGTTTGCCGGCGGGCCGGCATCCAGATCGGGACGATCGACGCGCTGCTGGGCCAGCTGTGCATACGCCACGAATTGACTTTACTGACGACGGACGCTGACTTCTCGCTCGCCGCGCGGCATTGCCCGCTGCGCGTCCGGAGTCCCGCGCTCTAGATGTTGCCCGCGATCCTAGGCGTCCGTGCAAGGCTTGCAGCTGAGGATCCGCGACTGCTCCAGAGCGGATTCACAGGCGGCAGACGGCTCAACCGAGTCATTGGCCACCTGTTGTTAGCCGCCATTAAGCGGACGTCCGTGATTGGATTCCGGTAATTGGCCACGCTTTCGGTTAGCTGGTAAGTTGGGGACCATGGAAGGTAGTTACGAACCCAGCTAGACCCGATCATTGGAGGATCCGCACATGGATGAAGGAAGGCGCTACTGGTTTCCGGCAAATCGTGTCCGAAAGCTGCATTCGTTATGGCCATGGTCGGCATTTACATGTTGCTCTGCTATTGGAAGGGTGAGCCACCTCGCTAGCGAAGTGGCGGCGGTAAATCCATTCGGGGTTAGCTCTCGTTTGCGTTGACCGTGAGTGATGCGGTGGCCAGACCCGGCGAGTCGCCTGCTGCGAAACCGGAGAACCGCCGTTGACCACTGACAGTTTCGGGGTCAACACCGGCAGCACAGATACTTACGAAGGCCAAATAATGGACCGTCCCAGATGCGTCGCTACTCCTCGGATCGCCTGTCGCCCAATATTGACGGCTTTTCTTCTGTCATTACTAGCTTCGCCAGTATTCTCGGAGGAATTGGAGAAATTTCCAATTGGCGACGTTCAAACCGTTGAAGCCGTAGTACACGCCCCAGCTTTCAACGGGGCATGCTGGCTCTTGATAACAAAATATGGCCCCCTAGAACCAACCAACTTAGAACCCGAATACAGGAAGGACGGCCTAAAAATCGTAGTGTCGTTTCGGAAGAGATCCGATTTGGCCTCGACTTGCATGATGGGTCGAATCGTTACGTTATTGAGTACTTCCCGCGGCACTACTAATTGAAATCGCCATAAACTATCGCGAAGTCGGTTGCAGCAAAGCAGTCGCTCGCCACCGGCGGGTTAGGGTCGCGGACGATGGGACAGGCTTGCATTTTGCGGCAAAAAATCCAATTCTTGCAGTAGCAGCAAATGCAGATAAGCAAATGGCTGTAGTGACCTTGAAAGGCGAAATGTTATTAGCTGGAGACAAGGAATAAAGCCTATGAATACCAAACGAGCGGCATTGGTTCCGCTGATAGCGGCATGCGCGATGTCGATCGCTTATATATTTTGGTTTGGGGTTGACTGGAAATTTACCTTTCAGAGTGGCACGGTTTCATCTGCCGTCTTTACGGGTTTGATTTTATCTGCCTGGGCTTCTGTGCCATATCTCATGCTCCTGCCTATTGTCCAAAGAGAGAATCGGCCGCTGATCATATCCGCCCTTGCAGCCTTGATAATTCTGTTAGTTGGTGTGTACTGGATGGGCGTGGGGCGGCATACGGCGGGAGATGAGGGCGGTTCTTTCATGGTTGTTCCTCTTAAACAGATGCTGATCGCGGCCTTAATTGCATTGGGCTGGCAGGGTATCCGTCGCGCAACGAGTTAGGAATGCATACCCTATCGCTTTCCCTAAGCGGCCGTTCGTGACCGACCCGAATGGGTCATGATCACCAATTGGGGGCGCCCGCCAAATTGGCATGGTCAAATCCACACGGACGACCAGTAAAGCCACCGGTCGCACGGTGTGCTTCCGCGGGCTTACCCATCGTCGCTTTGCGGTCGATATCAACTCGAATTCAGGCGCATATTCCGGGAACGACGATAACTAATAGTACGACCGTCTGAAGGGAGCCAATCCCTGCTGGGCTCCGCGGCGTTGGCGATAACATACTGATAATTCGCTTATCCTCTTGAGTTCGCCAGTCCATATTCATGCGCAACTTGCCACGGTGAAACCGAGAATCCTTGCGCCGGGCAGGCCGGGTGCTCCGAACGAGGAGAATATTTCATGGTTACAGCGGAAAACGGCACCACGTTGACCCCGGAACCTGGGGACCGCAGACAGCTCAGGCGCGCGATTATTGCGAGCACGGTGGGTACCACGATCGAGTGGTACGATTTCTTTCTGTACAGCACTGTTACTGGGTTGGCGTTCGCTCAGCTTTATTTTCCGAAGTCCGATCCGTTGGTCGGATCCCTGCAGGCATTCGCGATCTATGCCGTTGGATTTGTGGCTCGCCCGATCGGCGCCGCGGTCTTCGGGCATTACGGCGATCGCATCGGCCGCAAATCGACGCTGATCGCGACGTTGCTGCTGATGGGCGCGGCAACTTTCCTGGTCGCGTTCGTACCCACCTACGATCAAATCGGCATCTGGGGGGCGGTGTTGCTCACCGTTTTGCGCTTCATCCAAGGTGTCGGGGTCGGCGGCGAGTGGGGTGGTTCCGTCTTGATGTCGATGGAGTGGACCAAGACCAACGCACATCGAGGTTTCGTGGCCTCCTGGCCCCAATTCGGAGTCCCGGCGGGGCTATTTCTCGCCAACTTGGCGGTGCTGGCGGTCAGCGAGATCTCCGGCAGCCAATTCCTCGTGTGGGGATGGCGAATCCCGTTTCTTCTCAGCATTCTCTTGGTCGCGATTGGGCTCTACATCCGACTCAATGTCTTGGAGACGCCTGTCTTCAGGCGCCTGGTATCGCAGAACAAGATTGAGCGCACCCCCATGCTCGAGGTGATCAAGCGACAGCCGAGGGACATTCTGCTGTCGGCGTTCGCACGCATGGGTGAGCAGGCGCCCTTCTATCTCTACACCGCCTTCGTATTCACCTACGGGACCAAGGTTCTAGGTGCTTCACGCGAGCTGCTTCTCACCGCCGTTCTGACTGGTTCTGTGACGTCCTTCTTCACGATCCCATTCTCCGGCTACATGTCGGATCGGATCGGCCGCAAGCGCATGTACATGATCGGTGCGGCTGGAACCGGCGTGTTCGGGTTCATTTATTTTGCGCTGCTCAACACTGCGGTCCCCGGGTGGATATTTCTGGCCATAGTTCTATCCCTGGTGCCGCACAGCATGATGTACGGACCGCAGGCTGCGCTGATCGCCGAATCCTTCACTGGACGGCTGCGCTACAGCGGGGCGTCACTGGGCTATCAGCTGGCGTCCGTAATCGCCGGCGGTCCGGCGCCGCTGATCGCGGCCTGGCTATTGGCGAAGTACGGATCGGGCTACGTGATCGCTGCCTACATTCTGGTTTGCGCGTCTCTGAGCTTGGCCTCGACAGCCATGCTCAACGACTACACCAACCGGGATATCTCGCAGGAATACGATGGCAAGTTGGCGCAGAGTCGCGGCGGTGTCCACTAGCGTATCCGATAGCCGTCACTCCTGGCTCTCGGCTCCCTGTCAATCACGTCCATTCGAGGGCCATCCCGGTCATTCAGTTTTGGCTCCGGGCGCAGCGGACAGCGCCCGCGTGGTGTCCGCCACGATTTGGCCCAGCGCCGAATCGGCCGCACGTTCATACGCGTCGACGATGGCGCTCAGGCGGTTGTCGGCGGCGCTGCGGCGGGCGCGAGCCTCGAAAGTCGCCATGACGCGCCGGTCGCCCGCCGCGCCGAGCCGCGCCAGGAGATGCACGTTCACGGTCGGCGCCGCTGCGGCGGCGGCGTATTCGGCCTGGAAATCGGCAACCTGCAGCTCCAGCCAGTAGCCGCTGGGAAAATCCGAAGTCTCCGCCGTCACGGTGCGCAGGTGCGCACCGGTCTCGAAGGCCTGCACGGTGAGGTCCTGCAGCACTTGATCGAGGGGTCCGCTCCAGCGCGCGTCGGCGAAATAATCGAGCCGCCGGTCGGGATACAGCAGCGCAATGCGGTCCGTATCGAGCCCGGTCCGGACCCGCGGCCGCTGCACGGCGAGATCCGCGGCCGCCGGGAGAGGAGCGGCGGGCGGCGCCGCGGCTTCGGCCGCGCCGGGCGAACCCGGCCCCAGATCGGCCGACAGCAGATAGGTGGCGAGCGGCGGGGTTCTGCTCTGAAACAGCGCTCCGCTGCAGCCGCCGGCGCCAGCAGCCGCCCCGATCAGCAGCGCGAGGCGCCAGCCGCGCCCGGCGCACCGGGTCCCCGCCCTGCGATCCGCGCTCATCGGGGCACCTCGACGCCGCGGTAGCTGGGCTCGTACAGCAGCTGCGACGGGTTTTGCTTCAAGCTGCGCGACAAGTCGCGGAAATCGTGGGCGGCGGCCCGGCTCTCGCGCAGCAGCCGCTCGAATTCCGGCAGGCTTTGATTCGTGAAGCGCGCCAGGCCCGGTTCGTTCTCGGCGACGAATCGATCCAGTTGATCCGACGTCATGGCCAAACTCTCCGTCGCATGCCGCACGTTCGCAAGCGTAGCCTGCAGGTCCGGCGCCGCCCGGGTCTCCATCGCGCGCAGGTCGGTTGCGGCGCCCTCGATTTCGCGCACCGACCGCTGCACGTCGGCCACCAATTCCTGCGTCGCCTTCAGGGTGGCGGGCAGCCGCTCGGCCGAGAGGCGCAGGTCGGCGAGGATCGTGTGCACGGCGCGCACGTTTTCCTCGTCCAGCACTTGATTGAGGTGGTCGATCAGGAGCGTGGCGTGCGTGGCAAACGCCGGCAGGCTGCTGAGGAGCACGTCGAAGTCCGAGGGGACGGACCGGATCACGGGATAGCGGTGGCCCTGCGCCAACGGGCCGCTTTCGGCGGCCGCCTTGTCCTCCTGCAGATCGATGTAGAGCAGGCCCGTGACGCCCTGCAGGCTCAGGAACGCCAGGGTCCGCCCATCGATGGGCGCGCTCGCATCGATGTCGGCGATCACCTGCACGCGCCTGCGCTGCTCCGGGTCGAGCGTGATCCGCACGACCTTGCCGACGTCCACCCCCAGGTAGCGCACCGGGCTGCCTTGGGTCAGCCCGCTGACCGTGCCTTGAAAGTAGATCTCGTAGCGTTGGTAGGTGCGCTTGTCCTGATGCTCCGTGTACCAGAGGACGAACGACACGCCCATGGCGAGCACCAGCAGCACGAACGCCCCGACGGCGAAGTAATTCGCATCCCTATCCATGCGCGGCCCTCATCGCGGCGCGGGCGCGCGGACCGTGGAAGTAGTCGTGTATCCAGGGATGCGTGCTGGCGAGCATGCCCGCGAGCGTATCGGCGATCATGCGTCCGTCGACGATGACGCCGATCCGGCTGCAGGTCCGAAACAAGCTGTCCAAGTCGTGCGTGATCATGACCACCGTGAGCCGCAGCTGTCCGTGCAGATGCAACAGTAGCTCATCGAAGGCCGCGGCGGAAATGGGATCGAGCCCGGACGTGGGTTCGTCGAGAAACAGGATCTTGGGTTCGAGAACCAGCGCCCGGGCGAGGGCCGCGCGCTTGACCATTCCGCCCGAGAGCTGCGCCGGATACTTGCCGGCGGCGGCCGGCGGCAATCCCACCAGCATCAGGTTGAGGCTCGCCATGTCGGCGAGCGCGTCCTCGGGCAACTCGAAATGCTCGCGCAGCGGCAGCTGAATGTTCTCCGCGACGGTGAGTGAGCTGATGAGCGCGCCTTGCTGGAAGGTGACGCCGTAGCTGCGCACGAGCGCCGCACGCCGCTCCCTCGTCAGGCGCTGCATGTCCTCGCCGCACAGCTCCACCGTCCCGCCGTCCGGCCTGCGCAACCCCAGGATGGTGCGCAGCAGGACCGATTTCCCCGAACCCGACCCGCCCACCACGCCGAATATCTCGTTGGCGTACACGTCCATGTCGAGGCCGGCGTGGACGACCTGGGCCCCGAAGCGATTCTCGAGGCCCCGCACCCTGACGATCGGATTGGATGCGGCGGCGGACATCAGAAGTCGAGCTTCATGAACACGACCGCGAACAGCGCGTCCGCCAGGATCACCATGAAGATCGACTGCACCACCGCCACCGTCGTCAAACGCCCGAGTTCCCGGGCGGAGTCGCGAACCTGCATGCCGCGGTAGGTGCCCACCATGCCGATGAGCACGGCGAACACCGGCGCCTTGACGATGCCGGCCCAGAATGTGGTCGGGGCGAGGGCCTCGCGCAGCCGGCTGATGAACTGCGGCAAGGGGATGTGCAGATCCACCAGCGACAGCAGGCCGCCGCCGGCCAGGCCCATGGCGTCCGCGACGATGGTGAGCAGCGGCAGCGCGATCAGGAGGCCGAGCACCCGCGGCAGGACCAGAATCTCGACGGGGTTCATCCCCATGGCGCGCAGCGCATCCACTTCCTCGTTCAGCCGCATCACGCCGAGTTCGGCGGCGAACGCGCTGCCGGACCGGCCGGCGACGATGATCGCCGTCAGCAAGACCCCCATTTCGCGCAGCACCGAGATGGTGACCAGGTCGACCACGAAGATGTCGGCTCCGAACTTCGACAGCTGCTGCGATCCCAGATACGCGACGATGACGCTGATGAGGAAGGCGATCAGCGACACGATGGGAATGGCCGTGATCCCGGTCTCGTACACGTGTCTGACGATCGAAGACGGCCGCAGCGCCCTCGGCCGGGAGAACGTCTCCCCGATCACGCTGACCATCCGCCCGAAAAAGCCCACGGCGCCCCGCGCTTCGACGGCCTGCTGCAGGGTCCATCGGCCCAGCGCGCGGACGGCGCCCTCCTGCGGGGGCTTCGACTCGGCGGCGGCCGGGGCGCCCTCCCCGGCGGTCAGCCGCTCGAGCAGATCGAGCACGCCGGGTCCGCCCAGGTGGCTGACCGGGAATTTTCCGGCGTTCATCCGCGCAATGCGCCTGAGCAGCGCCCACGCCGGCGCTATCCCGGGCGCGGCCGCGTGCGTCCAATCGCAGATGAGGGGAGCGTCCAGGGAAAGATTCAGCGCGCGCAGATCCCGGTCGATCTTCGGCATCGCCGCGAGCGACCAATCTCCGTTCAACCGAATGCGCCAACCGTCGTTCCCGCGCTCGAGCGCCAGCGCTTCCATGGCTTAAAGGTGGGCCGGCATTGCCTTGGGATCCATTGCCTATATGCTAACAGGAAGCGATGCACAACGACCCGCTACTGCAAATCCTGGTGTTGCTCGCGGCCTCCGTCGTGGTTGTGGCGGGCGTGCGCAAGCTCCGGCTGCCGGCGATACTCGGCTACCTCGCCGTCGGCATGCTGCTGGGACCTCACGCCCTCGGCCTCGCCGCCGACAACGACACGACCCGGCTTCTCGCCGAATTCGGCGTGGTGTTTCTGGTGTTCACGCTGGGCCTGGAATTTTCACTGCCCCGCCTGGTCGCCATGCGCTGGGAAGTGCTCGGAGTCGGGGGCGCACAGGTGTTGGGCACCACCTGCCTCGTGGCCGCCGCAACGGCGCTGATCTTCCACGTCGCTCCGGCGGTCGCGGTGGTGATCGGCGGTGCGGTGGCCATGTCGTCGACGGCCATCATCATCGCGCAGCTCACCGAACAATCGGAGAACAACAGGACCCACGGCCGTCTCGCCGTGGCGATATGCCTGTTCCAGGACTTGAGCTTTCCGCTGTTCCTCGCGCTCATATCGGCGCTCACCGGCGGCGCAGGAGCCGCCGCGCCGCTGCGCATTGCGGCCGCGGTCGGCGGCGCCGTGCTGGCGCTGCTGCTGGTGCTCGCCGCCGGGCGCTGGCTGCTGCGCCCCCTGTTCCTCGCCATCGCGTCGGTGCGATCCGCGGAGATCTTTTCCCTCGCCGTGTTGCTCGCGGTTCTCGCCTCCGCATGGGCGACCCAGGCGGCGGGGTTGTCGCTCGCCCTCGGCGCATTTCTAGCCGGCATGATGCTGGCCGAGACGGAGTTCCGGCACCAGATCGAAGCCACCATTCGATCCTATCGCGAGGTCCTGCTCGGGCTGTTCTTCATCACCGTGGGCATGCTGCTCGACGTGCGGCTGTTGATCCGGGACTTGGCCGCGGTCACCGCAATCCTCGCGTGCATGCTTCTGTGCAAAGCCGCGGTGGTGGCCCTGGTCGCCCGGCCCGCCACGAAGAGCGGGTTCAAGGCCCTGCGGACCGGGATCGTGGTTGCGCAGAGCGGAGAGTTCGGCTTCGCGCTGCTGACGCTGCTGCTGCGGCACGAGCTGGCGGACCCCGGCATCGTGCAGCCGCTGCTGGCCGCCACGGTCCTGTCCATGGTGCTGTCTCCGCTGCTCATCCGCCACAACAGGTCCCTGACCCGCGCGATCCTCTGGCAGAGGGGGCCGCCTTCCACCGACGCCATGCGCGATGCGCAGGCCACGCTGGCCGTGGCCGGGCGGGACCACGTCGTGCTCTGCGGCTTCGGCCGCGTGGGGCAGAACATCGCGCGCGTGCTCGAGCAAACCGGCTTCGAATACATCGCCCTCGATCTCGAACCCTACCGCATTCGGGCGGGCCGGCAGGCCGGCGACCCGGTCATCTACGGCGATGCGGGACAGGTCAAGGTCCTGGAGAACGTGGGCCTGGCCCATGCCAGCTGCGTCGTCGTGACTTTCACGAACCCCGAGGTGGCGCTGCGCATCCTGCGATCGGTGCGGGAGCTGCGGCCCGACGTTCCCGTGCTGGTGCGGACGCAGGACGACACCAAGCTCGAGGAGCTGCAGGCCGCCGGCGCGACGGAAGTGGTGCCGGAGACGTTCGAGGCCAGCCTCATGCTGCTCTCGCACGTGCTGCTGGTGCTGAAGCTGCCCGTCTCGCGGGTCATACGGACCGTCAACGACATAAGGAGCCATCGTTATGCAATGTTGCGCCAGTTCTTTCCGGCCGCCGATGCCGAGATCCTCGGCGACAGCCATGCGCATCGCGAGGAATTGCACAGCGTCATCCTGCCGCCGCACGCCTGGGCCGTCGGCAGAACCGTCGAAGAGCTGTCTCGCCGGGGCTCCAGGGCCGTGGTGAGCGCGGTGCGCCGCGACGGCATCGTGGGGCGCGAACCCGGTCCGGATACCATATTCAAGGTCGGCGACGTGGTGGTGGTGTGCGGCACGCCGGAAGCGGTCGAGCACGCGGAGACCGTGCTGCTCATGGGATGAGAAATTTCTTTACAGCCGCCGCCGTTGCTCGCATAGTATTGCTGCTGTTCAAGGGCAAACCCACCGAAAGGTGGGGGCGCAAAACCACCGGTCTAAGGGGCCTCTAGAGAGGCCCGATGATAGCGGGGCTGCCAGTGTCTCAATGCGTGCGCACAACCGCGTCCGATGGTTTCGTGCCCCCCGACAGCGCGTTCGAGTTCGTATCTGCATAACCTTCCGGGGGGAAGCACATGGTACTCAAAGTCAACCGTCCTGGTGCGGACGCGTCGGGAATCTACCGGCGCCCGCGGTTCGTGATGAGTGCGAAGCGGTTCGAGGACATCGCGAGAATCTTCGTCGACCAGAGGAACTATCCATCGCCCGTTCGAATGGTGGGCGCGGATTACTCGCAGGCGCGCTGCGTGGGCGGGGACGGCGGCACCACCATCGGCACCGGCGCCCTCGACAAGATCCTGGAATTCGGGGAGACGACGGTCCGGGCGCAGGCCGGGGTGCGGGTGGGTGCGCTGGTGCGGGCCCTTGCGGAGCGCGGCCAGGAACTGCCGTTGACGCCCGAGATGGGCAACATCTCCCTCGGCGCGCTGGCGGTCGCCACCTGCCCGCAGCCTTCCTACGGCGCCGGCGCCTCGCAGCTGTCCTCGCTCGTCACGGAGTTGAAGCTCATCACGCCTCAGGGCAGGGAGCTCGTGGTCGCGGAACGCAATCGGGATCTGATGCGCGTCTTGCGTTCGAGCTTCGGATTATTGGGCGCCGTGCACGAAGTGCAGCTGCGGGTGCAGCCGCTGACGCCCGTCAAGATCGACTATCAGGTGCTGTCGCTGAAGGAATTCAGCGCGCGCTACGCCGGCCTCGCGGGCGCGCCTGGGGCGCTGCGCCTGCACATCTCGCCTTTCGAGGACCGGATCATCGTCGAGCGGCGCAGCCTCGACGAGACCGCGAGCGTGACGCGGTCCGGCATCTGGCAGATACGCAATTCGGTGATGCGCAACGTGCTTCCCGCCTTCGGAGCCACCGTGGGCAGCGTGCTGGCGGCCCCCGGCCTGCGTTCGGCCGTGGTGACCGGCGTACACCGCGCGCTGCGCGCGACCCTCGATCCCGGCTCGCGCGGCGTGGCGATGCACGCGCACGAGTGGCTGCGGGAACTGCCGGCGGAGGCCTGGCGGTGCCGCTACACCTATAGCCTCTGGGCGTTTCCGCAACGGAACTTTCCGCAGGTGCTGGGCGAATACTTCGCCTTCTGCAGGGCGTACTACAAGGAGCACCGCTATCGCTGCAACGTGGTCAACGGCGCCAGCCGGTTGCATCAGGATCGCGGGTCGTTGTTCAGCGTCAGCTACTCGGGACCCATGTTCACGCTGGAGCCCTCGTCCACCGGGGAAAAGGGCTGGGACGACTTCCTGATCGACTTCAACGACTTCGCCTCGGGCCTCGGGGGCGTGCCCACATTCAATCAAACACGCGCCCTGCAGCCCGAGCACATCGCCAAGGCGTTCGGTGAGCGCGCCAAGCTGTTCCGGGCGCTGCGCCAGCGCACCGACCCGCTCAACCGCCTGCGCAACACCTATTTCGCCTACCTGCTCGGGTAGGCGGGGAGCCGGCCGTCCGGATCAGGCCTTGTCCTGCAGATGAGCCTCGATGAACCACAGGTGTTTGTCGAGGTCGCGCGAGATCCCGGTGAGCAGGTCGGCGGTGTCGGCATCGCCGAGCGTCGTGGTCTCCTCGATCCCGGAGCGCACCGCCTTGCCGAACGCCGCAAGTTGCGTCGACAGGTAGAACAGATGATCCTTGCCCGCGGTGATGCTCAGGGGATAGTTCTTCAGCTTGCTGCGCTTCGCGGCCACCGCGACGGTGCCTTCCGCCGTGCCGCCCAGGCTCGTGACGCGCTCGGCGATCTCGTCGATCTGTTCCAGGACGGCGTCCGAGATCTTGTCGAACAGCTCGTGAAGGGCGATGAAATGAGGCCCCTTCACGTTCCAATGAGCCTGTTTGACCTGGCTTTGCAGGTCGATCGCGTCGGCGAGGCGATCGTTGAGCATCACGATGACGTTGCGGCGAAGCTTCTCGGGCAAATCGATCTTCGTCTTGTACATGGAGCGATCCTTGACGGTGCGGTTTCCTGGACCGCCCGCATTTTAGCAATTTAGGCCTCCGCGCGCCGCAGGCGCAGCTGAACGGCGCCGAGAATGAACAGGGCGCCGACCAGGACACCCGCCCACGTCGCCCCGCTCGCGAGGAAGGCCGCGGGATCGAGCAGCTGCCACACGCTCCGGGGCGCCGTGATCGCGTTGTTGTCGATGATGGTCGTCACCCAGCCGGCGTGCCCGGACATGTCGCGAAAGGCATGGGGCGCGTAGCCGACCGCGCGTTCGGAGATCGCGGATCCGACCACATGGGTGCCGAAGAACCAGCGCTCGAGGAGATACAGCGCGAGCGGCACCGCCACGGACAGCAGCATCACCGCGCGCCGCGCGTATGCGGAGACCAGCAGAAGCCAGCCCGCGAACGGCAAGTACCAGATGGCGGTGGTGATGATGAGATAGGTCCATAGCGCCTGCAGCTGCAGCCACAAGTCGGGCTGCCACAGCGCCGCCCCCAGTGTGGAAGGGGTGCGCACCGAGAGGATGAAGGACACCAGCAGCGTGGTGGCGTCGGCCGCCGCGAAATACACCGCCGGGATCGCGATCAGGCCGGTGAACAGCTTCGCGAGGACGGTGGCCGTGTCGGTGATCGGCAGTGACTTCCAGAACAGGATGCTGCGGTCCTTCCGGTCCGCATACAGGCAATCCAGGAGATACCAGCTCGAGTAGATGCTCATCACCAGAAAGAAGATGACGCCGAAGGCGAACAGGACGGTCCCGCCCACCACCCGGTTCTGATCGGGCGTGACCACGGGAAAGTCCAGGTGCACGCGGCCAAACAGGGCTGCGAGCATCAGCACGATGCCGATCACCGCGGGCATGATCCAGATGGCCCGGTTCTCCCAGAATTCTCGGCGCACCAGCCAGACGAAGGTGTTCATGCGGCGCTCCTGGACAATTTGGCGACGAACAGATCGGCGACGCTCGGGGTCGACACCTCGCCGAGCGCCTTGAGTCTCGCCACGTCGGGATTCTCGAAATACAGCACGGTCTTGCCGAGGGTGCGCCGCTCGTAGAAGGGTGCCGCCTCGCGGGCCGCGGCCGCCCTGTCTTCGGTCACGGCAACCGCGGCATACCGTGCCGCGATGTCCTCGATGGAGCAATCCAGCGCGATGCGGCCCCGGTCGATGAAGACGACGTCGGTCAGCAGATTCTCGACCTCCTCGACCTGATGCGTGGTGATGACGATGGTCCGGGTCTCGTCCATGTAGTCGTTCACCAGCGCGTCGTAGAAGCTGCGCCGGGCCAGGATGTCGAGCCCCAGCGTCGGCTCGTCCAGCACGAGCAGCTTCGCGTCGATGGCCATGGTCAGGGCCAGGTGCACCTGCGTCTTCATCCCCTTGGACAGTTCGCGGATTCGGCGGTTGCCGCCGATCTGCGTCTTCGCCAGCAGATCGGCGGCCCGCTCGCGGCGAAAGCGCGGGTGAATGGCGGCCACGAAGTCGATTGCCTGGTCGACCCGGATCCAAGGGGGCATCACGGCGACGTCGGCGATGAAGCAGGCGTCACGCATCAGTGCGGCGCGGTTGCTGAAGGGCTCGCGCCCCAATACCCGAAGCTGCCCTTGGTAGGACGTGAGCCCGAGAATGGCGCGCAAGGCGCTGGTCTTGCCGGCCCCGTTCGGGCCGATCAGGCCGACGATCCGGCCCGTCTCCACGGTGAAATTGACGCGGTCGAGGGCAACTTGCTTGCCGTACTGTTTGCTGAGTTCGCGAGCTTCTATCAACGCGGTCATACGTTACTCATTCTTGCTTGGGCTCGCCGCGGGGCGGCGGAGCCGGATGGGTGAGCGCGGGCGCTTGGGCGAACAATTCCTCGGCGGTAAACCCGAGCCGGTGGATGACGGCGAGAATGTGCGGCCACTCCTCCGTCAGGAACCGTTTGCGCTCGCCGGCCAGCAGGAGCTGGCGCGCGCCTTCGCTCACGAACATGCCGCGGCCGCGGCGCTTCTCGACCAGGCGTTCGTCCACCAGTTGCTGGTAGCCTTTCAGGACCGTCAATGGATTGAGCCGGTAGTCCGCCGCGACCGCCCGGACGGAGGGCAGCGGATCGCCCTCTTTCAGGGCGCCCTCGAGAATGAGGGCGACCATGCGGTCGCGCAGTTGGCGATATATCGGCTGGTTGTCGTTCCAGTTCGGATCCATTCTCTACTCGTGCGGCCGGGGGTGCGTGTTGGCCTGATAGCAGGCTAATTTAGCAGAACGCTCTGGCCGGTCCGCTGAAGAGGTACCCGACGCCAATGATCATCATACCGTTCACGACGAGAGCGACGCCGAGGGCGGCGAGTTTGGCGCTGAGCTGGGTGGTGAGCTGGGTGGTCATGTGAATCTCCTTGGAGTGCGTGGTCAACCAGTGATTTGGTGACCTGGTGATATACTTACATAGATCACTATGACAATCAAGCGTTAAATGGCCGAAGGCAGTGCTGCACCGCCACGCGCGGGCGCGAGCTGTCCGGCCGCGGCGGCCCGGTGCCTGCGGCAATCGTTCATGGATTGGGCTAACATCCCTCGCTTTTGGCGGGAAGAAAGCATGAAGAAACCAGTGACCGTCACCATCACCGGCGCGGCCGGAAATATCGGCTATGCGCTTGCGTTTCGCGTGGCTTCAGGACAGATGCTGGGAGCCGACCAGCCCATCAACCTGAATTTGCTCGAGATTCCCGCGGCCAGCGCCGCAGTGCAGGGCGTGGTCATGGAATTGAACGACTGCGCCTTTGCCACGCTCAACAAGGTCACGGCCACCAGCGAGGCCGCCGCCGCGTTCAAGGACTGCGAGTTCGCCATGCTGGTGGGTGCGCGGCCGCGCGGACCCGGCATGGAGCGCAAGGACCTGCTGCTGGAGAACGCCAAGATTTTTTCCGCGCAAGGCAAGGCGCTGGATGCGCATGCGAGCCGCGACGTCCGGGTGCTCGTGGTCGGCAATCCGGCCAACACGAATTCCTTGATCGCGCAGCGCAACGCGCCGTCGTTGTCGCCCAAGTGCTTCACGGCGATGACGCGCCTCGACCACAATCGGGCCCGGGCGCAATTGACCGAGAAGACCGGCACGGGGCTGGCCGAGGTCCGGAAGGTCATCATCTGGGGCAACCATTCGGCGACCCAGTACCCGGATTTGCACCACGCCACGGTGAGCGGCAAGCCGGCCCTGTCGCTGGTCGACGAAGCCTGGTTCCGGGACACGTTCATCCCCACGGTGCAGCAGCGCGGAGCCGCCATCATCAAGGCGCGCGGCACTTCCTCGGCGGCATCGGCGGCATCGGCGGCGATGGATCACATCCACGATTGGGTGCTGGGGACGCCGGCCGGCGATTGGGTGAGCATGGGCATACCGTCCGACGGGAGCTACGGCATCCCGGAGGGCGTGATCTATTCCTATCCGGTGACCTGCAAGGGCGGCCAGTACGCCATCGTGCAGGGACTCGCCGTCAACGATTTCAGCCGCGAGAAGCTGGCGGCCACCCATCGGGAACTGCTCGAGGAGCGCGATGGAGTGAAGGATCTGATCTGACGCCGCGCACCATCCTGCACGTCGACATGGACGCCTTTTACGCGTCCGTCGAGGAGCGCGATCGCCCGGAGCTGAAAGGCAAGCCTCTGATCGTCGGGGGCACCGGCGGACGCGGCGTGGTCGCTGCGGCGAGCTACGCGGTGCGCCGTTTCGGGGTGCACTCCGCCATGCCCATGGCCAGGGCGCTGCGCCTGTGCCCTCACGCGATCTGCGTGCACCCGCGAATGGCCCGGTACAAGGAGGTCTCCGCGCGGGTGTTCGATATTTTTCACGAATTCACGCCCGTGGTCGAAGGGCTGTCGCTCGACGAAGCCTTCCTGGACGTCACCGGCAGCGCGCGGCTGCTGGGCGACGGCGAGTCCATTGCCAAGGCCATCCGGCAGCGCATTCGCGAGACGCTCGGGCTCACCGCATCGGTGGGCATAGGGCCCAACAAGCTGCTCGCCAAGATCGCGTCGGACCTTCACAAGCCCGACGGCCTGTGCCGGCTCGGGCCCGACAATGTGCATGCCGTTCTCGATCCCCTGCCCATCGCCAGGCTGTATGGCGTGGGGGAGAAATCGCTGCCCGGTGTCGAGGCGGCCGGCATCCACACCTTCGGCGACCTGCGCCGGGCGCCGCAGGAGATCCTCTGGCGCGCCTTCGGCAAGCATGGCAACGCGATGCGCGCGCTGGCGGCGGGAATCGATGACCGGCCGGTGGAGCCGGATCGCGAAGAGAAATCCATCAGCGCCGAGGAGACGTTCGCGGTCGACATTCGCGACCGGGCGGCGCTCGAGCGTCAATTGATGAGCCTGGCGGATCGCACCGCCTCGCGGTTGCGGGCGCACGCGCTGACGGCGGGCAAGGTCGCCGTCAAGATCCGGCGGCACGATTTCACGACCTTCACGCGGCAGCGCGGCATCGCCCCGCCCACGCAGGAAACCGCCGTGATCGCCGGCATCGCAACCGATCTGCTCAAGGAATGGGTGCGCTCGCAAACGAACATTGCGGTGCGGCTGCTGGGCGTCGGGGTGGGGAATCTCACCGTGCTGCGGCAGGCCGACCTGTTCACCGGCGTGGAACCGGCGTCGCGGCTGGACGCGGCCGTCGACGGCATTCGCGACCGCTTCGGCAGCGCTCTGCTGACCCGCGCCAGCCTGCTGCCGCGCGGCTCCGGGGGCGGATCCGGCCCGGCGCGCGGGGGGCCGCCGCGCGGCTCCCGCCGGGCGTGAGCTTGAGTTAACCTGATGACGCCATGTACCTAAGCTTCTTCGGGCTCAGCGAAAAGCCCTTCGCGATCACCCCCGACCCGCGCTACCTCTATCTGAGCGAGCGGCACGCCGAAGCGTTGGCGCATCTGCTCTACGGCATCAACGAATCCGGCGGCTTCATCCAACTGACCGGAGAAGTCGGCACCGGCAAGACCACCGTCGTGCGCTCGCTGCTGTCGCGGGTGCCGCATCACGCCGACGTGGCCGTGATTCTCAATCCGCGCCTCACGCCCGTGGAGTTCCTGCAGACCATCTGCGAGGAACTCGGGGTGCCGGTCGCGGATGCCGACCGCGAAAGCGTGAAGCACATGGTGGATGCGCTGAATCAGCGGCTCTTGACGGCGCACGCCGAGGGCCGCCGGGTCATCGTGATCGTCGATGAGGCGCAGAATCTGTCGCCGGAAACGCTGGAACAGGTGCGCCTCCTCACCAACCTCGAAACGCCGACCCAAAAGCTGCTGCAAATCATCCTGATCGGACAGCCGGAACTGCGCGATCTCCTGGATCGCAACGACCTGCGGCAGCTCGCGCAGCGCATTACCGGGCGCTATCACCTGATGCCGCTGTCGCGCGAGGAGACCCTGGGCTACGTCCGCCATCGCCTCAAGGTCGCCGGCGCCGCGGGGGAAATTTTCACTCCGCGCGCGCTCCGGGAGATCCATCGGCTGACCTTCGGCGTTCCGCGCATCATCAACGTCACCTGCGACCGGGCCTTGCTCGGCGCCTACACCCAGGAATCGCCCAAGGTCAGCGCCCCGCTGGTGCGGCAGGCAGCCACCGAGGTCTATGGCCGGCGCGTGACGGCGCGTTGGCTCGGTTGGGCGGCCGGCGCCGTGCTCGCCGCCTGCTGCGCCATCGCGGCAGTCGCGGGCTGGCATATGTGGCAGAACCGGGCCACGGCGCTCAGCGCCGGGCGGGCGCCGTTGTCGGCCATCCACCCGGCCGTGCCCAACGCCGCATCCGGCGCCGGAAGCGTCGCCTCCGCTTCCTCCGCCGCCGGCCTCTCCCCGGTGTCGATCAGCGAGCTGCTGGCGAACAACGCCGTGGACACCACCGATGCCGCGGCGTTTCGCCGGCTGCTGTCGCTATGGGGAACCGCCATGACGGACGACCGGGATCCCTGCGGGCAGGCGCAGAGAGCCGGCTTGGCCTGCCTCGACCAGCGCGGTTCCTGGGCCCAGGTGCGCACTCTCAATCGGCCGTCGATCTTGACCCTGCTGGACGAGCGGGGACAGCGGCATCGCGTGGTTCTCTCGGCCCTGGACGACGACTACGCGACGCTCGAAATCGGCGATCACAGCCAGCGAGTGCCGCTCGACGAGCTGTCGCGCGATTGGTTCGGGGATTTCACGCTGATATGGAAGCCGAAGACGCTGCGCACCCGCGAACTGTCGCTGGGGATGCACGGCGACGAGGTGCGTTGGCTGCGCCGCAGCCTCAACGCGCTGCATGGCGCCGCATCGGATCCCACGCGCAGCGACGTCTACGACGAGGATCTCGCCATCGCCGTGCAGAACTTCCAGCGCGAGCACCGCCTCAACGTGGACGGAATCGCCGGGCTGCAGACTCAGGTCGTGCTCGACACGGCGCTGGCCGACCCGAGTTCCCCCATGTTGCATCACACCACACCGCATGGCTGAAGCCTCATGTCATTCATTCTCGACGCACTGAAGAAATCGGAGATCGAACGCCAGCGCCAGGCCATGCCGGGACTGGTCGAGTCCGGTGTTGCGCGGCCGCGGGCCAGGCTTCCCGTCTGGGCAATCGCTCTCGCGGGGCTGTTGGCCGTGAATCTCCTGGTGCTGTTCGTGATGCTGGCGCGCGGCTGGATGGCCGCCCCCGCCGCGCGGCCGGCTGCGATTGCCCGCGGCGCGGCAGCGCCGCCCGCGCCGAAGACCGAACCTTTCAGCCCTCTCGATTCCGCGCCGGTGTATGCGCCGGAAATTCCCGTGTCCGGCAATTCGAGCGGCGCCGCGCCGCCGCCGGCCGCCGGGGTGCGGCCGCAACGCGCCGTACCGCCGGTCGATGAGGGCGGCGATTCCGCGCGCGCAGCCCATCGCCCGGATCCGGTGCTCGCGGAGGAGGGATCGAAATCGGGCGACGGCGAGGTGCTGCCCTCCATCAGCGAGATCAGCCTGAGCGGCGATCAGGCGCTCCCGGAACTGCACCTGGACGTGCACGTGTATGCGACCAAGGCGTCCGACCGCTTCGTCTACATCAACATGCGCAAATACCGCGAGGGCGCGACGCTGCAGGAAGGCCCCACCGTCGAACGCATCCGGCGCGACGGCGTGATCTTGAACTATCAAGGCCTGCGGTTCCTGCTACCGCGCCAATGATCCTCCTGCAAGGCGCTCGAGCGCCGCGCCGGTCAGGCGGTAGTTGACCCATGTGGGATTGGCCTGGGCGCCCAGCGACTCGTAGAAATCGCGCGCTGCCGTGTTCCAATCGAGGACCGCCCACTCGAACCGGCCGCAGCCGCGCTCCACGGCGAGGCGCGCGAGGTGCGCAAGCAGCGCCTTGCCGATCGACCGGCCGCGAAATGCCGGCCGCACGTAGAGATCCTCCAGGTACAGGCCGCGCCTGCCGAGAAAGGTCGAAAAATTATGGAAATACAAGGCAAAGCCGGCGCAGGTTCCGTCCGATCGCGCAATCAGCGCCTGCGCCGCAGGGCGCGGGCCGAACAGCGACTCCTTGAGGCTCGCCTCGGTGGCGACCACTTGGTCCTTGAGCTTCTCGAACTCCGCAAGCTCCGTGATGAGCGACAGAATGAGCGGTATGTCCGCCTCGCGCGCGGGCGCGATTTCAGGCTGGGTCATGGGGGTCCTCGTGGGCGGCGGATCGAAGCCAGTGTACCGCGCGCACGCTTGCGGCGTCCCGCCCGCGATCATGCGATGATTGGGCCATGCGAAAAATCCTGACGCTGACGATGAGCGGACTGGTCACGGTGCTGCCGGTGACCTTGACCGTTTATGTGATTTGGTGGCTCGTGAACACGGTCGAGGGTTGGCTGCGGCGCGCGTTGATCGCCGTGGGATTGGTGCGACCGGAACACTACTGGCCGGGCCTCGGGCTGATAACCGGATTCTTCCTCCTGCTTGCGGTCGGGAGCCTGGTCAACGCGTACGCGGGCCGGATCATACTCAAGTACTGGGACGATTTCCTGGGACGGATCCCCTTGGTGAAAACCCTCTATGGCGGATTTCGGGACGTGCTCAGCCTGTTGCCCTCCGGGAGCGGCGAGAGGCGCGATCTGCAGCGCGTCGTGCTCGCGCGCTTCGCGGACGTGCACGCCATCGGCTTCGTCACCCGCGAGGACGTGCCCGCCGCATTGGAAGCGCACGGCGGCCGCGATTGGGTCACCGTCTATTTTCCGATGAGCTACGCTTTTGGCGGCTACACCCTCTACCTGCCGCGCGACCGCGTGCAGCCGCTCGACATTTCCGTCGAGGATGCCATGAGGCTCGCCATTACCGCGGGCCTCACCGCGGCCAACCGCGCGCACGGTCCATAGCCGGGTTTCAGCATGGTCAAACGATGCGTCATCTGGCTCGCGCTCATGCTGCTTGCGGCTGGCGGCGCATCGGCCAGGACCGAGGAGGACAACTACGCCCTCTGGCGCGCCGAGGCTGCGCGCGCGCTCGGCGCCCGCAACGACTCGGAATCCCTCGCCACGGCGGCGGCTCTGACTTACGCCTCCTCGGCCGGCCGCTCCAAGGCGGACTCGGCGAAGGCCGCGGCCGCGGCGTTCGAGCTCGCGGGCAAGGCCGGCGACCTCGCTCCCGACAATCGCGCCATCAGCTGGCTGCGCCTGCGTCTTTGTGCGATCGCCGCCGCATGCGACGTCCGCGATCCTGCGACCACCATGCGCTGGGTCGATGCCGACAATGCGGTCGCGTGGCTCCCGACGCTGGCCGCGGCGCTGAAGGACAAGGACAACCTGCAGATCGATCGCATCCTCAACGACATGGCCCAGGGCTCGCGTTTCGACCTGTACGTCAACCGGGCCACGGCCATGATGTTCGATGCGCTGAAGCGCGCACGCGCGGCGCTGCCGCCCAAGTACGCGGCGTCGGACCTGTCGCGCCTGACCGAGGCGCTGGGACTAGCCGATTCCGCCTTCAAGCCGTCGTTTTCCCCGCTCATCAACGCCTGCCGGGATTCGGCGGTAGCTGGGGGACGGCGTGAATCCTGCCTTCGGCTGTCGCGGACCATGCAGCGGGCCGACGCCGTCATGACGCAGCTCGTGGGTTTTGCCATCGAGAAGCATTTGACCGCCGCGGACCCCAGGGAACAGCGCGCGATCTCCGACCGCCGCAGGCTCTTGGAATGGCGCGCCTCGTCGGCCAACGCAGCGGATACGCCGCTGCTGCCGTGGCTGCGCAATGCGCGCGCCCGCACCCGGCTCGATGAGATTCGCGCCATACCGCGCGAGGAAGACGTCTGCATCGCGCTGCTGCGCAGGTACGGGATGCCGCTCGAGCCCCCGGAGGAGCGCCGCTGACCGTTTGACCCGCGGCGCCGGTCAAGACCCGCGGTTCACGGCGGCGGCCGGTCGTGCGCCCGGAACCACGCGAGAACGTACGCCACCTTGTCGATCAGGAGACTGGGGCGCGCCGAGATGTCGTGCGAGGCGTTCGGCACCCGGACCAGCGCCGTGTCGATCTTGCGCAGCTTGAGCGCCTCGTAGAACTGCTCCGCCTCCGTCGAGGGGGTCCGGTAATCCACCTCCCCGGTGATGAGCATGGTCGGCGTGTGCACATTGCCTGCATAGGCGAGCGGCGAGCGCTTCCAATAGGCCTGGCTGTCGTCCCACGGGAAGGCGTCGAACCAGTACCGGTGAAAATAGCTGGTCATGTCCGCCGTGAGCACGAAGCTCGCCCAATTGATCACGGGTTTGACGACGACGGCGGCGCGGAAGCGATCGGTGTGACCCACGATCCAGGCGCTCAACACGCCGCCGCCGCTGCCGCCGGTGACGAACAGGCGATCCGTGTCCACGTAGCCGCGGCCCGCCACCTCGTCCACCGCCGACATCAGGTCGTCGAAATCCTTGCCGGGATAGTCGTGGTGGATCAGGTCGGCGAAGCCCTCGCCGTAGCCGGTGCTGCCGCGCGGATTCAGGTACAGCACCACGTAGCCGGCGGCCGCATAGAGCTGCAGTTCCGCGGCGAAACTCGGGCCGTAGCTCGCGAACGGGCCGCCGTGAATCTCCAGGATGAGCGGGTATTTCCGCTGCGGGTCGAAGCCGGGGGGCTCGATGATCCAACCCTGCAGCGCTCGGCCGTCCGCCGACGACTTGCAGGCGATCTCCTCGACGCGGCCGAGTTCGCGCTCGGCGAGCCACGACTCGCTGGGCGCGACGACGGTGGCCAGATCGCGGTCCGACGTGCCCGTGGCAAGCGCCGGCGGCCCCGACGGCGTGGACCGTGTGTAGGCGAAACGCCCGCTGCCGGCCAAGGAGAACGAGCCGCCGGTGTACGGGCGCGTGACGTCGCCGCCGCCCACGCCGGAAGCGAGTATCCGGATGTTGCCTTGAAGGTCGACGCTGGCGAGCACGCCGGCGCCATGGTCGGTGTATTCGAACACGATCCTCTTGCCGTCGCCCGTCCAGTGCGGCGATTCCGCATCGCGATCCAGCCCAGGCGTCAGTGAACGCGGGTGGCTGCCGTCGCTGTCCATCACGTACAGCTGCGTCGCCTGATACCCGAGCCGCTTGTCGTCGAAGCCGAGGTAGGCGATGTGCTTGCCGTCCGGGGACGGCGCCGGGCTGTGGTCCGGCCCGCGCCGGTCCGTCAGTGCGTGAAGCGATCCGTCCCCGAGGTCCACGCGGTAAATTTCGCTGTCGATGGGTTCGAAGTCGGAATCGGGCCGCCGGTTCGAGGAGAACAGAACGCCCTTGCCGTCCGGCATGAAGGCCGGAGGCCCCTCGGCGTCGAAGTCCCCGTGGCTGAGCTGCCGCGCCGCGCCGCCGTCCGCCGGAACCACGAAGAGCTGGCTGAAGCTGTTGGGCAGGTAACCCTCGCCGTCGATGCGGAAGACCATGCGGTCGATCAGCTTCGGCGGGTCGGCCCATTTGGCGCCCTTGGGCGGTTCCGCGAGTTCCACCTTCAGGGCCTTGTGGTCCGCCGGCGCCGGCATCGTGAACGCGAGCCACCGGCCGTCCGGCGACCATGCAAGACTCGTCGGCGATTCCACGAAATGGCTGACGGACGCGGTGACCGCATCGCGCGTCCAGTACACGTAGAGCTGCTTCGAGCCGTCCTCGCTGCCGGCGACATAGGCGATTCGGCTGCCGTCGGGCGACCAGCGCGGCTGCGAGCCGTCCTCCGCCCGCGGTATCGGCCGGGAGTGCCGGCCGTCGGCATCGATCAGCCAGATTTCGCCTCGAGGCCGGTCCGTCTTGATGTCCATGCGCATGCGCACGTAGGCAATCGTGCGGCCATCCGGCGCGACCTGCGGGTCCGCCACCCATTGCAGATCGAACACGTCCTCCGCCCTGAACACCGGTTTGCCGGCGTCGGCGCGCGCGTCCTGCAAGCCGGTGAGCCAGCACGCCGCCAGGAGCAGCGCGGCGGCGGCGCGCTTCGCGGCACCCGCGGCCGCGCGCCAGCAATGCCGCTGATGCTCGTCCACCATGCCGACCGCCTGCATGAACGCGTGGCAGATCGTCGTCCCCACGAATCGAAAGCCTCTTTTCTTCAATTCCCGGCTCATGGCGTCGCTCTGCGGCGTCGATTGGGCGAAATCGGTCGAGTGCAGCGGCCGCCGCTTCTGCACCTCGCCGTCCGTGAACTGCCAGAGGAAGGCGGAAAATTCGCCCGGCGCCCGGCAGACCTCGAGGTAACTCTTCGCATTCCCGATGAAGGCGTCGATCTTCAGCCGGTTTCTGACGATGCCGGGATCCTGCATCAGGCTGCTCCGCTTGCGCGATCCGTAGCCGGCCATCACCGCCGGATCGAATCCGTCGAATGCCTTCCGGTAGCTGTCCCGCTTGCGCAGAATGGTGAGCCACGACAGGCCCGCCTGGGCGCCTTCGAGGCATAGCATCTCGAAGAGCCGCCGGTCATCGTGCACCGGCACTCCCCACTCGTCGTCGTGGTACGCGACGTACAGGGGGTCCGTCGTGCACCACGCGCAGCGCTTCCTGCCGTCGGGGTGGCGCCGGGCCGTTCGACGCTCGGCTTCGGCGGCCATCAGCGGGGCTTGGCCGGCGCGGTGTGCCCGGGGCCGTCGTGGGGTTTGGCCGCGACGACTTCGATCTCCACCAGCGCGCCGGGAACCACCAATGCGGCCACCTGCACGGCGCTGCGGGCCGGCTTGTTGGGTTGTTCCGCCGTGCCGAAGAATTTCGTGTAGGCCGCCATCAATCCGGCGAAGTCGAGCTTGTTGTCCTTGGTTGGGTCCGCCACCATGAAGACCGTCATTTTCACGACGTCCCCCATCGACAGCCCGAGCCTTGCGAGCGTGCCCTTGAGCGACGTGAGCGCACTCGTCGCCTGAGTCTCCATGTCGCCATAGGCTTCGACGCTGCCCTTGGGCGCATCCTGCTTGCTCACGGACGGCAGGGCCCCGCTCACGAAGACGGTATCGAATCCGGCGGGGAGCGGGGTGCGCTGCACCTCGGGCGCGGCGGCCGCTGCCAGCGCGGCGCCGGATAACAGTAGGGCGGAGGCGAGCATTGAAACTCGCCCATGCTTCGGTGCGGACATGGATACCCCTTGTGCTTTAGGTTTTCGGTACGCTCAACGCCGGCTCAAACCATCGAGCGCGCAGCCTGGCGCTCCTTGTAAACCAACTCGATGCGGGCGGCGCCCCTCGATCGCCGCGCGGTACTGCGAATCTCGTGCATCAGTTTGAGCAGCACGGGCCTGTTGATGTCGCTGACCGAGAGCGGCTTGGGCTCGACACCGAGATGCAGCACGACGACGCGCTCGAGGGCGGGGCGCACGAACACGGCGACGCCCACCGGCCGCCCGCGCTCATTGACCGCGAACAGCGTCTGCACCCCCTCGATGTCGCCGACGCGGATGCGCAGGCCGCCGTCGTGCTCGTAGATCTCGGGGACGCCGTAGGTCTCGATCGATTGCTGGATACCCAGCCTGACCCGGTGTTGATTGATGTTGAAAAAGAGCAACTGCTCCAAGGCAGCACGCTGTTCGAGGCCCAGCTGGGACGCGATGACGATTGGTTCGCTCAAGGCCCTACCCCGTTTTTTTGCTGTCGTTCGGGCGACCGACCAGCCGCCCCGGGGCGGCTTGGTGCGCTGCAGTAGAAATTTTATGTCACACGAGACGCCGTATCGTATAGCGTCGCTCATGGAATGACACTAGCCTGAAAGCGGGATGTGAGGATTGCTGCAACGCGGTGAGCAAAATCAGATGCCATTCTGTGCGAAGGCTACGGTAGGCGACGAACATTGCTGAATTCCGAAGATAATCCACGGGCACAGGATTCGCCGAATTTCGATCTGGCGAGCGACATCGTGGAACTGGTCGTCTTCACCAACGACCCGGTGTTCATGCAAACCCTGCGCGAGGCCGTCGGCGGCTCCCGGCGCCTGTGGCACGTGCCGTCGGCGGACAAGGTCAGCGACCTGCTGCTGGCGGGGCAGGTGGGCATCCTGGTGCTCGACCTGCAATCGCACGCCGACGCCGCCGGCTCCTTCGTGGCGCAGATCAAGGATCAGTTTCCCGACCTCGTGGTCGTGGTCGCCGGCAATCGTGAGGCGGAAACCTCCCTCGCGAAACTGATCAGCGACGGCACCGTGTACCGGTTCATCCACAAGCCCATGTCCCCCGGGCGCGCCCGGCTGTTTGCCGATGCGGCGGTCAAGAAATTCGAGGGACGGCGCAAAATTGCGCCGCCGCCGCCTCCGGCGCGCGCTGCGGGGCGCGGCGCCGATCGGCGCCGCGTCGTCGCCGTCTCGCTCGCACTGGGCGTCGCGGTGCTGGCGGCGGGGTGGATCGCGATGCGCATGCTGGGGCACGACCAGAGCCCCGCTCCCGCTCCGCCCCCCGCGCAGGCCGTGAGCGCCCCGGCAATGCACGAGACCACGGCACCCGGCACACCCGCGGATCCGCGCGAGCGGCTGCTGGTGCAAGCCGAAAACGCGCTGCTGGGGAATCGGTTGGACGAGGCGGCGACCGCGATCGGCGCGGCGCGCGCCGCTGGCGTCGACAGCGGACGAATCTCGTTCCTGACGTCGCAGCTCGCGGCGTTGCGCGAGCGGCAAACGCACGCATCGGCGGCGGCACGCACGAAAGGCGATGCTCGCACCGCGGGTACGGGCACGGCCACGGCTGGGGTCGCGGCCGGCGAGGCCATGGGAATGGATCCTGGCGGCAACGCCGCCCACGCGGCGGAAACTGTGGATGACGCCCGCCGGCAGCTGAACTCGGCGCGCCTGCAGCCCGACGCCTCCGCGGCCGGCGCCAGCAGCGCACCCGCCGACTCCGATGCCGCCGGCGCCGCCGGGATGGCTGCCGACGAGCAGCCCCAGGCGGCCGGCATCGTGGATGCCGGCGCGCTCACCCTCGTGAGAACCACCAAACCGGTCTATCCGGCCCGGGCCGAGACCGGCAAGATCGAAGGTTGGGTGGAACTCGAGTTCACCGTCACCGAGCGCGGCGAGGTTCGGGACATCAAAGTGCGCGCGGCCAACCCGCCCGGTGTATTCGACCGCGCGGCCGTCGGCGCACTGTCTCACTGGCGCTACCGGCCCGTGCTGCAGGGCGAGCAGCCGGTCGCGCAGCGCGCCCGCATCCGGCTGCGCTTCACGCTCGCCGGTTGATGCCGCCCGCGGCTGGGCCCTTGCGCCGGCTCAGGCGGCGGAGCTTCTCGCCAGGGACACCGGCTTCACCGATTCCTGGGTGAGCGCGCCGATCTCGGCGCCGATCCGCAGATCATCCACCGCGCCAAAAGCGTGTTTGCGTATCAGACCCTGCCTATCGATCAAGATGAGGCTGGGTGTGCCCCTCATCTTATAGCGCTCCATCGTCTGTGGAATGGGGCTGCCGACGCTCGGCTGATCGAGCGCGATGGGAAACTTCAATCGGTACTCTTGGATGAACGCCTTGACGAGCGCCGGGGTGATGGCATCGTGATGCTCGAATGTCGCGTGCAAGCCGATGACGGTCACGTCGCAGGGCTCGAAGGTTTCGAAAATGCGCTGCGCCTGCGGGATGCCGTAGGCGAGCGACTTCGGACACAGCGCCTGGAATGCGACGAGCACCACGACCCGGTCGCGCAGGCCGGACAGCAGCACGGGCCGGTCCGAATTGAGCCATGCTTGCACCTGCAGTTCGGGTGCCAGTGAGAGTGATTTGGTCATATCTGCCCGTGGCTCGCGCGCGTTGGCCGGGTGAGAGCCGTATTCCTTGAAGTGATGAACTTGAGTTCGGGGAATCCCTTAATGTTTACTCGAACCCCGCGGGAATTTCAATAGTCGAACGTACGATACTGCCGTCGTTCGTTGCTGGGGGATGCGCGGCTCGAGAGTGCCCGCGGTGGGCAATGCGAGCTTCGCGCTCACTCACACGCGGGCACGGCGCCTGCCGCTGATCCGCGGGGCCGAGGCGGCTGCGCTATTTTTCAGCGCCCACGGCGACCAGCTGGTCGCGTTCGCGCTGCTTGCGCAGGGCGATTTCCTCGCGGTCCACGACGACATCGCGCGGCGCCTTGATCCCGAGCCGGACCTGGCCTCCGTGCACGGACAGCACCGAGATTTCAATCTCGTCGCCGATGCGCACCGATTCGCCGGATCGCCTGGTCAGTATCAGCATGACTGCAACGTTCGCCTGTGAGACCCGCAGGAACTCTAAACTCTGGGGCGCCCCCGCGATACGGGTGTTGTTGTGCTTCGGACGTAGGGCGGCGACCGACTGGATCGCGGGTCTCTCAGGCAAAACCCTCAACCCCCGGGGGAGCCTCGATCAGGCGGGTTCGGCACCCTGGACGGGGTCGGGCTCGGCGATCTGGGCGGGCACTTCCCAGGTGCTCACCGTGGCCTCGTAGATGGCGAGTTCGGCCAGGAGCTCGCGCAGCGGCTGCGACTTGCCCATCGCAAATCCCTGGCCGTAATCGACCCCGAGATCCGCCATCCTCGCGCGCAGGTTGTCGGTTTCGACGTACTCGGCGATGGTGATCATGCACATCACCTTCGCCAGCTGCGCGATCGCCTTGATCATCGATTCCGAGCGCGTGTTGACGAGCGCATCGCGCACGAAGCTGCCGTCGATCTTCAGATAATTGACGGACAGGTCCTTCAGATAGGCCAGCGAGCTCACCCCGGTGCCGAAGTCGTCCAGCGCGAACTGGCATCCGAGATCCTGCAGCGTGCGGATGAATTCCTGCGCCTTGGCGAGATTGCCGATGGTCGCGGTTTCGGTCAATTCGAAGCACAGAATGCTGGGCGAGAGCCGCGATTTCTCGATCTCGTCGATGACGAACGGCAGGAAGGACTCGTCCTGCAGCGACTGTCCGGACAGGTTGATGGCGAAGCGCGCGAAATCGGCGCCCACCGAGGCGCTGTGCTCGCCGAGCAGCATGCACGCGTGCCTTACGACCCAGCGGTCGATGGCCGGCATCAATTGATAGCGATCGGCGGCCGACAGGAACTTCGTCGGGGGGATGATTTCACCCCGGTCGCCGATCATGCGAATCAGCAATTCGAAGCGGGGCCGGCCGTAGCTGCCGCGCAGCGGCAGAATCGGCTGAGCGTCCAGCCGGAACTTGCCGTGATCCAGCGCATCGCGCAGCTGCCCGATGACCATGATGTCGGTGTGGCGCCGGATGATGCTCTGGTCCGAATCCTGGAATACCTCCACGCGGTTCCGGCCGCGGTCCTTCGCCGCCTTGCAGGCGATCTCGGCCGTTGCCAGCGCATGCGCCAGGGCGTTGTCCGCCCTGCCGATCGGCGCGACGCCGATGGACGCGGAAACCTCGAAGGACGCCTGCCCGGTCCGCGGCACGATCGCCGCGACCGAGGCGCGAATCTCTTCGGCCGTCTTTGCCGCCGCCTCCATCGACGTGTTCGGAATCAGCGCGGCCAGCCGGTCGCCCGAGATCCGGGCCGACAGGGACTCGCGCGGCAGCGTTCGCGCCAGGCAATCGGCCACATTGACGATGACGTCGTCGCCCACGTGCATGCCGAACGTCTCGTTGATGACGTGCAGCCGGTCGATGTCGAGGTAGAGGATGAAGTGTGTTTGCGTCGGCGCCGGCGCCGGCGTCGCCAGCAGGGCGCCGACCTGGCGCTCGAAGGCATGCCGCGTCATCAATCCCGTGCTCGAATCGTACTGCGCCTGGATGATGATGGTCGCTTTCTTCGCCAGCAGCTCGGCGATGCGGGTCTGGTGCGCGTCGAAATCCTCCGCGCTAGGCGGGTTGAACAGCGCCAGGACTCCCATCACCCGCTCCGACGGATGCCGGACGGGGCACGCGAGAATCTTGTAGGGCGCGGCCGCGTGGCTCGCCACCTTGGAGATGCGGTTGACGACGATGGTGCGTTGTTGCAGCTGCATCCAGGCCATCAAGTGTTGTTGCGCGCGGCTCAAGGAGTCCGGCGCCATGGGCTGCCCGCTTCGCGTCAGGGTCATCGAGATGTTCTTGTCGGGCACCCAGAGGGCCGCGAGCGCGCAGCGCATGTGCTCGAGAGCGGTTTTCAGGATCAGGTCGAACTCGTCGGCGTCGCTGTCGGTGGCGCTGTGTTGCGAGGACATCTGCAGCAGCAGCGACAGATCGCGCTCGCGTCCGCCGAGCGCCTGCTCCTGGGATCCCAGCTTGGCCCGCAGCGACAGCTCGCGCTGCATGCATTCCAGGACCGGCGTGACCATCTGCCGCACGTATTTCAGCGACCGGGCCTCGCTCTGGCTGCTGGACAGGCCCACGAGCAGGCTGACGACGCCGAGCAGCTCGCTGCCCTGCGCCCGCAATGCGAACGAGTACACCGTGCTGTCGGCATCCGGGGTCCGCACGATGCCGGGAAACAGCTCGGCGTCCCCGAGGGCGTTCGAGATGGCGTCGTTGACGATGTGCGGATGCTGCTCCAGGGTCAAATCGTCCGAGGCCCAGACGAGATTGGAGAATCCGTCGTGCACGACGATGCCGCGAAGGGTCGGCATGAGCATGCGCAGGAGCCGTCCGTACGGGTCGAACGAGGCATCCGTCGAAACGGGTGCTTCGCCCTCGCTGGTTTTGCTTTCGAGCGCTACGGCCATCCTGGAGATTCGCGTGGGAAATATGTGATGCGCGCAATGTGCGGGAAACGCCGCGCGCCCTCCTTGACGAGCGTCGCAAAACGCGATGACGAGCCCCCCGAACGCGGCTTTGGTCGCGGGGGCGCCCGGACGCCTTGACAATAATCGGGCGGTAACGTGACTTAGGGCACGTTCGGGCCGGCGTTCGCCGCGGCGGAGCGCGCGCGCCGCGCGAACAACCCCAGAAGGAACCGGCCGCCCGGCAGGCGCATGAGCCGGAATATCCTCTTCCAGAACCGCCGGGCCCCGGCATCGAACCCCGCCAACGGCAAAGCCTCATAGAGGGCCTTCGCCGGCTCGTGAATGACGGCGCCGTCGACCGTCAGAAGCCGGACGCGGCCGCCGGCGCTCGAGGTGAGCCGCACGCCGTCGGCGCGCCATTCGATGTCCAAGACGTCGAGGCGCGCGTCCGTCAGCCATTCGGGAGCGTCCGCCGGAACGCCTCGCAACAGAATTTCGGCGCCCGCCGGCAGTGCGGTCAATTGCCATGCGCCGCTCCCCAGGCTCGTCGCCTTGAAGGGTCCGGCTACGCTTGTTCGCGTCATGGCATCGTGTCCCGCATTCTCGAGTCCATGCAGGCATTCTACGGCCTCCCGGCCGCCGCTCAATCGAATCACGCTGTGCTAACGTAACGCGCATGCGAAGAGAATGCGCCCGCGCTGCGGTCCTCATGCTGACCGTCCATGCCATGCCGGCCGGTGCGGTCACGCCCGGCGCACCCGGGCCCGTCGCGCAGACCATCGCGGCCGCACGCTTGCCGGCCGGCAGCGTGAGCTTCGCCATCCTGGACGTGGACAGCGGGCGCCTGATCGCCGGCCAGAACGTCGACACCCCGCGAAGCCCGGCTTCGACGATCAAGGTGGTGACCACCTACGCGAGCCTGGATCTGCTGGGACCGGCCTATGTCTGGCACACCCGGGCTGCGATCCGCGGCGACCTCCGCAACGGCGTGCTGGAGGGCGATCTCGTACTGCAGGGGGGCGGGGACCCCTACATGACTCTCGAGCGGTGGTGGAGCTTCGTGCGCGCCGTGCGCGACGCCGGCATCACGGTCATCCACGGCGACATCGTGGTGGACGACAGCGCTTTTTCCCTGCCGGCGGAAGATCCGGGAGCCTTCGACGGGCGGCCGAACCGATCCTACAACGTGGTGCCGGACGCGTTGATGGTCAATTTTCAGACGGTCGGGTTCAAAGTGGTGCCCAACCAGAGCGCCCACCGGGTCGATATCGTGACGACGCCCACGCCGGTCAATCTCACGGTCGAGAATCACATTTCCCTGGCGCCGGGCCGCTGCACGGCCGCGGCCGACCGGGTGACCTTCGACGTGGTATCCGAACGCTGGGACCGCGTCGCATTCTCCGGGGTTCTGAGTCCCACCTGTGCGCAGCGCGAGTTCTCGCGCGTGCTGTTGCGCCCCGCCGACTACGCCTACGGCACCTTCGTGGCGCTGTGGCGCGAAATGGGCGGGGAGTTCGACGGCTCGCTGCGCATCGGGCCCACGCCCGCGGATGCGCGCGCCGTTCTGAGTTTCGACTCGCTGACTCTCGGCGAGATCATCCGGCTCACCAATAAATTCAGCAACAATCTCATGGCCCGGCATCTCCTGCTCACCCTGGGCGAGGAGCGCTACGGCTTGCCGGCGACTCCCGACAAGGGTGCGGCGGCGATGGGCGAATGGGGCCAGAAGCACGGGATCGCGCTGGACGGCATCGACAACGGGTCGGGACTGTCGCGCGTCACCCACATCTCGGTGATGCAGATGGCGCAAGTGCTGGCCCTCGCCTGCCGCAGCCGCTTCGCGCCGGAGTTCCTGGCCTCGCTGCCGCTCGCGGGTGTCGACGGCACCCTGCGCAAGCGCATGAAGAACGTCGAAGCCGGATCGGTGCGGTTGAAGACCGGCCACATCGACGGCGTCAGCGGCGTTGCGGGCTATGTGACCACGCCGGCCGGAAAGACCCTGGTCCTGGTGTCCTTGGTCAACGACCCGCGGGCGGATTTCGGCGCGGCCGAGCCGGTGCACGCCGCACTGGTGGAGTGGATTCAGACCGCCCTTTAGCCCGTCAGGGCGACGCTCGCTCCAGATCCCACAACAGCGCGGTCACCTCCTTTTTCAACCATACGCCGAAGCCGAGATACCGGAAATGCCGTCGCAGCCGGCGGCGGTACCAGTCGCCGGACCGCAGGTGCACCGCCGGATCGGTGCGCGAACGGTCGCAGTTGTCGCGCCAGTCCTCGCGGGTCAGCGCGGAGAAGTACAAGGCCGCCCGCGTGAGACGCGCGAGATTCGCGATGGCACGAGCCGAGTCCCGGTCGTTGAGGTACTGCAGCACGTCGTAGCAGACCACCAGATCGCTCGGCCGCTTCGGCGAATGATCGACCACGGATCCCTGCGTCCACCCGAATCGGGCGCACGCGTAGTCGCTCGCATCGAGGCCCTGGTAATGCGCCCGCGGCAGGAACTGCGCGAACGGCCGTCGCAGCAGCCCGATGCCGCAGCCCGCGTCGAGAATGCGCCGGACCGGTATCTGTGCCTGCGCCAGGATGGCTGCGATCAAGCGCGCCCGCGTGCGCATTTCAGCCGCGCTGATGACGCGCGTGGCCGGCTTCAAATAGAACCGTCGAAAGTACGCGGGGCCGAAACGCTTGGGCTTGGGCACGGGCCGGTGTCCTGTGGCGCTCCCGAGTGGAGTTCCCGATTATAGCCACAGGTCCGGCGGCCGCCCTCGGACGGCTGCGCTCACCGGCCTCGATCCTGCGTCAGCCGATGCGCCGGCGCGCCATCGCGCCCAGCCCGAGCATGCCGCTGCCGAACAACCAGAACGCCGCCGGCAGGGGAACGGCGGATCCCTGGATTTGAACGCCGATCGGGTCGGCGCCCGAGACCGCGTATTGCCCGGAGGTGCCGGCGGAGGCGAAGGCGAGCGCGGCCTGAGTGCCGGTCGAGGTCGAACTTTCCAGCGGCAGGTCCAGGCCTTTCGTCTGCGTCGGGGAGCTGACCTGCAGCGCCAACCAGTAGAAGCCGGACCCCAGGGTCCAGTTGTTCACGGCGGCGGTGTTCCAGCCGTTGGCCGTGAACGTTCCCGTCGTGGAGTACACCGGAGCGGGCCGGTTGCTGGGGCGGCTCGTGAAGCCGGTGTTCGAGTAGATGTCGAAGGTAAACGTATCGTTGGGCTGGCCGGCACCTTGGGTCAGATACGCGGCGAGGGACGTGATGACCTCCTCGGCCGCGGTGACCTGGAATTCGGCGGCGAACGACTGCGCATCGCTCAGGATGACCGGCGCGCCCGTGCCGGTGGGCGTCCCGGTATCCAGCACGAAATCCGCACTGGCGATCGCGGGTGCGAGAAGGAAGGCGGCCAGTGCGCCGCCGATCGTCACTGCTTGGTTCTTCATTGGCTTGAGCTTCCCTTGGTTGGGCTTATTTCTTGCGTCGAGTTTTTGCCGCGGCGTCCGCCAGCTGCAGCGACGAGACATCATATTCGCCGAGATCCTGGACGACGCCGAATTGATCGCTGAAGCCGCTGACGTGCAGAGTCACGGCGCCGCTCTGATGCACCTGCACCAAGGCCCACGCGTAATAACGGTCGAAGGGATTCGTGAGCGCGGGTTCGCTGCAATTTCCCGCAGCGCCCAGCGCGTTGCTGGTGCACGGGGTGTTGATCAGCTTGTCGTCGAACGGCGAGCCGCCCGAGCCCACGATCACGTGGTACGGCGTACCCGCGTACGTGCCGGTCGGGTCCGGATACTGGGCCACGTTGACGGTGTGCTCGTGGCCGCAGAAATACGTCGCGCCGTACTCGGTAACCACGGACCAGAAGGCCTTGAGCGACGCCGGGCCGCTGTTGTAGCTGACGGAGACGCCATTGATGGTGGCGGTTCCCGCCGCCGTGGTGTTGGCATCGAGCCCGCTGGGTCCAGGCGTGCCGCCAACCGCAATCGAGCCGCCGGTCGCCGCCGCGTAGTTGTAGGTGAACGCCGGTTTGTGGCCGAACACGAAGAAATTGCTCGCTCCCCGTGCCTTGGCGGCCGCGAAGTCGGCCGCGAGCCAATCGGCGGGCGCGGTCGAATCGGCGCCGGCCGGGTCGGTGTCGATTACGGCGAAGTGCAGCTGGATCAGCGGTGACGCCTGGACCACGATGTCGAACGAATAGGTCAGGTCGTTCTGAGGGCTCGTGATCGGCCCGTTGTTGCCGCCGGGCTGCGGAGCCGTCGCCGCCGTCAAGCCATTGGGGCTGCTGGGGAAGAATCCGGTGACGTTCGAGAACCGGTAATTCGTCACCAGGTCCTGGATCAGATCGCTCATGTTCGCGCGAAACGCATTCTCGTTGTCCGCGTAGGCCGTCTTGCCGGTCAGGTTTCCCTGCTTCTTCGTGTTGCAATTCGGGTTCGACGCCGGCGCGCCGTTCGTGCCGTTATAGGGCGCAGCCGTCGAGCTGCATTGGGTCTCGTGGTTGCCGGGCACGGGCATCACATAGGTCCCGGAGCTGAAAAGCGTGGAGACCGTGCCGCGCCAGTACGCGTACTGCAGGTATTCGAAAAAGGCGTCCGGGTAGATCGCCTGCTCGCCGTACCAGCTGCCGGGGCCGCCGAGACTCGTCCACGCGGTTGGCAGGATGGGCCGGCCGTAGCCATAGATCATGTCGCCGTTGAAGAACAGGAGGTTGGGGTTCTGCGCCTGGATGCCCGACTGGATCGTCGACCACGCGGTCGAGTTCTGCAGATACATGGCGTCTTGCGGCAGCAAGGTGCCGGTCAGGCTGGGCGCACCGCCCTGTGTCGTGGGATTCGGATTCGCGATCAGCGTCGTCGGATCCGGGCTCGCGGGATCCTGGCGGTTGTCTCCGACGGTGGCGAAGCTGAAGACGACCGGGTCGACGACTTGAGCGGCGGCGGTGCCATCGACGGCGACGCCGGCGATCGCGACCATCAAGAGCGTACCCGCTCGATTCATGTTTCTGCTCGGCATGGAAAATCCTCTGCTGGGGTGGCGTAATCCCTTGGGGTCTTCTGGTTGCGGCTGTGCGGCGCCGCATTGACGGGAAGGTTAGCGAGGGAATCTCACATGAATATGACAACCAGACTGCCGTCTGACGGCACACGCACCCGGCGTGACAATGCTGGGTCCCTTCTCACACCGGCTTGCACTTCACCGAGTAAGTGGCGCCCGAGGCCTGGTCCATGCCCATCCAGTTGCCGATCTGCGTACGCTCGCTCGGGAATACGGTGCTGACCTGCCGATCCTCGATGCTGAGCTTCTGGCCATTGTCGAAGTACGCCCCTTTGATCTGGGTCGTGCAGCGAATGATTCGCGAATCCTGGTTCGTCACCAGGATCGTATAAATGATTTCCTCGTTGTTATAGCCGGCGGTCGCCCACCGCGCCTCGGTGGCAAAACGCGCAGGATTCGTCCCTGCGGCCGCGGCGGAATCCGCAGCGTCGGACCCTGAGTCCGTGCGGGAAATGGGCGCCCCCGACGGGACATCCGCGGCAGCCTGGCGCGGCGCCGGCTGCGGGCCGGGCGGATCGTCATCGGCAGCGCAAACCGCGGCGAACGTCACCAGGACAAACATCATGATTTTCCGTGTCATTGCGATCCCCTCTTTGGCTGAGCTTTCGACAGCGACCAAACAAAATCGAGTTGCTGAAACCGGGCTCGAGAGCCGCTGAGCGCCTCGAACCACTCCGCGTGCGGCGGACCCACATAGCCGCGGCGCTCCTGGAGGTCCTCCGTCTGCGTGACCGCGACCGCATCGAATATCGGCAGACGCATGGGCACGCCCTCCACGACCCCGATCGACGAGCGTGAGTGGCAGGTCATGCAGGACGAGGTCTTCTGCATGCCGAATTCGAGCTCCGAGTTCGCCAGCAGCACTGGCCTGCTCGCGGCGTCGGCGAAACGCGTCTGCGTGCCGCGCAGCCGGTAGTACTGCCACACCGTTCCTTCCAGCCCGATGTCCCGCGGCGCGAGGTTGCAATCCGGGACCTTGCCGCGGCAGGCGAACCGATCGCTGGATGGCAGCTGCCATCCCTCCGCGTCCGCCAGGGAGGGATTGTCGACGTGTTCGAAGGTCGCCCAGAACCACTGCGGCAGGTCCTTCGAGATGACGTGCAGAGCCGTGAGTCCGAGGAGGCGCGTCGTGCCGTCGGCCAGCCGGATTTCGACGGTCCGATAGCGGGCCCGCTCGTCGGCGCGGATCTGCCGCCATTTTGCCTTGATCTCGGTTGATCCCGGCGGGAAATGCACGCCGGACCCGCGGACGGCCCGCAGCTGTCCTTCCACGTTGTACAACTCGCGTTTGCGAACGTACTCGAACGCGGCCTCGTTGAGGCGGATCTCCGTCAAGCGCCGCGCGGTCGATACCGGGTCGACGAGCGGGACCATTCTTCCGCCGACGATGTGGCGCGCGTTCGGTAGATCCTTCAACGACGCCGTCTCGAAACGCCGCGGGTCCGCGGCGGGCAGCGGCCGGGCTGTGACCCAGGCGCCCGGGTCTCGGCCGTCGCTCAAAAAGACGTCGGCCGCGTTCTGCCAGGACTCCCAGACGACCGGCCGGTCCGCGCCGAACGCGGCCCGCGGGTCGGCCGTCCGTGCCCGCACATCGGCCGGCCAGTTGAGCGCCACGAACAGACGCCATGCGTACTCATCGCTGTTCGCCACGGCCTGCTGCGCATCCCGGGGCGGCGACCAGGGCTCATGCCATGTCATGCCCGCCGCTGGATGCACCAGCCACGACAGCAACATGAAACCGGCCAGCTGCGGCTTGATCATCGATGCACATCCGCGTCGGTGAGCGTGTTGAGGAAGGCGATCAAATCGTCGATTTCCGCGTCCGATAATGCGGGCGCCTCGCCCGGCTTGCGATCGAGCGGAGCATCGTGGTCGAGATTGTCCGGAAAGCCCGGCGGAAGATCGTCCGCTTTGCGCACGCTGCCGTCCGGGTTGCGGGAATAGAACTTTTCCGGGTAAAGATCGCGCTCGACGTAGAACTTCATGACCTCGTGCAGGGTGCCGAACGCGCCGTTGTGGAAGAAGGCATCGCGTATCGCAACGTTGCGCAAGGTCGGGGCGCGGAACAACCCGCAATATTCCCGCCGGCCCGCGAGATCCTCGCGCAGCGGGCCGCACAGCCCCAGATCGTAGTACTCGGGGTCCGCATTCGCGCGGATCCGCGCATTGCGCGGCACGCCGACGTTGGCGAAATCGTAGTCCGTGAACGTGGGCGGAGCGCCCGCACGGCTCGCGACCAGATGACAGCTCGCGCAGTTCCCCTTGTTCGGGTCCTTGAAGAGCGCCACGCCCCGCTCTTCTTCTTCGGAGAGCTCGAGGTCGCCGCGCAGGAAGGCGTCATAGCGGCTGCTGTAGGGAAAGAACTTGGATGGAATCCGCTGGAACGCATCCAGGGCCTGCAGCGCTGAATCAAATGCGCGCGCAGGATCCATGAAGATGTCGGCGCCGAAGATCGCGCGGAATTGCGCCGCGTAGGACGCCCTGCGCAGCTTCTTGACGACGGCGGCGGGATTCGCGTTTGCCATTTCGTTGGGCGCGAGCAGCGGCAGCCGCGCTTGCTCGCGTATCGACGCGGCCCGGCCGTCCCAGGTAAAGCCACCGACCGGAGCGACGTCCCCATCGATGAAATGATGGTCCAGGCCGAAGGCGGGCGCGCTGCGCAAGTAGCGCAGCGACGGCACCGCTCGGGTGCCGGATTGGTTCATGTCCTTCCCGCCGATGGCGATCGCCCGGCCGGGCGGGGGCCCATAGGCATACCGCGGGTCGTGGCAGGTGGCGCATGCGAGCTTTCCCGATTCCGACAGCGAGGCATCGAGGAACATCTTTTGGCCCAACGCCGCGAGCATGGCATCGTCCGCGCCCGGGGCCTCGGCACGCGCCCCGGGCGGCACGGCGGCGAGGAGCGCCCAGAGCGTCAGCGTCCGCAGACGAGCCAGGGTCCAGGGCCCTGAGCGGGCACCCAGCGGATTGTTGCCATGAATCGACATGGCTCACAGGTTATGTCTGTTTTGTGAAGGCGCCGTGACCGGGAATCCGCGCGCGCTCTGTCAGTTCGCGCCGTGACGTGTGACGGACGCAATACATTTGTGCCCGGGTGCTAGGGAGTTTGGGATTTCTCGCGCTGAATCCAGCTATTGGTCCGCGCGTCCAGGAGATCGAGCGGCAGAACGCCGCCGTTCAGCATCTCGTCGTGGAAGCGCCGGATGTCGAATCGGGATCCCAAGGCATTTTGGGCGCGGTCGCGCAGCTCCCGGAATTTCATTTGCCCGAGCTTGTACGACAGGGCCTGAGCCGGCCAGGCGATGTATCGATCGGTTTCCGCCTGAATGGTGGGCTCATCCACCGCTCCCGACCGGCGGAAGAATTCGACCACCTGATCGCGAGTCCAGCCCTTGGAATGAATGCCGGTGTCGACCACCAATCTCACGGCGCGGAACAGCTCGCTGGACAGCCGCCCATAGTCGCTGACGGGATCCTGGTAGAAGCCGACTTCCTTGCCGAGCTGCTCGGCGTACAGCGCCCATCCCTCGATGTACCCGGAATTCCCCACGTGCTGGCGAAACTTCGGCAGGCTCGTCATCTGCTGCGCCACGGAGCGCTGCATGTGATGCCCGGGGATGCCTTCGTGATAGGCGGTGGCTTCGTCGTCGATGAGCGAGCGCTGCGCGAAGTTCGACGTGGCGACGACCACGCGGCCCGGGCGCTTGCCGTCGGCCGTGCCGGTTTGATAGTGGGTCGCCATCGCCGCCTGGAAGTCCGGAATGGCTTCCACCGTCACCGGCGAGCCGGGTATGTAGCCGAACAAATCGGGCAGCTTGGGCTGCATCTGCGCGATGTACTTGCGAAAGTCGTCGATGATCTGGTCCGCCGAGGCGGGCCGGTACTTGGGATTCGTCCGCAGCGACTCGCGCAACGACTCGAGGTCGGCAAAGCCCTGGCTGCGGGCGATGGTGAGCATGTCGCCTTCGATGCGCCGGATCTCGGAGAGGCCGATCTGGTGGATCTGCTCCGGGGTGAGCGTGCTCACGGTGGTCCGGCTGCGGATGTCGTTGAGATATCGGGCTTCCCCGCCCGGCAGGGCGGTGACGGCCAGCGCGGTGCGGCCATGCGGCGCGTACTCGGCGGCAATGAAGCCGCCGAAGCTCCGGTAGGCCGGCAGCACCTCATCCTTGACCGCCGCGCTGATGGCCTGCGTCAGGCGCTCCTGGTCCTGCGGCGAGATGGACTTGGGATATTGGAGCGTGGGCCGCAGGAAGGGGTCGGCCTCGACCACCCCGTCGCACTGCGCCGGCACCTTCTCGATCAGGAATCGCACCGGCATGAGATGGTCCTTCATCCCGGCCCGCAGCACCTCCTCGGTCTGGGCGAAGACCCGCGGGATCTGGTGCAGCCGGGCGATGTAGTCCTCGTAGTGCTTCACCGAATCGAGCGGCACCGACAGCGGCAGATCGGCAAGGCCCACATGCGGGCCCTGCATCTGGCTCACCGGCATCTCGAACTCCTTGAAGGCGTAGTTGTCGAGGTTCTGCTGCAGCGTGCGCAGCATGACTTCATGGGACATCGAGTCCTGTTCGGGAAAGGCCTCGGTCGGAATGGCCTTGAGGCGCGCGACGAACTCCGCGTCGCGCGCGTGCTCCGCGGCCAGCGCCGCGAGCGAACGCTCGTCCAAGCGGTCGTTGTATCGGTAGTCGCCGTACGCGGTGGCGCGTTCGGGATGGGACTTCAGATCGGCCTCGTACTCCTCCTCGAAGAGCGCGTTCTGCGCCGCCAGGCGCTCCTCGACGGACGCGCCTCGGGTCCCCGGCGCCGGCATTCCCACGGCGAGCGTCGCGCCGGCGAGGCGCGCGACGGCCCCGAGCGTCGTCTGCGCGGCATTCAGTCCCAGGCGGAAATCATCGTCGTTGAACGTCGCGTAGAGGTCCGTGGGCTGATGCCAGTGCGGATCCGAGCCGGCGCCGATCTGGGTTCCGCGCTCGTTCTCGCGCACGCTGATGGCGGGAATCAGATCCATGAACGGCGTGCTGTCGGTGTTGGTCATGTGCGGCCCGATGGCCGCCGGATAGTCGGCGGCGTACGCCTCGTTGGCCGCATAGAACGCCCACGCGAGCTCCTGTGCTCCGCCGGCCTGCCTCGCCTGCGACTGGAACTCGATGTTGATATCCGCCTCCGGACGCTGGGCGGGGCCGACCGTGCCGTCGGCCCGCGGCATGCCGTGGTCGAACATCACCATGTCGTGCTGGACCATGCCGAGCCAGCGTGGCTCGGGATACAGGCCCGACCCCGGCGGCGACTCCACGCCCTGCAAGGCGGCGCGCTGCGCAACGTAGGCGTAGGAGCCGTTCAGGCCGGTCTCCTCGTTGTTCCAGAGAATGAACCGGATCGAGCGCTCCGTCTTCACGTCGGGCGAGGACAGCACGCGCGCGATCTCCAGCACCAGCGCGGCGCCCGAACCGTCGTCGTTCGCCGCTTCGCCCCAGCCGATGCCGTCCATGTGGGCGCCGACGATGTACATCTCCTCGGGATGAGTCGTGCCGATCTTGGTGCAATAAACCTCTTCGCGCGGACCCGGCGCGCTCGGCTGGGAATCGAGCGCCCGCAGCACCGGGTCCGGCTGACGCAGCGGATCGGTGTTGACGCCCGTCGGGGCCCGGAGACCGCGATAGCGTCCGCCGCCCGGCGCCGCGTCCGGCCCGGATCCGCGCGGCGGGCCGCTCGGCCGCGGCTTGTCGCCGGGCGAGTAGGTGTAGCGCAGCCGTTCCGTGTTCGTGCAGTTGCCGCTCTTGAGCTGCGCCTCGATCCAATCGACGGCTGCGCGGTTGCGGTCGGTACCCTCGCGGCGGTCGCCGAAGCGGGTGAGTCCCTTGATCGTCTGTTTGTACCGCTCGAGGTCGAGACGCGCGGCCAAGGCGGCGATGGGGTCGGCCGGGCGAGCGTCGGGCGGCGGTTCCGCCGCCGCGGCCCGATCCACGGGATGGCCGGCCGCGAGCGCCAGGCTCAGCACGCCGATCACAGACATCGCCGTGGACGCCGCTCCCATCGATTAATGATAGGGTGTCGCCGCCCATCGGGTCAAAGCGGGAGTTGTTCGTGAACGCAAGGGCTGGGAGGTTTGGCAAATGAGACTATTGAACGCGGTCGGCCGGATCGCCGGTGTACTGCTGGTGGCGGCGGCTGTCGGCGTCACCGCCGCCGCGGCATCCGGGGTCGCATGGCCGACCCGGGGCTGGCAGGCGGGGACAGCGGCTGGAGCCGGGCTCGACGCAGGGACGCTCGACACGCTCGATCGCGACCTTGCCGCCGGAAAATACGGCATCGTCGACAGTATTCAGGTCTTTCGCTGCGGCGAGGAGGTGTTCACGCGCCGGTACCCGCACGATTATGCGGCAATTTACGGCAAGGAGGCGGCGACCAAGGGGCCGCTGAACGCGCGGCTCACCGGGCGTTACAATTACTTCGACCCGGCCTGGCATCCCTATTATCACGGCACGGATCTGCACACCATGCAGTCCATCAGCAAGACCTTCACCTCCGCGATCATCGGCATCGCGCGTACGCGCGGCGATTTCAAGGCGGGGTTGGAGACTCCGGTGCTGAAATATTTCGATGTCGCCACGGTCAAGAACGTCGACGACCGCAAGCGGCGCATGACGCTGAAGGACGTGTTGACGATGACGACCGGCCTCGACTGGGTCGAGGACGTTCCCTATGACGATCCACGAAGCGACTCCAGCCTGATGGAGGCCACTGACGACTGGGTGAAATACGTGATCGACAAGCCCATGGCCCATGAGCCGGGTACCGTCTTCGACTACAGCAGCGGCGCGACCGAGCTGCTCGCCCACATCTTCCAGAAGGAGACCGGCCAGGACATCGACGCGTATGGCGAGAAGTATCTGTTCGCCCCGCTCGGCATACGCCACCACTGGAAGCGGACCTACCTCGGAGTGGTGGACACCGAAGGGGGCCTGTATGTGTCAGGCGCGGATCTCGCGAAGCTGGGGTATCTCTACATGAACGGCGGCGTGTGGGACGGACGGCGCCTCATTTCCGAGGATTGGGTAAAGCAATCGCAGACGCCGTATATCGACACCGGCTGGCAGGGATTGAAGTACGGCTTCAAGTGGTGGCTCCATCCCCGCAAGGACGGCAAGGGATTGGTGTCGCTGGGCATCGGCTTCGGCGGCCAGCGATTGATGATCTATCCGCAGGAGCAGATGATCGTGACGTTTACCGGCTGGGACATTCTGGTGGACCCTCCGGTGGAAGCCGAACTCGTCGAGCGGATGATACCCGCGGTTCGCGACGCGCAGTGCCACGATCCGAGGGCCGGGACGGCTGCGGTGCGGTGACTCGGAGGCTCACGTCGCCGGTGCGAAGCGGTTTCCGCCTTGGGGCTGGCGCGGCAGGCGCCGTGTGGGCGCTGCTGTTGCTTCTCGGGGCCTCGTATGCGGCATCCGGCGACGAGACGAGGCCTCTGACGGCAATCCTCCTGGTCGCGCGCGCCGAACTGCCCGACTCCGATTTCGCCGACTCGGTCGTGCTCGTGATGAACAACTTGGGCCCCGCCCCGGTCGGCATCATCGTCAACAAGCCCACGAACGTTGCCGTCTCGGAGCTTTTTCCGGATCTCAAGCGCCTCGCGCGGCTGCACGACAAGGTGTACTTCGGCGGCCCGGTCGAACCCGGCTCCGTGTGGTTCCTGTTTCGCGCCTCGAAGCCGCCCACGCACGCGATCCAGGCGTGCGACGGCGTCTACCTGAGCGCCGATCGCGGATTGCTGCTCCAGCTGCTCGGCCGCGACAAGCCCATGGACGGCCTGCGGATCATCGCCGGCCACGCCGGCTGGGCGCCGGGTCAGCTCGAGGCCGAGATCGGCCGCGGCGACTGGACACTCGAGCGTGCGGATTCCGGCGCCATCTTCAACGGCAAGCCCGGCCGCCCCAAGGCCGCGCCGCAGGCGCCCAAGCTCGACACTTGACGGGGCTGGCGCCGCGGCTCGGAGCCGAAAGGCCCCCGCGGGGCCTGTTCGCCGTGAAGCAAGTCCGCAAGTCGAGTGCTGAACGCACGAACATCGTTCTCGACTCGAAACTGGTCGAGCGGGTCAAGCGACTCGCCAACGTGAAGACCACTCGCTACGCCCTAAGGTCACGGGCGCGCTGACACGAAAATCACAGACTTTACGCCTCTTACTTATAGCTATAGCCAGGATTGAATCCACTCAGGCCCGGCGTTCGCAGTTCAATTTCCATGTCCCGACCCAAAAATGAGGATCTATCCATGAATTCGTCTTTGGCGATAAAACTGTCTCCGTCGATTCTTGGTGCGGCGGTCATGCTCGCGGTGGCCGGCGCGGCACAGGCGCAAAGCACGCCAGCCCAAGTGAACGTCCTTCTGCCTTCGGGCTTGGAGGCCACGGTCTATGCGTCGGTGCCTGAGGCGTTCGAGCCCGAGACCGCGACGGACCAACAACTGCTCGACTATGGATATCCTCCGCGGCCCGATGCGAGCAATGCCGATGCGATCGCTCTATGGCGCAGGGCTGTCCACACGACGCGCGTCTCGACGGATCTGGTTGAAAAGCCGGGGATATACCACCGTCCTGCGCAAGAGTTGTCCACCCAGCAAACGAAGCAGAATGTGACCGGTACGTCGGGAAATTGGAGCGCGGTGATTTTGGACAAAGCAGGCGCTGACTTCACGACCATCTACGGCTACTTCGCCGTTCCAAACGTCGCGAGCCAGGTCGCTGGAACCGGCAATGCGTATAGCTCGATATGGGTCGGCCTCGACGGCAACGGCACGAGCGATCTGATCCAGGATGGCACGGAAAGCGACTGGGTCGGTGGTAAAGCGGTGTACGATGCCTGGGTCGAAGTGCTGCCCGCCGCGGAGACTCTTCTTCCCGGGCTCAAGATCGCGGCGGGCGATGCGATCTACACGACGACGTCGTACGTGGTCACCGGCGGAAAGGCGTACGCGCAATTCACCGTTGCCAATTTCAATACGAACAAGAACGTGTCCACGAAGATCGCTTTTCCGACATCCTTGACGTTCACGGGCCAATCGGCCGAGTGGGTCGTGGAGCGAACCCAGGTCAATGGAAGCTTCGAAAATCCAATGCCGCGCTATGGCTTGGCTTTCTTTTCCGCCGCTTACGCTCAAATAGGTGGTTCGACGACTTTGTACCCGGCGAATGGAACGGCCGCATCGGTGGCGACGACGGAATACATCACGATGCATGATTCTCCGACCAACACGAATTTGTCGGAACCGCTGGCAGAGGGTATCAACACGATCATCTTCGAGTGGCTCGCCTATTGAGCCGTTGCTCATGCTCCCGCCCAGGGATGGGCGGGAAATAGACAGACTCAACCGGATCTGCTAAATCTCCGCGCAGATGTCAAAATATTGAATGCATAAACGCAACTACACGGATGTTTCATGTCGAATTCGCTTGGCCGATTGCGTGCGGCCTTCATCTTCATCCTGTTGGCGGACCTCACCGCTTGCGGCGGCGGCGATGGACCGTCCGCCTATTCGGTCGGCGGTACGGTGTCGGGACTCGCGGCAAACTCATCGTTAACGATCACGGATGGCGGCAGTGGTGCACTGATCGTCTCGACCAACGGAGCCTTCACATTCAAAACGCCGTTGGCCGCGGGAACCTCTTATGCAGCGGTTATAACCGCAGCTCCGGCACTGCAAGCGTGTACGGTCACCAACGGCACCGGCACGGTGTCCAGCGCGGCGGTGAGTTCAATCGCGGTCAATTGCGTTGGCCCTTTCTCCGTAGGCGGTCACGTTTCGGGGCTTTCGCCGAACGCGAGCCTCACGATCATCGACAATGGGACCGATGTGCTGACCGTCTCGGCCAACGGCTCCTTCACCTTTTCCACTTCCCTCAAACCCGGCGCAAGTTATGCCGCTGCGATATCGGCGCTCCCTTCGGGTGAAAAGTGCGGCCTGACCGGCTCCAGCGGGACGGTTGCTACAAGCAGCTACACGGGAATCTCCATTACGTGTGCGATCCCGACCCTTGGTCTCGTCGCCGGCGCCCTCGGAGGCTCTGGCAGCAACGACGGCAATCGTACTACCGCCCGTCTTTATAACCCAACCGACGTAGTGGCGGACGCTGCGGGCAATCTCTACGTCGCGGACGACTACAATGCGTTGGTCAGGAAAATGGACGTCTCGGGCAATGTCACTACGCTGGCAGGCAAGGCTCGACAAATGGGCACCGCCGATGGCACCGGGCCATCCGCGCAGTTCGAGAACCCATCAAACATCCGGTGGGCCGGCGCCGGCTCGTTGTACCTAACCGACAACGCGAGTATCAGAAACATCACACCGGCAGGTGTAGTGACCACGGTATACACGGGTTCCGGCCAGTTTGCTGGGTTGGACGTGAGCCAGCCGGGGATCGTGCTCGCGACCGACCTTACCAACAAGACGGCAGTCAAAATCGATTTGACCGCCAACACCGTTGCAACGATTGCGACAGGGTTCGAAAATCCGGTCGGAATTGCCCTGGCTGCCCCCTCGTCAAGCGCCGCCGGCACCACCTATGTAGCCGACGAGTTCGCCGCGACACTCGAGGCGATTTCGACGACCGGAATGGTGAGCACTCTAGCCGGCAAATCAGGCGTGGCCGGATACGCGGACGGAACCGGCTCTGCCGCGCAATTTTACCTTCCGACGTATATGTCGCTGAACGGCGCCGGCAATATCTTGATTGCCGATATGGGTGCCAACACGATTCGGCAGGCCACCCCCGCAGGAGTCGTCACCACCATCGCCGGTACGCCCACCCAAGCGGGAAGCGCGGACGGTGCCGCATCGACGGCACGCTTCAATTATCCTACAGTGCTCGTTGCCGATGCCGCTGGAAATCTTTACGTGGGAGACTCGAATGGAATTCGCGAGGTAACGACCACAGGACAGGTCAGCACGCCCTTCTCGGAAGGCGGCGTTTCCGGTTTGGCCCCCGACGGCAAGGGTAATTTCTATTTCACGAGGTTTCCGAATGATTCGATTCAGCGTATCGCGTCAGACGGTACGGTGTCTGTCATCGCGGGCTCTCAGTATGCCGGGTTCGCGGATGGCACGGGCGCGGCGGCCGGCTTCAATCAACCACACGGCCTGGCGGTCGACTCATCGGGCAATCTGATCGTCGCCGACACGGGCAATGCGACCATCCGCATGATCACGCCGGCCGGCGTCGTGACGACGCTCGCGGGTTCTCAAACCTCCGGGTCGAGCGACGGAGCGGGGGCTGCGGCACTGTTCAACGGCCCCACGGACATTGCGATTGGACCCAGCGGCGAGATCTTCGTGTCCGACAGTGCAAACCACACCATTCGTGAGATCTCCGCCACCGGGGTCGTGACGACATTGGCCGGCATCGCCGGTGAAGCTGGAGTCAAACTGGGACCGTTGCCGACCACGCTGAACGTCCCAGCCGGATTGGCCTATGTTGGATCCACGCTGTATGTGGTCGAGGAAGGTGAGAACAGTGTGCTATCGATTAGCGGCGTGTTTTGATCGCCTGAACTTTGTAAATGTACATTAAAGTCAGGCACTTGGGAGGATGCAATGGCTTCGACTAAATTACTCAGCTGGAAATGTTCCATGTCGGTTTGGTGGAGCTTCATATGGCGTTCTGCCGTATACGGAGCCGTTGGCGGAATTGTTCTTGGCGCAATTGGGGGTTTCATCGCTGGGGCAACTGGCCACCTGGATGAGGCGCGAATCTACGGCGGGATCGCCGGCTACTTGGCGGGAGTGACCTTATCGACGTTGGCGATGAAACAGGCGCTGCAGGGCAACTTGGCGCGTCTCGTGGCTGCGTCTCAAGCGCCAGACTACTAACAACCGGAACGGCAACACTCGGGCAGGAAACCGTTGCAAGGATTGAGCAAATCAGGTCTGGGTCTCAGACCTGACGTATTTGCCCATGGCTTCCCGCTATTGCCGATCGTAAACCGACACGTTGTCGTATTTCGCTCCGCTGGCATCGGTCCCCGTCTGCTTGAAGGTCAGAGTCTTGCCGTCCTTGGAGACCCGGCGTAGCCCGGTACCCACCTTGACGCCTCCTTTCAACTGCACGCTGCTGGCGGTCCGCGCGCTGATCCGCTTGACCTTCACGGTGTCGAAGTCCGGATTCCCCGTGACCGGATAGGGCTTTCCGTCTTCCTTGAAGGTCAGGGTCGACGTCGATTGCTTGCCGTCGGCACCGGTTGTCGCCACCGTCAAGGCGATGCCAGCGTCCGTCGCGGCGTAGGTGCGAGTCTGGCTTTGAGGCGCAGGCCCCGGCGAGAACTTCGACTTCGCGACGTTCAAGTTCCAGGTGCCGATTTCCGGAGCTGCAGCTCCGGCAACCGCGGCTGCTCCGATCGATAGCACGGCGGTAAACAGCAAGGCTTCCAATAGCTTCATTTTTTGCACTCCCGAGGTTTTGTTGATGCGGGCTGCTCTATCGACGAGGTCGCCCTTCTTGTCGCACCCATCATAGGGCGCCGCAAAGCTTGCGCGCCGGCCGCGTGGAACGCAAACATCGCCCCCGCGCCCGCGTTTCACCCCCCCGGCCGACTCAAGCAGGCGGGATCGACATCGCTCTAACCGCGGTTTATTTCTTTGCTTGGCGGCGTCCGTTCGATGATCATGGGCCGAGTGATTCCGAGGGAGGCAATCTTGCGAGATCCACGCTATGCAATCCTGTTCGAGCCGATGGCCATCGGACCGGTGACGGCCAAGAACCGTTTCTATCAGGTGCCTCATTGCAACGGCGGCGGATACCGGGATCCGTCCGCAGCGGCGGAGATGCGCGGCATCAAAGCCGAGGGCGGCTGGGGCGTGATCTTCACCGAACAAACCGAAATCCACCATACGTCGGAGATCACGCCGTTCATCGAACTCAGGCTTTGGGAGGATCAGGATATCCCCGCGCTCAGGAAGATGTCGGAACGGATGAAGACCCACGGCGCCCTGGCCGGCATCCAATTGGCCTATTCCGGCATCAACGGGCCGAATCTTTACACGAGAGAAGTGCCCTTGGCGCCGACCGCGCTGCCGATCCGCACCTTTACCAACGACCCGGTGCAGGCCCGGGCGCTGGGCAAAACCGACATCAGGAACCTGCGGCGCTGGTTCGTCAACGCGGCGAAGCGCTCGAAGGTCGCGGGGTTCGACCTCATCTGCCTCTATGGCGCGCACGGCTTTGGCATCTTCCAGCACTTCCTCAGCCGGGCTACCAACCAGCGGACCGATGAATATGGCGGCAGCCTGGAAAACCGCTCCCGGTTTGCGCGCGAAGTCATCGCCGACATGCGCGACGCGGTGGGCGATTCCATGGGGCTGACGCTGCGTGTGTCGCTGGATGAGACCATCGGCACGCTCGGCTTTTCGAATGCCGAACTGCGCGACTTCATCGAGATGAACCGTGATCTGCCGGATCTGTGGGACCTGGCGCAAGGCACGTGGGAGGATTGCTCCGGCCCGTCGCGCTTCAAGGAGGAGGCGGCGCAGGAGGCGCTCGTCCGAGGCATCCGCGAACTGACCGGCAAGCCGGTCGTTGGCGTCGGCCGCTTCACCAGTCCCGATGTGATGGTCAGGATGATCCGCCAGGGCACCCTGGATTTCATCGGTTGCGCGCGGCCCTCCATCGCCGATCCGTTTCTGCCGAAGAAAATCGAGGAGGGGCGGATCGACGATATCCGCGAATGCATCGGCTGCAATATCTGCATTACCGGCGACATGACGCAGTCGATCAGCCGCTGCACCCAAAACCCAACCTTCATGGAAGAATGGCGCAAGGGCTGGCATCCGGAGAGGATGAATGCCAAGGGCGACAGCTCCAACGTGCTGATCTTAGGCGCCGGCCCGGCCGGGCTCGAGGCGGCACGGGCATTGTCCCTGCGCGGCTATGACGTCGCCATCGCCGAGGCGCGCGCGGAGATCGGCGGCCGCGTCGCACGCGAACGGTTGTTGCCGGGGCTCTCGGCCTGGGGCCGGGTCATGGATTACCGCCAATTTCAGATATCCCAGCGTCCCAACGTCGAAACCTATCTCGGCTCGGAACTCGACGCCGAACAGATTCTCAACTTCGGCTTCGAGCACGTCTGCATCGCCACCGGTTCAACCTGGCGTTGCGACGGCGTGTCGCGCCAGCACGTGGCGCCGATGCCGATGAACGCGGCGATGCCGGTCTTCACGCCGGATGACATCATGGCGGGCAACCGCCCCTCGGGCCGGGTCGTCGTCTACGACGACGACCATTACTACATGGGCGGCGTGCTGGCCGAGCTTCTGGCGCAAGCGGGATGCGACGTAACGCTGATCACGCCGGCGCCATTCGTGTCGGATTGGTCCCGCAACACGCTCGAACAACGGGCCGTCCATGTTCGCCTCGTCGAGGCGGGGGTCAAGATCGTGCTGAATCGTGGCGTGGCGGCCATCCATGCCGACGGAGTGGAGACGAACTGCTCCTATACCGACGCGCGCGACCGGACCGGATGCGATGCCGTCGTGATCGTGGCCTCGCGGCTTTCCAATGACGCTGTCTTCGTTTCGCTGATGGCGCGCGAGGCCGAGTGGGCGGCCGCCGGCATCCGCTCGGTCAGGCTGATCGGCGACGCTGCGGCGCCGGGGCCCATCGCCTGGGCGACCTATGCCGGGCATCGCTACGCGCGCGAGTTGGACGTGCCCGGTATCGGGGACGCGCTGCCGTTTCGGCGAGAGATCACCGCACTGGCCGCGGACTGAAGTGCCCCCATGGTACGGCTATGATCGCTAATTAGAGTGGACTGGGAATTCGTCGCCGGCTGCCTTTCGATTCAATGAGTTGCCGGTGCGGTCAGCGCTCAGGTACCACGCCTGCTCACAGCAGGATCCTCGAATGGGCCTGATTGGACCCGAGGACTAAACCGCTCGCGCGGTAGGGGTAGCTCCGATTGGGGGTCAGAGGATTGCTGATGTTTGAGGCTCTGTTTCGTAAGTTGCGAAGTGAGGCATTCCGCCTCGTTTCGCAACCGGAGCAAAGCCATGAACGATTCAACCCGCAAGGTTTCACCGCTGCGCCAACGCATGATCGAGGAGATGCGTATGCGCCAGCTCGCGCCCAAGACTCGGGACGCCTACATTCGCGCGGTCCTTCACTTCACCCGATTTCTGGGCCGCTCACCTGATACGGCCACGGCCGAAGACCTGCGTCGTTACCAACTGCACTGCGTCGATCAGGGGATCTCTGCGATCTCGCTGAACGCCACGATCACGGGACTGAAGTTCTTATTCGATGCCACCCTGGGGCAGCCGGAGTTGATGGCCAAGATGCACCCCGTGCGCATGTCGCGCACCTTGCCGATCATCTTAAGTCGGGAGGAAGTGAGCCGCCTGCTTGATGCGGCGAAGAACCTCAAGCATCGAACCGCGTTATCGGTGGCGTATGGGGCGGGACTGCGCGTCAGCGAAGTGATCGCGCTCAAAGTCGGGGACATTGACAGTGAGCGCATGCTCTTGCGCGTCGAGCAGGGCAAGGGCCAGAAGGATCGCTACGCGCTGCTGCCCCCACTCCTGCTCGAGCGGCTGCGCATCTGGTGGCGCCATGCCCACTCCGAGGGGAAGATTCTCCCGGGCGGCTATTTGTTTCCGGGCCTTGACCCGGTGGACTCCATGAGTACACGGCAGCTGAACCGCGCCGTGCATGAAGCCGCACTCGCCGCGCGCATCGACAAGCGCGTCTCGATGCATTCGCTGCGCCACGCGTTCGCCACCCATCTGCTCGAACAGGGGGAAAATATCCGCACCATCCAAGTGCTGCTCGGACATAAAAAATTGGAGACCACGGCGCTTTATACCCACGTCGCCACGGAGACTTTGCGCAAAGTCTTAAGTCCCTTGGAGAGTTCCCGACCGACCTAGGGCCGGCTCGTGCCACGCAATGCCCTGGAGGTCGCGGATATCTTCCGCGCCCACGGGCCGACTTGGCGAGAGCACCGGCGGGGGCACTTCAGCCTCGGCCAGTTGAAGGTGATGTCGGCCATCGAGCAGTGCCGCAGCCTCGCGCTCGGCGGCCACGTGCTGCGCTGTTCGGCGTGCGCCGAACCGCAGATCGCCTATAACTCGTGCCGCAACCGGCACTGCCCGAAGTGCCAGAGCAGCGCCGCGCAGCGCTGGCTCGAAGCGCGGCAGGCCGACCTCTTGCCGGTTGCGTATTACCACGTCGTGTTCACCTTGCCAGCGCCGATCAGCGCCATCGCCTACACCAACAAGGAGACACTCTATGGACTGTTGTTCGACATCGCTGCCGAGACGCTGCGCACGATCGCCGCCGATCCGAAGCACTTGGGTGCCCGGATCGGTACCACCCTGGTGCTGCACACGTGGGGCTCGGCCCTGACTCACCATCCACACGTGCATGGCATCGTGCCCGGCGGCGGCCTCGCGGCCGATGCCGAGCGGTGGGTGCCGTGCAAGCCGGGCTTCTTCCTCTCGGTCCGGGTGCTCTCGCGGCTGTTCCGGCGCCGCTTCCTCGAAGAGCTGCAGAACGCGCATCGTGCCGGTCAACTCAAGTTCTTCGGCGAGCACATCGATTTAGCCGACGCCGATGCCTTCGCCGACTGGCTCATGCCGCTGCGTCAATGTGAGTGGGTCGTCTACGCCAAGCGCCCGTTCTCAGGACCTGAGCAGGTTCTCGCCTATCTGTCGCGCTACACCCATCGGGTCGCGATCTCCAACTCACGGCTTGTCGCATTGGACGATCGCGGCGTCACCTTCCGCTGGAAGGACTACCGCGAACACGGACGCACACGCTACAAAACGATGAGTTTGGCGACCGAGGAGTTCATGCGCCGCTTCCTGCTGCACGTGTTGCCCTCCGGCTTTCATCGCATCCGCCACTACGGCTTGCTCGCCAACGCCAACCGCCAGCACGACATCGCCGCCGCTCGCGATCTTCTGCATCAGCCGGCGCCAACGCCTCCCGCTGCCCCCGGCGACGGCGGCACCGATCACGGCTGTCCCAGGCCCACCTTCGTGTGCCGACATTGCGGCGCGCCGATGCTCGTCATCGAGACCTTCGCGCGCGCTCAGCACATCCGTGGCCCACCGGGTCCATCGCGCGCACCATGATCGACATCGCGTCAATCAACAGCACTTTCACGGCGGCATTTTCCTCAATGATGCCGTCGCGAACGCCCGTGGCCTCGTTCTGCAAAACGTTCCATTGTCGGCACGACAATCGCCTCTTGAACGTACGGTGCTGCTGCGTGCTTAGCTCGCCACCGACACACATCGGTCACGCAGCCCGACGATCTTCACCTCACTGGCTTCTGCCGACGTTCAAATCCCCATAGATCCGCGACTCTGCTGATCGGTATCAGCACGTTCCCGCGGTTTCCTCCCTGGAGGCTTGTCCAACACCTGCCCCTTAGCCTCACCGGGCTTGGACGCCTCAGCGCGCACCGGCAGGTGTCGGACAACCCTTAACCGTTGCTGCCGGTTGCGAGCGGCAGGTATCTGGCCGCAAATTCGTGCATGGGACAATCGTTAGGCCGCATTTGGGGTCGCCGAATCTGTAACCTTTCGTGCAGTCGCCAATATAACTTCTAAAACGTGCGAATTGCGTTGTGGACATTGCCAACCTTTTAAAACGTATCGTCGATGGAGATCGTGATGCCTTTGCGGAGGTGGTCGAGACGTTTCAGCGCCCGCTGTTTGGGTTTCTCGGACGAATGGGGCTACCGAAGGCGGTAGCGGTGGAAATTGCACAGGAGACATTCTTGCGAGCCTGGAGGAACTTGGGTCAGTACCAAACAGGTCGAGCCGAGTTTTCTACTTGGCTGTTCTCGATTGCCCGCAATTTGGCATTAAACGAATTGACCCGGGCGTCGAACAATGACGAGGCCACTGCACAGGATGCCGGAGCCATGTCGGGAAGTGCATCGTCGGAGCCGCTCCATCAATTAGTGCGGTCGCAAATGAACATCCAGCTGCAAAATGCCCTCCTCCGACTTCCATTGCCGGAACGCACGACCCTAGCGCTTGCCTGTGTGCGGGAACTGCCGCTCGCCGAGATTGCGGTATTGGAGGGTACGACCGTGGGCGCAATCAAAACACGCTTGCATCGCGCGAAGGCAAAGCTGCGGCAGTCGTTGGAAGCTAGTGATGAATAGTCGGCTCGAAGACCTTCTTGAGTCTGCCGCCCTGGAACCGCCAGAGGGATTCGCAGTGCGAGTCATGGCTGGCGTCAAAGGCCTCCCGCCGGCACGCAAGGCGCGCAATGCGCCGCGTTGGATGCCATGGATCGCCGTGGTTTGTGGCTTCGTGTTGAGCATCGACGAGCTGGTCAGCTTCATTTTGTCCGCGTGGATAACGGTCACGGCCAACTAATAATGGAGAATCACGCATGAATACCCTCATTAGGCCGCGCAAACCGCTGCTGGCTCTGTTGATGTCGCTTGTTTCGATAGGATTCGGGCAGATCTACAATGGCGAGGTTAATCGCGCGATCTGGTTGTTCCTGATGTATTGCGCTTTGGGTGTGCCCGGACTCGCGGTGGTCGCGCTTTATCTGCCGAGCGGGTTGATGCTGCCGGCATTGGCAATGGACTTGTGCCTGATGTTGGCGTTATGGGTCTACGGAATGGCCGACGCTTGGCGGTCAGCGCGGCGGCAACCGGATTATGTGCCTCGGGCCTGGCAAACCAGCGGCCTTTACGTGCTCGTGCTGATTCTGTGTGCGCTTATTGTGCAACCGCAATTGGCATCGTACGTCCGAAATCACCAGATCGAAAGCTTCCGGGTTCCCTCCTCGAGTAACGAACCGACCTTGATGCACGGTGATTTCATTTTCGCCGATAAGCGGTATAACTGCCCAGGTTGCACACAGGCCGTGAGGCGCGGCGACGTCGCCATTTTCACCTATCCTAATGACCGAACGATCTACTATGTGAAGCGGATCGTAGGTTTGCCCGGCGAGCGAGTTCAGATCAAGGGTCAAGAGATCCTAATCAACGGACGTTCCTTAACCCTGAGTGAGACACGAGGGGTTGGTGCGCTTCAAGTTTCCGAGGGAGACGAAGTCCGCCGCTGGCAGGTCACGTGGTCTACCAACGAATCGCCGTCCGCGGAAATCGACGTGAAGGTCCCCGCTGGCCAGGTCTACGCGCTCGGCGACAATCGAGATAACAGCATTGACTCACGTCGCTTCGGTACTGTGCCTCTGGCCGATGTGGTGGGTCGGGTTCGGCAGATATGGTTTTCCTATGCCGACGGGACCATCAGATGGGGGCGTATGGGTAAAGTCATCGAATAGTCCCGTGCTATCAATTCCGGGTGTTGGATTGACTTCTGCTGTCGGCCCGAAGCCGGTCGTCGCCAACGGTGGCCGCGCCCGCCACCCCCAGGAGACATCCGCGCCATCTGCCTCCAAATCAGCAAATCCAACCGCGCCTTTTTCGTCCTCCGCAACGAATGCTCGTCTCGTGGCGTAGCCTTCCCAACCAGCAATATCGATTTCGTCTGGTGCCCATGCCAATACTTGGTCCTGCGTGTAATCTCGTCTTGCGATGATCCGAACGG
>Ga0302279_10000154_pt1 | contig 97968 bp, 91 predicted proteins | sample III_Bog_N3_3_FD_194541 | JGI IMG/M metagenome (GOLD analysis project Ga0302279, IMG submission 194541) | Peat permafrost microbial communities from Stordalen Mire near Abisko, Sweden - III_Bog_N3_3 | ecosystem: Environmental > Terrestrial > Soil > Wetlands > Peat | place: Sweden: Abisko...
CCGGAGCAAGTAGGCGCCGGATGGCGGATTCAGCCTCGACCGGCCTCTATCGCACTGCAATATCGCGGTGGGGGCCGGTTGGGCAATTTCCCGCCGGAATTCATTAAATGGACATACAACTTTCCGCTGCGACGGCTGCATGAGGCGAGTTGCAAGCTTTTTTTGCCGATGCTACTGTCGGCCGGGACCTATCTGACCATATAACTATTCTTTGGGGACATGATGCCAGCCATTCACCTGACAGCCAGTGATCGGAACGCATCCCGGCACCCTCGACTCCTGCGCATCGCCCTGGCGGTAGTCCTGACGGCTTCCGCCGGCGCGGCCAACGCCAACGAAGCCAATGCCAACGGAGAAGCCGGCGCCTCGACCAGCGGAGGGCTGGAGGAAATCGTGGTGACGGCGACGCGGCGCGAGGAAAACATCAGCAAGGTGCCGATCAGCATCACCGCCCTGTCCCAGGATGCGCTGGATCAGAAGGGAATCCGCGATTTCTCCGAAATGGTGCGCTTCACACCGGGCGTCTCCATCGACAGCTCCGGCACGAACGCCATTTCGATCCGCGGCATCTCCTCCTCCGGCGGCGCCGGCACCACCGGCATCTACATCGACGACACCCCCATTCAAATGCGGGCTCTCGGCTTCAACCCCGACGACACGCTGCCCAAGACCTTCGACATGGACCGCGTGGAAGTGCTGCGAGGACCGCAGGGCACGCTGTTCGGCGCGGGCTCCGAGGGCGGCACCGTGCGCTACATCATGACGCAGCCGAGCGTCACGACGGACTCCACCTATGCGCGCACCGAGGTGGCCTACACCGAGGATGGCGCGCCGAGCTACGAGGGCGGCATCGCCCACGGCGGACCCATCGTGGACAACGTACTCGGCTACCGCGCCAGCCTCTGGTACCGCTACGACGGCGGCTGGATCAACCGCGTCGACGACACCACCGGAGCGATCACGGAGAAGAACGCGAATTACACGGGCACCACGGCGGCGCGCTTCGCGCTCCTGTACCAGCCCGTGGACGGCGTGAAAATCACGCCGAGCATCATGTTCCAGAACAAGCAGCAGCACGACATCTCGACTTATTGGCCGGCGTATTCGAATCCCGGCGCCGGAAGGTTCAACGACGCGACGCCCGAGCGCATTCCGATTCCCGACGCGTACTACCTCCCGGCGCTCAAGATCCAGGCCGATTTCGCGCACGTGACGTTCATCTCGAATTCGTCCTACTACCATCGCAATGAGACCGACTCCTACGAAGGCACGGTCTACGACCTCGCCTTCTATCAGGCGGTGGGCTGGCCCAATTCCTTGTACCCGGGAGCGCCCGCGCTCGGCTGCGGTCCCACCTCGGCGGCACCAACGGAGCCGTGCTCGTGGTACCCGCTGCTCAACGCCTCCGGGATTCATTTGCCGCCCGGCTTCACCAACACCGTGACGCCGAACACGATGACCAATCAGCAGCGAACGTACACGCAGGAATTCCGGCTGCAATCGAACGACGCCGACAGCCGGCTGAAGTGGACCGTCGGGCTCTTCTACTCCCTGGCGCAGGAACTCAGCATCGAACAGCTGAATGACAAGAACATCGATTCGTTGTTCTCGTACCTCTACGGCCCCGCCAACACGCCGGACAGCATCTTCGGCCCCTACTATTCCTGCAATGGACAGGGCACGCCCCAACCGGCGCAGTTTCCGATTCCGAATTGCGACATCTACTACAACTACAACAAGAGCTACGACCGCCAAGTGGCGGGCTTCGGCGAGCTGACCTACAAGCTCACCGACCAGCTGGCGCTGATCGCCGGCGGCCGCTACGCCAAGCTCGGCTTCTCGCTGGACCACTACGCCAACGGCTATGAGGACTACGGCCCGAGCGGGGCCGGCGGCAAGCAATCCGAAAACGCCTTCACGCCGAAACTCGGGCTGAACTTCCAGGCGGACGACAACAATCTCTTCTACACCACCTATGCCAAGGGCTTCCGGCCCGGGGGCTACAATCCACCGTTGCCGCCGGTGTTCTGCTCGCAGGGCCTGATGCAGGAAGGCTTTCCGAGCGGGCAGTCTCCGCTGACCTACAACTCCGACGATACCCAAAGCTACGAGGTCGGCTCGAAGAACAACTTCGCGAACCGCGTGAAGCTCGCCACCAGCGTCTACTACATCAAGTGGCAGAACATTCAGCAGAACGTCTACGTCGCGGGCAACTGCGGCCTGCAGTTCACCGACAATCTGGGTACGGCCGTGGCCAAGGGCTTCGACTTCCAGGGCGACGTGGACTTGGGCGGAGGCCTGACGTTCGAAACCTCGATCGGCTACACCGATGCGCGCTTCACCAAGACCTCGGCCGGAAACCGCGCCCTCGCCGGCGATGCGATCTCCGGCGAGGCGGCGATCAACTACAGCCCGGGCACGAACCCGCCCTGGTCGATCGCGGTCGGGCCCCAGTACTCGTTCAGAGCCTTCGACCACGACGCGTTCGTGCGCGCCGATTGGGAGTATTCGAGCCGCAACCCCTGGCTGGCGCCGGTCCAGGACCCGCGCAGCAGCCAGTTCGATCCGAACTCCTACACCCTGCCCGCGACCAGCTTCACCTCGCTCCGGGCCGGGGTGAAACTGGGCGGGTGGGACGTCTCGCTGTTCTGCGACAACCTGTTCGACTCGCACACGCTGCTGAACTATGCACAGGTGCAGATCGACGCGTTCAACCCGAGCTACGTCGCGAACCCGATGGCACCGACCTCGGTGCAGCAGAACAACTTCACCTATCGTCCGCGGACGATCGGCATCACCGGATCGTTCCGGATGTGATGTCTTGCAGGGATGCACGTGCCGGGCGCGGGGCGCCCGGCACGCACGCTGTTAGGCGACCGCGCGCTCCGACGTCACGCCGAAGGCCCCGTCGACCGCGGCCTCGAGGATGTTCAGCCCTTCGTCGAGCACGTCGTCCGGGATGGTGAGCGGCGCCAGCAACCGCACCACATTGGCGGACGTGCCGCAGGAGAGCAAGATCAACCCGCGCTTCTCGGCGTGCGCCACCACAGCGGTCGTGGTCTCGGCATCCGGTTCCCTCGTCTTGGGATCCTTCACCAGTTCGAAGGCCACCATGGCGCCGACGCCCCGCACATCGCCGATGCGCGGCCTCTGCTTGGCCAGCGCCTCCAGGCGGGAGCGCATCTTCTGGCCCACGCGGGCCGCGCGCGCGCACAGGCCCTCGGCTTCGACCACATCGAGCACGGCATGCGCCGCCGCAATGCTGATCGGGTTGCCGCCGTAGGTTCCCCCCAATCCGCCCACGTGAGCCGCATCCATGATGGTGGCGCGGCCGGTGACCGCGGAGAGCGGGAACCCGCCCCCCAGGCCCTTGGCCATGGTGACGAGGTCGGGCACCACTCCCGAATGCTCGATCGAGAACATTTTCCCGGTCCTGGCGATGCCCCCCTGAACCTCGTCGGCGATCAGCACGATGCCATGCTCATCGCAGATGCCGCGCAGCGCCCGCAGGAAGTCGTGCGGCGCGACGTTGAAGCCGCCCTCGCCCTGCACCGGCTCGATGATGATGGCCGCCACCGATTTCGGATCGATGTCGCCGTGAAACAGCCGGTCGAGGTCGGCCAGCGCCTGCGCCGTGGAAATTCCCCGGTAGGGCTGCGGAAACTCGGCATGAAAGACATCGGCCGGGAACGGCCCGAAGCCGCGCTTATAGGGCATGACCTTGCCGGTGAGCGCCATGGTCATGTTCGTGCGCCCGTGGAAACCGCCTGAAAAGGCGATCACCCCGGAGCGCTTGGTGAAGTAGCGGGCGATCTTGACGGCATTCTCCACCGCTTCCGCTCCCGAATTCAGGAACACGGTTTTCTTGGCGAAGTCGCCGGGAACCACGGCGTTGAGCCGCTCCGCCAGCGCGATGTAGGACTCGTACGACGCCACGTGAAAACAGGTGTGGGCAAAGGCCTGCGCCTGGGCCGCTACCGCCGCCATGACCTTCGGGTGCCGGTGCCCGGTATTGACCACGGCGATGCCGGCCGCGAAATCGATGAAACGCCGGCCGTCGACGTCCCAGATTTCCGAATTTTCGGCCTTTGCGACATAAATCCCCTTGGTGCCGACGCCATTCGGCACCGCGGCCGATTTGCGCGCTTTGAGATCGCTGGATTTCGACATGGCTGATTTCCTTGGAATTGGTGCGTACCCGGGGCAGAACGGTATCATTGGACGGCAGTTTCGGCAAAATTCGAGGCGGGGTTCATGACCAGGGCGAAAATCCTCGCATCTTCCGGGCCCGCGCTGCCGGCCGGCCCCGCGCCGGCGGCGGCGAATGCCGCGGCGCCCGCCGCCAGCGGCACCCTCAAGGTGCGGGTGCTGCACGCCGGGCTCGATGGCCAACTCGACAAGGAAGACCGGGTGGCCGTGGAGGCGCCCTTGGAGTTCCAGCTGCACCACCCCGCGCTGGGCCTCGAACCCGTCTCGTTCGGCGCCACCATGCGAACACCTGGCGACGACGAGCAATTGGCGGCTGGGCTGCTCTACGGCGAGGGCATTCTGAACCACCCATCCGACGTGGAGGTCATCGAGGCGAGCACCCGGCGCCCGAATGTCGTCAATATTCGGCTGCGCTCCACCGTCTCGCTGGACACCCCGACCCTGACGCGGCGCTTTTCCGCGGGCTCGAGCTGCGGGGTGTGCGGCACGACCGGACTCGACGCAGCCATAGCGCGTGCGGCGGCGGTGCGCATCCCCGATACCGGAGGCACCGACCTCGGCGTGCTGCTGCGCCTGCCCGACCGCATGCGCGCGGAGCAGGCGCGGTTCGGCGACACGGGTGGCATTCACGCGTCCGCTTTATTCGACTGGTCCGGCCGGTTGCTCGGCATTGCCGAGGACGTCGGACGGCATAATGCCTTCGACAAGTTGGTGGGAGAGAATTTTCTGGCCGGCCGCCTTCCGCTCGCGAATCACATCGTCGTCCTGAGCGGCAGGGCCAGCTTCGAATTGGTCCAAAAGGCCCTTCGGGCCGGCGTCGCCATCCTGGCCGCCATCGGCGCGCCATCGAGCATCGCGGTGAATTTGGCCCAGGCGTCCGGCCTGACGCTGGTGGGCTTCTTGCGCGAAGATCGCTGCAACATCTACTCGCACCCGCAGCGGTTGCTTCGGATCGGGGCGGGAACGGGGCGCGACCAGCCCGCTTCTTGATCCTTGGGACCTTGGGGGCCCAGGCGGAACCGAGGCTCGTTCAGCCAGCGCTGAAGCGGCCGCGTAAATCGCTGCTGCCGACCAGCCAGCTGGAGGCTTCGCTCGCGCCATGCGCGAACCAGTCCCGGCTCGACTTCACCGCTTGCAGAACGGGATAGCTGGCCGCGTCGTGCAGCGCGCAAAGGTAGCTGCCCCAATCCCGCCGGTTGAGAAACGTGCGCTTCGAGTCAATGTCGTCTTGCATCGCTAACCTCCTGCGTCGGATTCAAGCCACGCAAAAAGTTTATTGACAAATCGATCCAAAGAAAATTGTCGCCGCTTCGCGACGTTCGGCCACGAGCGGGCGTCTTACGCAGCGCGCCCGTCCACGCTCAATTGACCTGGTACCCTCGTCCCATCAAGCAGGCACCCATCGCGCGGTAGTAATTGCTTCTCGCGCGATCGGGATCTCCGCCCTGAACGCCCCCATTGGGCGCCGTTGGGTCGAAGCCCGACTGGCTCTTCGCCCAGTTGTTGCACTCGAAGCGATCGGCCGCCTGCTGTTCCTTGGTCTGGCCATTCGTGGGATAAATGATGAGATCATCCTGCGCGCCTTGGGCGTCGCCGGGGGGCGGCGAGGGCTGATCCGCATTGGCGGGCGGATCGACGACGGCGTAGCCGTTCTGATCGGGTTGCCAAGTGTAATAAACGTTGTCCGCGTAGTAATACGGAATGCCGCCGATCCAGACCGTGGAGCAATACGGGGGCAGCACCGAGATCACCAGACCCACGGGGGGGCGCACGACGACGAAACCCGGCCCTCGCGGCGCATACCAGACCCCTCCACTGAAGTAGAAACGGTCGGGTCCATGGAAATAGGGTCGATATCCGGCGGGCAGCGTCGGCAGCACGGCGCCCGTCGGCGGGTAATAGCGCCCATGGTTGTAGCGCTGATCGAGCACCTGGCCACGCCCGTCGAAGGCGCCCCGGGAAGCCCCCGGGCCGAAACCCGGGCGCCCCTCGGTATGCGTCTCCGCACGCCCCTGCTCGCGCTCCTGCGCCATGGCCGCACCGCTGCACAGCCCGGCCAGAAGCACCAGCCCGCATGACAGAGTCAACATCTTCCCGGGGTTCATGTCGCGATTCCCTTAGCTGATGGTGTAGCCGCGTCCCTGCAGACAAGCGCCCAAGGCGCGCTTATAAGCATCGGCGCGCGCCCGCCCCTGCGAGGCGGACATGTTGATTTCCTGCTGGGTCTGCCGCGCCTGCGCCTGGGCATTGGCATCCACAGTCGAGCCTACGATGGCTCCGGTCGCCCCGCCCAGCACCAATCCCGCGCCCGCGGCGCGTGGACCCGCGATCAGCGCCCCAAGGATCGCACCCGTGACGGCACCGGCCGCGGTGTTCGCGCCCGGCGGCGTCGCGGGCTGCACCACGACCCGTTCATAGGGGCTGCTGTCCGGCCGGCTCGGATCGACGCCCGTCTGCTGGACCGCCCACACATGGCACTCGTACCGATCCCGATCCGTCTGTTCGGGGCTCTGTCCGTTGCTGGGGTAGACAAAAATCTTCTGCGGCGGTGGTGGGGGCGCCGGCACGGCCACGACTCGCGGCGGCGGCGTCACGCACGCGGATAGCGCCGCTGCCACCGACAAGACCACGAACAGGCAGGAAGCCGATTTGAGGCTGCCGCGCGAGGCACCTGGATTGATCCCCGATGATGATTTACCGACCATGAACACCTCCGAATGTATTCCATGCAACGCATGCGCTGCATGGACGTTGACCAACGCGCCGCTCCCGTCCGCACCTCGGTCAGGCCGCATTGCCGCGCGATGCATTCAGTATTATTTGGTCGGTTTGCGAAACTTCAATATGAACTGGTCGGTCTTGCCGCGGATGCTGGGATCGAAGACCTTCACCGAGTGCGAATCGGCCGGTTGGCGCAGCAGGTCGCTGGTTCCGGCCAGAACGAATCCGGCCGCCAGGATCTCCTTCTTCACGGTCTCAACATCGATTCGATGCAAGGTCTGCGTATCCCTCGCGCCGGAACCCGGCTCAGCCTCATGGTCGATGACCAGATAGACGCCGCCCGGCTTCAACATCTCGAACACCATCTGGTCGAACACCGTGGCGTCGGTGCCCGGCATATTGTGCAAGTCGTGATAGTTCTGGGAGGTCCACACCAGGTCCACCGGAACCGGGGCCTTGAGCTGCCCGAGCGGCTCGACCACCACGCTCACGTTCGCATAGTTCGGATCGGCGGCTATGGCTTTCACGCGCGCAGCGAAGTCCGGCATGTCCGGCGGCGCGTTGGCCGACGGCGCCGGCACCAGCGCGTAGACATGCCCCCCCGCCCCGACCGTCTTGCTGAAGAGGCGGGTGAAATAGCCGCCGCCGGGCATCAGCTCCGCAACCCGGTCGCCGGGCTTGACTCCGGCGAATGCCAGGCATTCGGCCGGCTTGCGGTTCGCATCGCGCTGCCTGTCCGCCTCGGGACGGGCCGGATCCGCGACCGCGGCGGCAATGCCGTCCGAGTCCTTGGGACTCGCGGGTTGTCCGATGAACGTCACTGCGGCGATCAGGGGCGCCGCCAGCACAATTGAAAAGCGCATGTTCGATTACCTCTACGATTGGCACGAGGCAACGGCTCTCGCCGGCGGCAGTCTACCATCGCGGCGGTCCCCGCGGAGGCGGTTCGGCGCCGGCTCCGGCGGCAGCGTATCATTCGCATTCAGGCGGCAACTTAGGTCATTCATGAGTCTCAGCGTTTTCGATATCTTCAAGATCGGCATCGGCCCTTCGAGCTCGCACACCATGGGGCCCATGAATGCGGCGCGCGATTTCGTCGAGCTGCTGGCGGCGCGGGACCTTCTCGGCCGCACGGCCCAGGTCTCCGCGCAGCTCTACGGATCTCTCGCCCTGACGGGCCGCGGGCATTGCACCGACCGCGCCGTGCTTCTCGGCCTCGAGGGATTGCGGCCGGATACCGTGGATCCGGCCGCGATCGAACCCACCTTGAAGCGCATTCGCGGCAGCGGCCGGATCAACCTGCTCGGGCGGCACGAAATCGCGTTCGACGAGCCGCTGAACCTGCTGTTCCATACGGACCAGGTGCTGCCCGGCCACTCGAACGGCATGCGCCTCACCGCCCACGACGCATCGCTCCAGGTGCTGGCGCGCGAGGAGTACTACAGCGTCGGCGGCGGCTTCGTGGTGCGGGCCGGCGAACAGTCCGGCTCCGCAGCCGGCCGCCCGGCGCCCGCCCTGGAGTTCGCTTCAGGCGCTCAGCTCCTGGAACTCGCCCGGGCTCACGGGTTGGAAATCCACGAATTGATGTTCGAACGCGAGCGCACCTGGTTCCCGGACGCCGAGATCCGCGCCCGGCTCGCGCGGATCTGGCAGGTGATGCAGGATTGCGTGCGCCGCGGCTTCGAGGCGCAGGGCCTGCTGCCCGGGGTTCTCGGGGTGCGGCGGCGGGCGCCCAAGCTGCACCGGCAGCTGCTCGGCGGCGATCCGGAGAGCCCGATGCACGTCCTCGACTGGGTCAACGTATTCGCCCTCGCCGTCAACGAGGAAAACGCGGCCGGCGGCCAGGTGGTAACCGCGCCCACCAACGGCGCGGCCGGAATCGTTCCGGCGGTGCTGCATTATTACCGCCGATTCGAACCCGGCGCGGACGAGGCGGGCGTAACGCGCTTTCTGCTCACGGCTGCGGCGATCGGCATGCTCTACAAGCAGAACGCGTCGATATCGGGCGCCGAGATGGGCTGCCAGGGGGAGGTCGGCGTCGCATGCTCGATGGCGGCCGCCGGACTCGTCTCGGCGCTCAACGGCAGCAACGAGCAGATCGAGAATGCGGCGGAGATCGGCATGGAACACAATCTGGGGCTGACCTGCGATCCAGTCGCCGGTTTGGTGCAGATCCCCTGCATCGAGCGCAATGCCATGGGCTCCGTGAAGGCGGTCAATGCCGCGCGGCTCGCATTGCGCGGCGATGGTTCCCACAAGGTGTCGCTGGACCAGGTCATCTCGACCATGCGCCAGACCGGCCTCGACATGTCCACGATCTACAAGGAAACCTCGCAGGGCGGCCTGGCCGTCAACGTTCCCGAATGCTGAAACGGCCGCGCCGTGCGCTTTGCATGCGCTGCTATCCGGTGGCCTGCAGCCCCTGCGCGATTCCGCTGATCGTGGCCCGCAGCGCGCCGAACAGCGCGGCATCCTGCCGGCCCGTCGCGCGCCATCGCTTGAGCAGATCCACCTGCATGAGGTGCATGGGATCGATATAGGGGTTGCGCAGCAGGATGGCCCGCTGCAGCGTCGGGTCGCTGTCCATGAGGCCGGCCGTGCCGCGCAACTCCAGGACCCGCTTCACCGTCAGGTCGTACTCCCTGCGTATGGCGGCGCTGGGAGCGCCCGCGGCCTCGCCCGCCAGCGCATCGTAGTGCGCGGCGATGTCGAGATCGGTCCGAGCGAGCATGGCCTCGACATCGTCGAGCAGGTGCCCGAAGAACGGCCATTCCGCCGCCATGCGCTTGAGCACGGCGTCGCCATGTTCCGCGAGCGCCGCTTCGAGCCCGCTGCCGAAGCCGAACCAGCCCGGGATCATGTGACGGCTCTGCGTCCAGGCGAATACCCAGGGGATGGCGCGCAGCGCAGCGAGTCCCGCGCCCCCCGCGCGCATGGCCGGACGGGATCCGATGTGCATGCGCTCGATCACGTCGAGCGGCGTTGCGGCCCGGAAGTAGTCGAAGAATTCCGGGCCCCCGAATGCCAGACGGCGGTAAGCCGCGAGACTGTGCTGCGCGATCGCCTGCATGGCCGCGACGTGCGCCTGCGGTGCGGGAGCCTGATCGACATGCGCGGTGGCCATCGCCACGGCGGCGAAGGTGCGCTCGAGGGTGCGCATGGCGATCGGGCGCAACCCATAGCTCTGATTGACGACCTCGCCCTGCTCCGTCAGCCGGAACACGCCGCGGATCGCCCCATGGGGCGCCGCTTCCACCAGGTGTTCCGTGCGGCCGCCGCCGCGCGGCGGAGTTCCGCCCCTGCCGTGGCACAAGGTCAGCGTGATGCCGGCCACGCGGGCTGCCTCGACCAATTGCACCTGCGCCGCCTGCAGGGCCCAGCGCGACGCCGCGATTCCGCCCTCCTTGCTCGGGTCCGAATACCCGATCACGATCTGCTGGCGATTGCCGCGCACCGCCAAATGGTGCCGGTAGGCCGGCTCGTCATGCAGGCTGCGCAGCACGTCTCCGGCTCTCTCGAGCACCGGGATGGATTCGAGCAGCGGCGCCACGTCCAGGGGACACTCGCCGGTCCGCTTGTCCGTGATGTCGGCCCAGCGCGCCAGCAACAGCACGGCAAGCACGTCCTCCGGCCCCTGGGCGCCGCTCACGATGTATTGACCGATGGCGCGCGCGCCGAATTTGTGGCGTGCGAGGGCAATGGCCTCGAAGACCCCGAGGGTGCGCCTTCCGATGGCGTCCATCGCGCCGACCGGTCCCTGGTCGCGCGCGAGGAGATCGCGCAATTGGTGCAGCCGCTCCTCGGGGCTCAAGGTCGGCCACTGCGGCTGGCCCAGGCCCTGCCCGATCACCGCATCGTGCACGCGGGCGTGCTGCGTGATATCCAGAGTGGCGACATGGAAGCCGAAGGTGCGCACGCGCCGCATGAAGCGCCGCACCAGGAAATGGCCCGCATGCCGGCCGCGGTTGGCGGCGAGGCTGTCTGCGGCGAGCTGGATGTCGGCGAGCAGTTCCTCGGAACTCTGATAGGCATTGGGGCGGCCGTCGTAGGTGGCCTTGAGCCGCTCGCGAAGCTGGCCGAAGAAGATACGGTAGGGCTGCCGGTCGTGGCGGGCGGGCGCCAGCTCCTGGCCGCCCGGAAGCAACGCGCCGTAGGCATCGATCCTCTCGGCGAGCCCGTCGCTGACGGCGACCCGATTGGCGCTCTGGCTCAAGGTCTCGGCGAGCAGGCCACATTCCTCGAAATAGGTCGAGACGATCAGTTGCTGGTGGCGGTGCAGGGTTTCGCGAATGGTCTTGCCGTGGATGTCGGCATTCCCGTCCATGTCGCCGCCGACCCGCGACCCGAACCGCAGAATGCCGGGCACATCCAGGGATTCGGCCGGAACCGAATAGGCTCGCGCCAAGGCCGTTTCCACCTCCTCGTAGAACAGCGGCACCACCCGGTACAAGATTTCGAGCAGATAGAACAGCACGTGCTCGCGCTCGTCCGCGACGGTGAGTCCCTCCCTGGGGTGGTCCTCGGTCTGCCATATGGTGGTGATTTCCATTCGCGCGCGCGCCCAGAGCGTGGCGGTCTCCGTCGGCGTCACGCCGGAGTTGAGGCGATCGATGAGATCCTGCGCGAGCCGCTGCTGTTTGCGAAGGATGGTGCGGCGGGTGGACTCGGTCGGGTGTGCCGCGAACACCGGCTCGATGCTCATCGACGAAACCAGGCCCAGCGTTTCGGCAAGCGTCAAGCCCTCGCGTTGCAGCCGCGCAATGCAGTCGGCGATCCCGCCCGGCTGCACCTTGGTGGCATCGCCCAGGTATTGGCGGCGGCGGCGCACTCGATGCGCCTTCTCGGCGGTGTTGACCGCCAGAAACCAGACCGAGAAGGCGCGCGTCAGATCCGTGGCCGAGGCCGGGGACCGGCCCTCCATGCGCCGCTGCAGGTCGCCGGAACTCCCGTCCACGGCCTCGCGCCGCCGGATCGCCGCGAGCCGGTCGCCTTCCACGAGGTCGAAGAACTCGTCGCCGCCCTGGTCGCGAAGCGTCTCGCCGATCAGGAGCCCGAGCGCATGCACGTCCTCGCGCAGATCCAGGTCCTTGACGGGGAATTGAATGCTTTGACGATACATGGTGACCTTCGGGCCGCGGTGCGTAGCCCGCTATTATGAGCCTGTCGGGGGGCGGCGCGAAGGCCTCAATGCGCGTTCAGCAGAACCGTCGTGTCGAAGGATTCGAAGCTCGTCAGCACGCGCCGATAGGAATTCTGCATGATTCGCTGGCAGTGCTGGTCGGCCCGCAGGCTCAGCAGCATGCGGATCATGACGTCGTCCGGCGGACGCGCGGCGTCCTCGCTCAGGAGCTGATAGGCGAACCGCCCCAGCCTCTGATTCATCTCGACCGCGAATTTCAGGCGCGAGAGGTCATGACCGTCGCCCGCGCCGACCTTCGTCTCCTCGCTCACCTCGGCGATCAGGCGCACGATGAAGCGCGCCTTGTCGACCGGGCAGAGGTCGCTGAAGAAATCTATTTCGGATTGTATGTTCATCCGGCAGGGAAGAAATCAATCGGTTTGGTGGCGGTCAACGGCGCCACATCCTTGGGCTCGAACTTGAACAGGCGGATACGCGCGAGCAGCTTCGCCTCGAACTCGGGATCGTTCAAGTCGCTCGAGACCACGCGCGCGGCGGTGATATCGCCGGAGGGCGCGATGGTGATCTCGAGGACCACCTTGCCCTGCAGCGCCGGGCTGTCGCGCAACGCCCGCGCGTACATGGCGTCGATCGCCCCCTTGTTCTTGGTGAACACGAGCGCGATCTCCTCCGATCCGCGCGACGCCCGGCCGCTGCCTCCGCCGCGGGTCGCCGGCTGGCCCGTGCCGAGGTTGGGGCCCTTGATCTGGTCGGTATGAATGCCGTTGAGCGAGCCCGAACCGCTCGCGAGGCCGCTGCTGGCCGGCGCGCTGATGCCGCCGCTGGTCCCGCCGGCCTTCGCGGTGATGAGCGATCGCTGGACCATGCTCACGTCGCCGGGGTCGGTCGTCTTGGGCTGATCCTTCGCGAATTTATCCAAATCGATCTGGTCGCGCAGCGCCGCCAAGTCGTCGATGTTGGCGAGCAGACCGCTCTTGGAGGCCTTGACCCGGGCGTCGACGGGAACGGGATTCGGCTTCGGGGCGGCCGGGGCCTTCTCCAGCGGCTTCGGCGGCGGCGGGGGCGGCGGGGGCGGCGGCGGCTCCATCACCAGCTGCACCACCCGCTCGGGCAGCGACTCCGTGTTGATCACCACGGTGTGGCGCGGCAGGAACGGCAAGATCAGCGCGACGATCGCGAACCCGATGACCAGGTTCCGCAATATGACGCGGAAGCGCTGCTCCATCTCCTCGCTCGGCGACCACGGCAGTTCATACCGGCGGAAGTACGGGGCCAGGGTGGTCGGCGTCTGGGCGGGGTTCATCGCGGCCATCTCAGGTGGCCGCCCGCTCGCGCTCGACCACGGCGAACGACACCTTGCCGTATTCCGCGTCGCTGCACGTGAGCATGATCTTCTTGAGCACGCTGTAGGGCGTGCTCTTGTCGCCCATGATCGTGACCTCCCGCTTCGAGATGTCGTTCTTCTGCGCGGCCCCCAGCGCGAGGTCGTTCTGCGACATCAGCGCCGATTTCAGCGGCGCAAAAACCGGGCCGGTATTGGCGACGAGGTCGGCAATGGAGCCGACCAGCTTGCCGTCGACGAACACCGAGTCCTTGGTCACCATCACGACCACCGCGGCGTCCGGCTTGCGTTCCGACAAGGACTGGGGAATGGAGATGTTCTTGGTGTTCGGCAGGATGTCCACTTCCGCCGTGTGCGCCAGGAGGAACACGACGAGGATGGTCATCATGTCGATGAACGGCACGAGGGCGAAATGGCTGGCGCCCCGATGCCGCTTGCGCCGTCTTTCCTGGAACGGCCTCATGTGGGCGCATCCGCGATGCCAATGTCGGGGAACAATTCCGCCTTCGAGAACGGCGCCACGGGCAGCTGGTACACCCGCACCGTGTCCATCACCTGCACCAGGGTGTCGTACGACGTCGTGGGGCTGGGCAATATCGTGGCGTCGGTCATGTCGGGAAACTGCGATTTCACGCGCCGGACGAACTCCGACAATCCGTTCAGGTCGAGACCCGCCGCGGTGTTCGGCAGGGTCTTGAGCGGGCCGGAGTTGCGGTCATTGACGACGATCTCGTCGGGACGAATGATGACCTCGAGCTTCAACCCCTTGGGCAGGTCCGCGGGCACGGCGGTGCTGCTGGCGGGCAGATTGAGCTGCAGGATGTTGGTCTTGGAGAACACCGCGGTGAAGATCAGGAAGAACACCAATATCACCATCATGTCGATCATCGGCACGATATTCAGGTCGTCGCGCCCCTGGTGGTAGCGGGCGTGATTGCGCCGCACGAGCCGCTGCGATTTGGACTTCATGTCCTTGGGAAACCCTAGACGGCGCTTCTGCCGGTCGCAGCCGCGGCCGCCCGCGCCTGCGCGACCGGGCCCGTCGGCGCCGGCGCGGATTCGTGCTGCCGCTCGGTGATCGAGTTCAGGAACTTCACCGACGCGATCTCCAGGCTGTCGATCAGCGAGGTGGTCTTCGATTCGAGGAACATGTGCGCCAGGAGCAGCGTGATCGCCACGCCCAGTCCGGATGCGGTGTTGTTCATCGCCACGGAAATCGCGGCGGCGAGGAGGCTGGCCTTTTCGGCGGGATTCGCCGTGGCAACGGCGCCGAAGGCGCCGATCAAGCCGGTGATGGTGCCGAGAAGGCCGATGAGCAGTCCCACGTTCGCGAGCGAGGACAGGAAGTGGGTGCGCTTCTCGATGCGCGGTATGACCTCGAGCAGGCTCTCGTCCATGGCCTTCTCGATGTCGTCGCGGCGCCGGGCGCTCGCAACCCGCGCGACCCCGTAATTCAATATGGTGGCGATCGACGCCTTGGAGTTTTGCGTGAGGTTCACGACCTGCTTGAAGTTGCCCGCGCTCATGGCAGGAACGAGATCGTCCCACAGGGTGCGATTGCGCATGGTCTCGCGGGTCAGATAAACGTACCGTTCGATGGCGATCGCGACGCCGACGACGAATATCAGAGCCAGCGGGTAGAGGAAAATCCCACCGTCCTTGAAGAAATTGACCACCGAATTGAAGAAGTTCATCTACGCGCTCCTGACGAATACCCGTCTGCTCTGAAATAAGAATTCAATCACATTCCCCGATATCGGCTAGGACTTACTTCTCACCCTGGGAGGACTTGTTCGGTGCACCATTCCCGGAAACGTCAGATTTCACGGCACCGTAATAAAGCACCTCGCGCTTGAACTCATCGCGGTCGACGGGAGCCAGCGCCTCGTCCAGGAGGCTGTTCATGGGCTTTCCGGACAGATCGCCTATGTCCGATTTCTTCCAGGGCACCACGTACATGACCTTGGGCTGCTCATGATCGCCGGTGACGGTGGTGGTGCCGAGATCGACTCGATCCGCCGCCGTGGGCGCTTTCTGGCGGCCCGGGGCCGGGGCGCGGGCCGCGGCACGCCCCGCGGCTGGCGCCTCCCTGGCCTGCGCTTGGAGGTCCGTGCCCGGAGGGGTGGTACCCGGGCCGGGAGGGGTGGCGACCGCCGAAGTGTCAGCCCGCGGTTCGCCGGCCTCCTGTTGCGCGTTCGCAGCCGGCTTCGCGGCTGTTCCGCTGGGCGGTTGGGCGGAAGCGGCCATCGCCACCGCCCACAGCAGCCATCCGAGAGAGGCACGAGAAGTGTTCATGAGGGATCCTTCTTTGCGGCTGGGGCCGCGGAACCAACGCGCTTGCGCAGCTCCGCCACCCAACCCGCCACCTGCTTGTTCTCGCCGGCGAGCTGAATGTAGTTCTCGAACTGCTCGAGCGCCTGTTGCGGCTCGCCGAGATACAGGTCGTATAGCACGCCGAGATTGAGGTGTGCCGGCGCGTAGCCCGGTTCCGCGGCCACGGCACGCTGGTATGCCGCTTCGGCCTCCTGGAATTTTCCGAGCTTGCGCTCGACGATGCCAAGCTCGTTCGCCGCGGCGGCATTCGCCGGATTGCGCACCAGCGCAGTCTTGAAGGCGGTCTCGGCCTGCGGCAGCTTGGACCCCTGCAGGTACAGGAGGCCGAGGTTGACCTCCGGACCGGACAGCCCCGGATAGGCCGCGGACAGCTGCTTCAATTGCAATTCCGCATCCCTGGACCGGCCGGCCTTCATCAGGTCGAGCGCCTCCGAATACTGCCGCGCCGCGGCCTCCGGCACGGTCGTCGGGCCCGAAATGTACACGGCCCCGCCCGGGGCCTGCCGGGTGGCCGTGGCCGGCAGCACCAGGGCGCCGGATGCCGCGGCCCCCGGCTGCGTGCCGCCCGCAGGTGCATCCGTGGCGCCGGCATTGTCACTGACGGGCCGCGTGGCCGCAGGCGCAGCCGCGGCTGCGTCGGCCGCCGGCCGCGCCAAGCGGGGCTCGGATTGGCACGCAGCCAGCAGCGCCAGCGCGCACAACTCAACGAATCGATTCGACCAGGGGCTCACCGATTTCCACCTTGCCGTAACGGCCGGGATTGATTTGTGCGAGCGCGGCGTAGCTCTTCTGCACCCATTCGTCATAGGTGCCCTGCTTCGCCCGCGCGGTATTGATCTCGTACAGCTTGATCGCCTTCTCCTCGAAGGGAAACGCCTGTTCCTCCAGCAACACGTCGTATTGTTCCAACTCATCCTTCGACAGGTTCTTGGGCCGTTCCGAGCTCATCAGATCCTTGCCCAGTTGCCGGTACAGTTCGGCGCTCTGGAAGGTCGCGGCGGTGGTCACCTCGGCGACCTGGTAATCCGCCGCCTGCGTGTAGGCCTTGAGGGCCGCCTCCATGGCCTTGCGTTTTTCGGCCAGCGACTTCTTGAGCGGCGCGACCAGCTTGACGCGCATGAACTCATCGCGGGCCGGCGCCGCCAGCGTCAGGGTCGCTTTGGCCGCCAACGCCCGGCTGCGGTCCGTGCGCGCGGCGCCCGCCGACCGGTCGGCGGCGATGATCTCCCTCAGCCAGTAATCGCGGCCGCTCAGGTCGGCCGCCTTCTCGGCCATCTGGCTCAGCTTGTTGCGCGCCTCCATCGCGGGATTGAGAGGCTGGGCAAATCGCTTGACGAACGCCTCGAGCATCGTCTTCGCCTTGGCGGAATCGCCCGCCCTGTCGTAGAGTTCGGCGGCCTGCAGCGTGGCCTCGCGCTGGACATCGGGCGCCTCCCCGGGCGCCTGCGCGATCTTCTCGAATTCCAGTGCCGCGGCGCCTGGGTGATTCGATTCGGAATACGCCACCGCGAGCTTTCGAGTCACATCCGCCTGAAGCGGACTCTTCGGAAAGTTCTGCCGAAAGCCCTCGAGGACCACGATGGCCCGGTCCCACTGCTTGTCGGCGATCAGCAATGCGGCCGCGTCGAAATCCGCGTTCGCCCGCGCCGTCGAGGAGGGCGCTTCCTTGGCGACGCGCAGGAAGTCGTCAATGGCGCCCGCGCTGTCGCCGGCCTTGTTCTTCTGCTCGCCCTGTTTGTAGATCGCGGCGGCGAGGCGCTCGACGATCACCGGACGCTCAGGGTCGCCGGGCGGCATCAACGCCTGGGCGCTGTTGTAGCCGGCCTCCGCCTTGGTGAACTCGCCCTGCTCGAACTCGGAATTCGCGATCACCGTCCAGGCGATGCGCTGCTTGGGCGCATCGACGGGCGGGCGCCGCGCCAGGAGCAATTGCGCGGCGGTCACGGCGCGCGGATAGTCCTTGGCGGCATACAGATCGGACGCCGCGCGGGTCAGAACCTGCGCGCTTTCGGGATGCCCCGGGTAAGCCTGCGCGAACCTGAGCGAGCTGTCGACTCCGCGCGCGTGCATCCTGGACTTCGCATCCCCCGACAGCGACTCCTCCTCCTTGGCGTACGCGACGATCGCCGCGTAGCCGGCATCCGCCGCCCGGCCGTGAATGCCGTATCCGTAGGCCGTGTGCTCGTATTCCTGGCCGGCTGCCAGGTATTGCCTGCCTTCGAACAACGCCTCGGCGAGCAGGAAGTTCGTCGCGGCGCTCTCAGGATCGTCGGGGAACGAGCGGATGAAGCTGCGGTACCACTTTGCAGCCTCCTCGTAGTCGGCCGGACTCTTGGTGCGCTGCGCCTGCGCGTGGTAGTACTGCGCCACGTCCTTCAGATTCGTCTTGAGCTCGGCCAGGACCTTGGGTTCGTCCTGCGGCTTGCGATTCTGCCAGAATGCGGTCCCGAGGCTGTAGTCCTCGACGAACTCCTTCTTCCCCTGAAGGACCAGATCGGGAAAGCCGCCCTTCGAGTAGGCTTCGATGGCCTGCATCTGCAGCTGCGGCGCCTTTTCGTGGTTGCGGTCCTGCGACACGAACGCACGGTAAGAGTCGGCGGCGTCGGTGTAGCGCTCCTTTTCGATGTACAGGTCGCCGAGCCGCGCGTAGAGCAGGTACGAATAGGGTCGCCGGCTGCGGTGCTTCACGAAGTCATCGATGGTTTTCGGCCCGTCCAGGTACGAGAACGTGATGGACATGACGCGGAAGGTGTCCTCGACCAGTTCGCGATTCGGCCGGCTCAAGGTCTCGATTTCGACCAGCGCCGACGGGTCGCGCTTGTCCACCAGCATCGAGTCGAGCACGCCCGCAAAGGATTTCAGGCTGGGCTCGTTTTCGCCCTGCTTGAACAGCGACCATCCGTGCTTGTAGAGGCTTTGGTTGTAGAAGGGCGATTCGGGACCGATCTTGATCACGGCCTGGTAGGCCGACTCGCTCTGCCGGTACGACTTCTCCGAGAACAGCAACTCGCCTCGCCTGAACTGCGCCTCGTCGAGGTAGCGGCTGCCCGGATAGCTCGCGACCAGCCGATCCAGCGAGGCCAGCGCCTTGTCGGGCTGGGCGTTGAGTTCGTAGGCCCGCGCCAGCTGGTAGAGCACCGCATCGTTGCGCTCGTACTTCGGGTACGCCGCGAGCAGCGCCGAATAGAGGTGGATGGCTTCGGTGGCGCGCAGCCCCTCGTTCGTGACGAGTTCGCGCTCGATGCGCTCGGACTCGGAGCTTTCCAAATTCAGATCGCCGAGCCGGCGCAGCGCCTCGGCGCGCAGCGCCGCATCGCCCGCGTTGAGGTCGAGGAACCGGCGGTAGCTCTCCATGGTCTTGCTGGCATCCACCCCGCGCGGGGGCTCCGTATTGACCTCGATCTGCTGCGACTCGAGATCCTTGATGGTCGGCGCGGCGGCCGGCGCCGCCACGGCCTGCGGCGGACCCGCTGTCACGGCGCCCCAGAGCGCGAGGATCGTGGCCGCCGCCGCGGCGCGCGAGCCCCTCATGGATCGGCCCTCGGCGCCGCCTGCGATGCCTTGTCGTAGATGGCCGCGAGTTCGTAGCGGGCCTGGACTTGATAGACCTCCAGACGCCGCTTCTGGGCTTCGAGTTCGCGGATGGCGAGCGCCTGCAGGAAGCGATTTTGCCGCTCGGACAACTCGGCCAGGCGCATCTGCAATCGGCCCACCCGATCGCGGACGGCGCCCACCCGCGCCACGAAGTCGCCGTTGCTGGTCGGCACCGCCTGCCGCGCCTGCCCGACCAGCACCGCGCGCTTCTGCGCCTCGACCAGGGACGCCTCGAGTTCCTTGACCGAGCGGCGCTGATTCCACAGGCGGGCCTTGAAGCTCTCCGACAGCCGCCAATACATGACGCCCTTGAGCAGCCGGAGCCGGTCGCGCATGTCCGCGAGGTCCGGATCATCCGGGTGCATCGCCAGGAAGTCATCGACGCGCTTGAGGCGGCCCCAATTCTGCTGCTCCTCCGGCGTGCCCAGCGCGACGAAGTCGTTGGATTGCTCGATTTCGTTGACCCGGGACTCGAAGTCGACCCGCTTGCGGACCAGCGCGTCGAGGTCGGTGGACGAGAGCACGGCATCGGCCTTGGGCAGCCTCTCGCTGTAGGCCTGCTGCCGGGTGTCCAGCATGTCGTCGTACGCCAGCAGGTCCTCGCGCCAGGAATCGAGGTTGCGGCTCATGAAGTTCAATTCGCGGTAATTCTTGAGCCCTTCCTGGAATTCGTTGCTGGCGAGCAACTGGTACAGGTAGCGGGACTCCGGCGCGTTCGGCAAGGTCTCGAGCTGCCAGTACCAGGTCAGGGTCTCGTGCTTGCCGTCGCCGAGCAGCCAGTCGAGCCCGTTGCCGCTGCGAATCTTCCCGATGGAGTCGTCGATGAGCTTCGCCTCGGCGTCGAAGGAGTCGATCGCATGGTTATACGACTCGGCGGCCTGCCCGGTCGCGCCGAGCTGGTTGTAGGCGTACGGAACCGTCAGATAGGACTCCTGCACGGCGGAATCCAGCAGATTGCGCTTGGTGAGCGTCAACCACGGAACCAGCGCCCGCTTGAACTCCCCCAGCGCCGCATCGGCCCAACCGACGCCGAGGAGTGCCTTGCTCGAATAGGGGCCTTCCAGCCGCACCCGCTCCAGGAACGGCCGCGCATCCGCCGCGCGCTGCGCCTGCAGCAGGGCGAACCCCAGGGCGAGATTGGCCTTGTCCCTGAGCGCCAGCAGCTCCTCGTTCGACGTGGCGATCCGGCCCACCTGGTCGAGATGGGGGATCGCCTCGGGCAGGCGGCCCCGGCGCACCAGCGCAACGCCGAGATTGAACTCCGCATACGCGGTCCAGTCGCGCGGCCCATGCCAGGCGCGCAGCGCGGCGATGGCGTCGTCGTAGCGCCCCTGCCGCATCATGATCTCCGCCAGCAGCATGTAGCGCTCGGCGTTGGTGCGGGGCTGGATCTTGTCCGACACCTGCCGCAGTGCGCGCTCGGACTCCTCGAGGTAGCCGCGCTGGTACCAAACCTTCCCCAGATAGAACCATGCCTTGTTGCGCACCCCTTCCGTGGTGCTGGAATTCAGCAGCGTCGCGAAGATCTTGCCGGCCTCGACGTGCTCGCCCAGGGACAGGTACAGGCCGCCGAGCAGCAATTCCGCCTCCCCCTGGGTGTTCGGCAGGCGCTCCCTTTGTTGCGCCGCCAGCAGGCGCGTGATCGAATCGAAGAAGTCGTCCTGATAGAAATAAAAGAGCACGTCGCCATAGGCGAGGTCCTTGACGTCATGGGGCGGCAATCCGTCCGGATCGGGCTTGACGTTCTTGGGATACGCGCCCGACCACGGCAACATCAGCAGCGCGCCGCCGAGGGCCAGCGGACGGAGCCAATGGAGCAAGCCCTGCGCTGCCACTCGCGTCGTCATTCCCAATCTTTGATCTTGAACTCTGGCTGGTGCTTCGTTACGCGGTCGGTGATCTTCAGCTCCAGGTACTTCGCGCCCACCCCCTTCTCGAAGTTGATGGTGGCGCCGCGCTTGTAGTCCCGCTCGACCGGCCCGTTGCCGGTGAAGAATGCGACGAGCTCATGCCTGCCGGTCTTCAAGTTGCCGAGGTAGAGCTCCTGAACTCCGCCCTTCAACAGCGCATCCGCCTCGCGCGCCGTGTAGAGGTAATTCTTGACCTCCTTGTTGTCGATCTTGATCGTCACCGAATCCAGAGCGAAGAACGTGCCGACGTCCATCGAGACATACACCGCGACCTGCGTGTTCGCCGGAAACAGCAGCTCCTCTTGAAGGACGAACAAGTCCTTGTTCAACTCGATCACGTCCTTCTTCATTCCCTGGACTTCCTGGTCGAGCGTCTTGTTGTCCGCCGGCGGCTGCTCCTGAGCGGCCGCCGTGGGGGGCGCATCCGCCGCAGGCGCGGCGGGTGCCGGCGCCGCCGCGGGCGCCGGGGCGGCATTCGCTGCGACGGCCGATCCGCCGCCCGAGATCGCCAAGGCGCAGCCCAGAACGAACGAGCGCAACGCTGACCGGGCAAATCGAGCTTTGAAATTCATAGCAGGTCCATGTTTATTCGCGAAGCAATTCGCGTATCTGATCCAGGTATATTCGATCGTCGCCGCGCTTGAAGCCGGCGTTCACGTAGCGCACCACGCCGGACCGGTCGATCATGATGGTCATCGGCATCTTGTCGATTTGATAATCCCGGCTGGTTTCCGCCGTGGCGTCGAAGAGGATCGGGTATCCGACCTTCGTGCCGCTCGCGAACTCCTTCGCGTGGCGCGCGTCGTCTCCCACCGACACGCCGATGACGACGAGTCCCGCACGGCCGTAGGTGGTGTTGATCTTGTCGAGAGCGGGCATCTCTTCGCGGGCATCGCCGGCCCAGCGCGCCCAGAAATTCACCACCACCACCTGGCCTCGATATTCCGACAGGCGCAGGTTCTCGCCGTCCATGCTTCGAAGCGCGAAATCCGGGGCGGGCTTGCCCACCATGGCGGGCACGGGCACGGCGGCCAGTGCCGCTCCCGCCAGCAGCCCGCTCAATGCACAACCGCAGATGAAGTGGATTTTGCTCAAAACGAGCTTGCTCTGATGATACCTTATGCAAAATCGCACAATGCACGCCGCAGTGTCAACGCGGGTCCCCCCGCTTTGCCAACGGCTTCACGGACGCGGCTTGCATTCACGAAAACGTCACGCATTCGTTTCGCACCGCAGCCCGTTGCACCGGCGCGAATCGCCCCCCGGCCCTTCGGCGTGCGATGTCCGGTTCCGTCAGCCCGGTATCTTCCCGTTGACGAGACCAGCCAGCGGCTGGAACGCGATCAGCGGCTCCAAGGCCGAGCCCGTGCCCAGGGTGTTGTTCAGATTGGGCGCGGGCCACAGGTTGGGGAAGGCCGAGATGGCGTTGGCGCCATGCAGCGCCATGTAGTTCAAGATCGCCATCTGCGCCAGGTTGAAGACGTTGTTGCCGCCGGGATTGCTGGTGATGTTGACCGAGCCGTCGGGGTTGAAGCTCCCGAGCTGCAGGCTCATTTCCGGATTTTTCTGTGCCGGCACCGGTCGCCCGGCCGGGTTGTAAACGAGGAAATAGCTCGCCGCGACGCTGCCGTTGTCCGCCGTCCAGACGCCTTTGCCGCGTCCTGCGACCGAATTGTCGATGCTGCCGTCGCTCGCCAGGGAACCGTCGCTGAATATATAGATCATGACCGGCTTGCCCACACGGGACGCGTATTCCAGAACGGCGCCGATGCACTGGCCCAGCTGGAAGTCGCGCGTCTCGCCCGTGGCGCGGTCGCCGGTGTGATAGTCGAAGCCGTCCATCTCGATGGTGCCGGCGGCGGCGTTGCCGTCGATGACCAGTTTCATGATGGCGGCCGTCTTCTGAAAATCCGAGCTCGCCTGGTATTCCGCCGTGTTGAAGATGCCGCTCGAGCCCACGATATTGGGGTCGAGGTCCGGATCCACCGCCGACGGGCTGTTGTACTTGTCGACCACGTAGGCGGACTTGACGTAGCTGCACGCCTCGATGCCCGTGGGGCCCAGCGCCGCGGTGTTGAGCGTGGGGTTCGTGGCATACGCCGTCACTTGGTTGTACTTGGCGTCGCTGATGCGCTTCATCGATTCCATGACGTTGGTGACGTCGGACGGGTTCGGCAGCAGAGTGTTCAGCTGACCGGTGCTCACCAGGCCCTGGGTGTCCGCGCCGTCCGCGATCTTGGTCGGCTGGGCGCTCGCGATCACCATGGTGGGAGGCGCCATCGAGTTGCCGCCCGACACCGACACCTCGGAGCCGATCAGGTTGAGCAACGCGCCGCGCGCGCCGTACTGGTAAATGCCGTAGATCGGATTATGCGGATTCACATTGGAGTCGTTCAGCGACGAAGCCGGAATGATCGAGCCGTTGGTGCCCGCCATGGCCTTGGCGCCGGCCCGAGTCTTCATGCCGCGCAGGTGCGCGCTGTCCGAGTGGTACCGAAGACCGAAGCTCGCATCGACGAAGCTGCCCGTGGCGCTCGAATTCGGCACCATCGTGCCCGGCAGCCCGAGCTTGTTGTAGCCCGCGACGCTCAGGAAATCCAGCTGGCCACCGGGGCCGCCGACCAGCACGTTGGAACCCGCGATGTTGCCGCCTCCCGCCAGATCGAAGCAGATGAACGGAATGAGGCCGGCTCCGGTCGTGATGCTGCAGGGGCCGAGCATCGCCTGAATGTCGGTGGCCAGGGTCGCGCGCGCCGTCCGGGGCGCCGCGAGCATCGCGAGCAGCGACGGACCGACCACCGTGGCGGCGCCGGTCATGAAACTCTGGGCGATGAATTGGCGGCGCGTGCGCGGCCGCGGGTGATCCTGGTGCAGAAGCGGCTCGTGCAACCCCAGACCTTTTCCTTTACTGCGCATATAGGGACCTCTTCATATTCGCGAAATCTCAATCGATCAACATATCGGCGCTGCCGAAGGCCGCGGCGCAGGCGGCGGCGGTGACCGCCTGCACCCGGGCCGTGTTGTTGCACGCCGAGGTGCTGCAAAGACTGTTTATCAGGTTGCCGAGCTCGGTGGTGACCGTCGACGCCGCCGGCGACGTGCTGAGTCCCGAACCGAGCACGCGGCTGGCCAGCGCGCTGGTGACTGAATTGATGCCGGCCTGGGACGAGAACAGCGACGGGCCGATGGTGATGCCGGGCAGAACCTGCGCGGCGTAGGCCGGCGTGTTCACCATCACGTTGCAGTATTGAATGGCCAGCTGCGCGATGCCCACCTGATCCGCAGCGGAGAAGCCCTCGAGCGTCGGCAGCGAGGGGAGCTGCTGCTGCACGGCGAGGTAGGTCGCCGCGACGCTCGCATTGGACGCCGGCACGCCCGTCAGCACCGACAGCGTCGAGTTGATCGAGGCGAAGGTACGCACGCCGACGTCCGCGACCAGCGGCCCCAAGGCCAGCGCCGGGGTCTGCGGAACCGGATCGGCGATCGCATTGCTGTGGCTTCCCAGCTGGTCGAACTGCAGGAAGAATTGATCGGTCAGCGGCCCGTTCTGCAGGCCGATCACCGTCCCGACGTTGGACAACACCTCCCCCTGCGGCGTGTAGGCGGCGCTGGTCACGGTGGTGTTGAGCGGAATGTAGGCCTGGCCCACCTGGGGAATCGTGCCGTTCAAGCCGATGCGGATTCCCTTGACCACGACGTTGTTGGGTTTGACCGTCGGGTCGAGCGAGATGAACGTCGGCTGGTAGAACATGTAGCTGTAGCTGTCGTACTGGCTGACGGTCATCATGACGTAGGCCTGGGAGATGCCGGTGACGTCCGAGACGTTGAACAGCATGTAATAGCGCTCGCCCACACCCGCGTTGAAGTTCTGCAGGACTTGGGCGGCCGACAGCGCGCGGCTGTGAATGGCCACGAACTTGATCAATCCCTGCCACGAACGGTCGCCGGAGGTTTCGTTGCCGAGAACCAGCGCGAACGAGCTGTCCCAATTCGAGATGGTGCCGCCCTTCTGCGGATCGGGCACGTTGGCGTTGACGCCGTTGACGTAGATCTGCCGGCCGTTGACCGGATCGTAGGTCAGCACGACGTGCTGCAGCGACGCCTGCAGCAGCATCGCGGCATCCGGCGTCTGCAGCTGCGGCATCCCGTCGAGGTCGGAATTCGAGCCGCGCAGCAGGAAGTCGTAATCCTGGTTGGTCTGGCCCAGCGTGAAATTACGGGCGGTGTCGCCGCCCGAATAGCTGACCATGTACGAGTTGTCGACGGCCACCAGCGCGGGCGCGACCCAGGCCTCGACCGAAAACTCGCCGGTCGCCTGGATCAGGTTGTACAGCTTGGCGCTCGCCGAGGTGGTCGCCTGCAGCTTGCCGCCCGCCCCGACGCTCACGCCCCAGCCGCCGGCCCAGGTCACGTTGCCGGTGATGGTCATGTCGGCGGACGGATCGATGCCGCTGGTGTCGTAGGCCACGAGACCCGTGCCGGTTTGAAATTCATACTTCGCGATGGTGTCGGCGTCGTAGCGGCTGGCGCCGCTCGCCACCGTGCCCTGGCCCAGGGTGAGCGCCTTGCTGATGACCAGGGCGGGATTGATGTTGGTGGGCGTCAGCATCTTCGCGAACGCCTGAATCTGCGCCAGCATCTGCGCCGCATCGGTGGCGCAGTTGCTCCAGCAATTGTGCATGTCGGTCAGCAGGCGCTGGTAGAAGCGCGAGTTGGTGCCGCAGGTGGCGGCATTGAACGGCACGCAGCCGGTGAAGTCGATCTTGGGAATGGCCGCCTGGTAGGCATTCGCGATCTGCGCCACCGGCGCCGCGAAGTACGGCGATTGCATGGTGGCCGGCGAGGCGGTCGGAGAATGGCAGCGCGAGCAATAGACGCTGGTGAGCGTGTACACCGTCTGCTGGTAGTCCGCCGGCGATGCCGGGAAATTGAGGCTCTGCCCCACCGTTTGAATCGGCGGCGCCACGAGCTGGACCTGCGTGACCGAGGTGGCGCCCGTGGCGCTGGCCCAGTTGGTGATCCACGTGGTCAGGATCTGGCCGCAGGCGCTGTTGTCGGCCAGCCAGCAATTGTGGCCGCCGCTCACCTTCGTGACCATGAGCGAGGTCGAGGGCTGGGCGAGGTTCACGACCAGATTGGCCTGGGAGTAGGCCAGGTTCACGTTGTCGCTGCGCGCGAAATTCGGCATCTGGGCGGGCGTGGTCGCGTTGTGGCATTGACCGCAGCGGTTCTGCGTACGGATGTTGTTCCACAGGCTCACCTCGAAGGCCTGGACGTCCGCCGTCGCGGGCGCCGGTCCCGTGTACGCGTTGGCCGCGCTGGTCGGCGCCTGCGCCGGGGTCGAGGTGGTGGGTGCGCCGCTGCCGCCGCAGGCGGACAGCAGGAAGGAGGCCGCCAAGGGGAGCAGCCCTGCGATGCGCGTGATCTTGGCAGTGAAGCTGGTCATGCTCAATTCCCCATGCAATAGGCAGCGCTCTGGGCAAACACCTGCCGCAGCGAATAGCCGTTCTGGAAGGAGGCGATCATCGAGGTGATCTGGTTGGCGTCGGCCGTGCTGTCGGGCTGGCGCAGGCACACATCCTTGAACACCCGGGTCACCTGACAGCTCGCGAAGGCCGTGGAGCTCTCGAGCTCGACCCCCAAGGACTTGGCGCCGCTGCCGCTGCCCGGCAGCGCCGGGCTCCACCCCAGCACCTCGTTGGGTCCCGTGCGCCAGCGGTTGTCCCAGCTGTCGTCGGGCGTCGAGAACCCTTGCGGGAAATTCGTGGTGTTGATGTGGTACTTGGGCTGCACCTGGCCGGGGGTGTAGACGATCTGACCGACCGGCCACGCGGTTGCGCCGATCTCGCTGGCCGGATAGGCGAAGTTGTAGTAGGCGAACGCCTGGGCCATCGGATCCATGCCGCTGTGACAGCCGATGCAGTTGTTGAGGAACAGCGTGCTGACTCCGCCCGGGCTGCGGGTCACGTCCTGGCGGATGCGATCCGGCGGCCGGGTGGTGTCCATGACGGTCATGAGGTCGCTGCACAGATGGTTCATCATGGTGAAGCGGAACATCGCGCGGTTGGTGCCGTTCACGAAGAACGCGCTCGCGGCCCCGCGGGTCGTCATCACGCCGGCGGTGGCCGACGACGGAATGCCGGTGAGGGCGGATTGCGTGCTCGGCACCAGATGCGCCTTCAGGTCGACGTTGTTGTCGTCCATCGCCTGATACATGTCGTTGTTCGCCGGGGAATACGCCGGCGCGCCAGAGGCCGAATCGGCGACATACAGCAGGTCGGCGCTCAGCAGCGTGTTGAACGGCACGTTGTCGCGCACCATGCCGACCACCGTGGCCGTATAGTCGTTGAGCGGCGCGAACACCGTTTGATCGCGGTTGGTCCACGGCGTCGCGAGGTTGCGGATCGTGTTGTTGTAGAACGCGGGATCGTTGGTCGCGATGAGCGCCGCGCTCACGGGGTCGGTCGCCATCATCTGCGCCAGGACCGCGGCCGAGGGCGGCACGCCGGCGATCCGGTTGTATATCCTGGTGGCCTGGCTGGCGTTGGGATTCTGCGCAAATGCATGCGCGCCCAGAAGCGCGAGCGCCCCGGCGCACAGGACGCTGCGCATCGTCACATTCGATTCCATGCCGTTCTTCATGTTCACATCCGCTCGCGTGAGTTGGATTGATCGTCTTCGGGCGAATATACCCAGGCAACGCCCTCACCGTAATGTCTCATCGCACCGACGTCGGTGATTCGCGACATTACATGGGCCCCCCGGGCCACCCTATTCTGCGATTCGAGCGCGCGCATTGGCGCCGGCGTACAGGGAATCGGATGTGAGCAAGTTCTTCTGTGAGTGCGTTAACAGTACTTGCACGACGATAGAACGAAGATGAGATGATGGTTCTCATTAAGTTCAATGACGGAGCCTGCGGCCGGCTTGCGCGGGTATTGAACGAGAAATCCATGGATAAACGAGGATGATGATCCAAGACCGAACGCGTGAACCCCGTCACGGTTTCGCAAGACTCGCGGCGGCGATGCTGCCCCTGCTGATCGTGCTCGGGTGCTCCAGCGCCCAGAGCGGCCACGCGCCGGGCGTCGCGGGCGGCGAGACACTGACTGCCGGAATCACCAATTACCCGCTTGCCTACGTCAAGCGGCCGGTGCCGGCCGCGCCGAACGCGGACATCGACGTGCGCGATCTCATCACGTCCATCACCGGCAGCGATTTGTACGTTCGCAGCCAGGCGAGCGCGGGCGGCGCCGAAGTCAACGTCACCCAGTCCATCACCAACGGCCAGGGGGCGGTGCGCGACCTCGATGTGTCGCCGGACGGCACCAAGCTCGTGTTCTCCCTGCGCATGCCGCTGCTCCCGAACGTTCCGAACACCGACCCGACGCAGCCGAACTGGCACGTCTATCAATACGACGCGGCGACCCAGACGGTCACCCAGCTCACCAACGACGACATCACCGCCGGCCACGACGTGGGAGCCCATTACCTGCCGGACGGCAGGATCGTGTTCGCCTCCACGCGGCAGCTCGCCACCCAGGCGATCCTGCTGAACGAAGGCCGCCCTCAATACCAGGCCGTCACCGACAATCGCCGACAGGCCATCTTCCTGCTGCACGTCATGAACGCCGACGGCACCGGCATGCACCAGATCAGCTTCAATACCAGCCACGACTTCGCCCCGTCGGTGCTGTCGAACGGTCAGATCGTGTTCTCGCGCTGGGAAGTCACCAACGGGACGGACCAGATCAGTCTCTACCGGTGCAATCCGGACGGCACCGGACTGCAGCTCTTCTACGGCGCCAACAGCCACGCCACGGGCGCAAACATCGCGGGCACCAACGACAACGTCATCCAATTCCTGAATGCGAGACAACGGGCCGACGGCAAGCTCATCGCCATCGACCGTCCCTTTCTCGGAACCCAGCTGGGCGGCGACACGCTGGTCATCGATGCCAACGACTTCGTCGAGTTCGACCAGTTGAGCACGCCGGCGACCGCGGGCACGGTGGGCGTGCCGACCGCGGCGCAAGGCTCCGGCCAGGCGAGCGCCGCGGCGCTCGGCGTGACGACGGATGCGAACCTTCCCTCGCTGGGCGGCCGATTCGCCTCGGCCTATCCGCTCTATGACGGCACCAACCGCATGCTGGTGAGCTGGGCGCCCTGCCTGGTGTTGAACACGGACGGCTCCACCGCGGTCTGCACTGCAGCGAATACCCAGGGCGCCAACGTGAAGCAGGCGCCTCCCCCCTACACCCTATGGATCTACGACTTCGACGCCGGGACTTTGAGCCCGGTCCTGAGCGCGGAATCCGGCGTGGAGATCGTCGAGCCCGTGGTCATGCAGGCGCGCACACCCCTCCCGACCTTCATCCCGGACGCCGTGCCCACCACGACCGCGGGTCAGGCCCTGGTGACCAACGGCGTCGGAATCCTGGACATCAGCAGCGTCTACGACTTCGACGGCGTCGATACCGCCAAGCCCGGGATCCCGCAGGTGTCGAATCCCGGCCAGGCGGGATTCTACTCGCGGGCCGCCCGGTTCATCCGCATCGAAAAGGCCGTCGAGATTCCGAGCAACAAGGTGCGCCGGATCAACGACTCGGCATTTGGCCCGGCCGGCATGGGCATGCGGGAGATCCTGGGGTACGCGCCGGTCCAGCCGGACGGGTCGGTCCAGGTTCAGGTGCCCGCCGACGTCCCTTTCATCGTCGACGTCCTCGACGCCAACGCGCGCCGGATCACCACCCTGCACACCAGCTGGCTGCAGCTGATACCCGGCGAGACGAAATCCTGCAACGGATGCCACAGCACGGCGAACAAGACCTCGCACGGCCGCTCCGGATTGACGCTCCCGGCCAACAAGGGCGCCCCGACCACCAGCCTGCCGTTCCCGGGCACCGACCCGGCACTGTTCGCAAATGCCGGGGAGACCATGGCGCAGACCCTGGCGCGAATCAGCTGCGGGACCGGAAGCGGCATGCCCTGTTCGCAGATTCTGGGCACCGACGTGATCTATACCCCCGTCTGGACCCAGGGCGTCACCTTGCCGGCCGGGCTGCCCGCGGATTCGCCCATCACCTACGCCTATTCGGGCGCCGGCGGGCTGTCCGAGCCCCCCCCCTTCCCGAACATCGGCAATTGCGTGCCCACCTGGACCGCGCAGTGCCGAATCACGATTCATTTCGCCGACAGCTCGGCGGCAACTCCGGTGTACCTGCAGAACATCTGGAGTCTCTCGACGAGAACCGCCACCGTCAAGGGCGTGGCCAACAGCCCGGCCGTCTGCGTGACCTGTCACAACCCCGTCAGCGCCGCGAACCTGGTTCAAGTGCCGGCGGGACAACTCGATCTGACCGGCGGGGCATCCTCGATCGATGCCACGGTCGTAACCTCCTACGAGTCGCTGCTGTTTCCTCGCGACGAGCAGACGCTTAATATGGGCGTGCTGCAGCCGGTCCTGAAGGGAGGCCTGCCGGTCACCCTGCCGCCGCCGATGGCCGCCGGCAGCGCGATCGATTCAACCGCTTTCCTGGGAATGTTCGATGGCACGTTTCATGATCCGGTTCTCGACCACACAGGGTTTCTGTCGCCCGCGGAGCGGCGCTTGATCGCGGAGTGGCTGGATATCGGCGCCCAGTTCTACAACGACCCCTTCGTGGCACCCGCAGCGAACTGACCTAATGAGACGTCTGCTAGCTTCCGTGCTGCTGCTGCAGGCGCTGTACGCAAATCTTTCGATTGCGGCGGAGCACCTGATGTCGCTGGTCGTCACCCAGCCGTACCTCGAGCTCCATTCGGGACCCGGGCGCGGGTACCCGGTGGTGTATGTCGTGGGCCGCGACGAGTGGGTCACGGTGCTGTACAGCCGCACGGATTGGTACAAGGTGCGGGCCCCGAACGGCCAGGAAGGTTGGGCACGGCGCGACGAACTGGCCAGCACCGTGCTTGCCAGCGGCGAACCGGCCCCGATTCCCCCTTATCCCGATTTCGTCTCGCATACCTGGGAGCTGGGAGCGGGCTACGGGGTCTACAACCGCGAGAATCTGGTCACGGCATACGCCGACTACGGGATCACGGAGAGCATCGACGCCGAAGCGGTATTGCAGCAGGCCTTTGGCACCATCGACAATCGCGTGATCGCCTCGATCGGCCTGCGTCACACGTTCCTGCCGGAATGGAAGTGGTTTTCGCCGACTGCGGGCATCGGCACGGCCTATCAGCACATTGCCGACAAGGCGCCTCCCGCGCCGCTCGAGAGCAGCAACCAGATGGCCTACGTGTCGTTGGGCGCACGCGGCTTCATTACGCGCCGATTCATGTGGCGCGCCGACTGGCGCCACTACGTCGTATTCAACAATTTGAACCGGTACGAGGACCTCGAAGAATGGAAATTCGGCTTGGCAGTATTCTTCTAGCGGCAGCGCTGCTGTCCGGCTGCGGCTGGTTCCATCGCGGCGAGCAACCCCAGAACCAGGTGGTTGCCGAGGAGCCCCCGGGTGAGCCCTCGGTCATCGAGCCCCAGGTCAACCGGCGTGAGGTCAAGACGCCCAAGGTCAAGGCCAAGGACCTCGAAATCGGCGCCTATTTCGGGGCGCTCAGCATCCAGGACTTCGGGGTGAATCCCGTGTATGGGGCGCGCCTCGCCTATCACGTGTCCGAGGACATTTTCCTGGAGGGCTTCCTGGGAACGTCCAAGGCCGGCACGACCAGCCTCGAAGACGTGTTTCCGGATATCACGGTCGTCAGCAACGCTGGGAGGCAATTCACGTATTACGACCTGGACTTGGGCTACAACGTGCTGCCCGGCGAGGTGTTTCTGGGCCGGGGACGCGCATTCAACTCCCAGCTCTACGTGACCGTCGGCATGGGCGACGTGAAATTCGCGGAAAAGGACCAGTTCGCCCTCAATTTCGGCGTCGGTGAGCGGCTGTTGATCACGGATTGGCTCGCCTTGCACATGGACGTACGCGATCACGTGTTCGAGACCAGCCTCACGGGACGCACCAAGAACGTCGACAACATCGAGGCGACCTTGGGATTGACCACGTTTTTCTGATGCTTTATTGCCGGTGCAATAGGAGATCTCGATGAAATTCCGGACTGCAACATGCTTCAAAGCCGCCGCCTTGGGGCTGCTCGTCGTCTCGGGTGCGCTCGCCGCGGATGCCGGCGGACCTGCGCCCGGGTTTTCGCTCAACTCGCTCGCGGGCGAACAGGGCGCCTTGAGCCAATACAAGGGCCAGGTGGTCATGGTCAATTTTTGGGCGACCTGGTGCGGCCCGTGCCAGCAGGAAATGCCGCTGTTGGACCAGATGTACAAGAAGTACAAACCGGCCGGCTTCACCTTGATCGGGGTCAACGTCGACAAGGAAGCGCCCGCCGTGAAGGAGCTGCTGGCGCGCAAGCCCGTGAGCTTCCCGATCCTGCTCGATCCCGCCAATCAGGTCAGCAAGGCCTATCACGTGGACGAGATGCCGAGCTCGGTGATCATCGACCGCAAGGGCGCGATCCGCTACATCCACCGCGGCTACAAGCCGGGTGACGAGAACGAGTATCAGGACCGCATCCGCCAGCTCATCCGGGAATGATCATGAATAGACTGCGATCCGCGATGATCGTCGGCGTCGTGCTGCTGGCCAGCGGGTGCGGCATACAGCCCTGGGTGAAGCCCTATGAGCGGGACCGGCTGGCGGACCCGATCATGGCCTGGGACCGGGACGCCCTGTCGTCGGCTTACCTGGATCACGTCCGCGAGGCCAGAGAAGGATCGCGCGGCGCCACCGGCGGCGCGGGCGGCGGCTGCGGCTGCAATTGACGCCCATGGGTTCCATGCACCGCCGCCTGGCCCAACGAGCAGCGCTCGCGTTGCTGCTGCTGGTTCGCGCCACCAGCGCGGACGTGCTGCCCGACGACCGCGCGGACCTCTTTTACAGCAAGTACAGCGGCGGGGGCATGGACATCACGGGCGAATCCGTGCTGGTGCGCAAGAAGTTCACGGAGAATTTCGCGGTCGAGGGCAGTTACTTCGTCGACAAGGTCAGCGGCGCCTCCGTGGACGTGCTGAGCAACGCGAGCGTCATCAAGGATGAGCGCAAACAGAAGACCGCGACGGTCCAGTACCTGAACGACAAGACCACCTACTCCCTGTCGTACATCAACAGCACGGAGCGGGATTACATCTCCAACACCACGCATTTCTCGCTGAGCCAGAGCATGTTCGGCGATCTGACGACGCTGACCCTGGGCTGGGGGCACACCACCGACACCGTCGGGGAGAACAACGGCACCGCCCTCGCGTGGCTCGGTCACGCGGAGGACTCGAGCTACTCGGTGGGGCTGTCGCAGATCCTCACCAAGAACTTCATCGCCGACGTTAACCTCGAAGTCATCACCGACGACGGCTACTTGGCCAACCCCTACCGATCGATCATCTACGTGGATCCCAGCAGCACCAAAGGGTGGGGCATGGCAAGCCAGGTCTACCCCAAGACCCGCACCAGCACGGCGATTCAGGGCCAGGCGAAGTACTTCCTGCCGTGGCGGGCGGCCGTGACCGGCTCCTACCGGTACTTCCACGACACCTGGGACATCACCGGCAATACCTACGAACTCGACTACACGCACCCGCTCGCGAACATCTGGATTTTAGAGGGCCGCCTGCGGTACTACCAACAGACCCATGCGGCCTTTTACGCCAACGTGCTCCCATTCAACGGGTATCAGAACTTCGAGGCGCGCGACCAGGATCTGGCCTCGGCGGAAAACACCACCATCGGCGCCAAGGCCACCTACGCCTTCCTGCCCGACGGCTGGAAGATGTTCAAGCGCGGCACCGCTACGCTCGACATCAGCCGCATCAGTTACCATTACCTGGATTTTTCCGATTTCAAAGACTTCCAGACGGGGTACGTCCCGGGAACCGAACCGCTGTACCACTTCAACGCGACGGTGTTCCAGCTCTACTTCTCGATGTTCTATTGATCCGAAAATTCCCGGAGTACGAGCGATGACGAACCAGTCGATTTCGCGCCGGACATTGCTCGTGAGTCTGTGCTCGGGCGCGGCGGCCGTATGGTCGGCCCGCGCCTCGAGCGCCCAGCCTGGACGGCTGGACGTCAAGGATCCACAGGCCGTTTCGCTGGGCTACGTCGAGGATGCCGCGCGGGTGGACGCCCGGAAGTTCCCCGCCTACGTCAAAGGATCGACCTGCGAGAACTGCCTGCAGCTGCAGGGCACGGCCGGCAACCCGTATCGCCCATGCGCCGCGTTCAAAGGAAAGCTCGTGTCGATCGCCGGATGGTGTTCGGCCTGGACCCCGGAGATGTAGCCTCAGGAGCCGTCTCGACCGGGCTCCGCGTCACATTCCGCGGCCTGCCGCCGCATCCCGCACTTTCACGCCGATCGACGGGAAATCGGTGAAGAAGCCGTCGATGCCGCGGGCCAGGAATCGCAAGATCTCCGCTTCCAGATTCCCATGATCCGCGGGCCGGGCGCCGACCTGCAGATCGTCGGGCAGGAACGCGTTCTCCGCCCGAAACGTCCAGACGTGAACCGCAAGGCCGGCTGCGTGGGCATCCGCCACCCCTCGAGGCGTGGCCAGATCCTTGGCGATACCGATCGCGTCCGCATAGTCGGCGATGCGGCCGAGGTCTCCCAACTCGTGCTCGAGGAGTTGAACCAGCGGCAGTCGGGTCATGTGCCGGAGCTGCGCGAGATTGTTCGGGTCGAAGGACTGGATGAACACCGGCGAGCCTTGCCGCGCGTAGTCGAACCGCTCCAGCGTTGCGAGAATGGCCGCCTCCTGCGCAAGGCCGATGGCGGCGAAATGGGCCGGGTGCTTGGTCTCGGGATACACGCCGATGCGCCGGTCGGGCGGCCGCTTCTCGTTGGTCTCCGCCGCCAACTGCAATATCTCCTCGAAGGTGGGCACGCTCAACCGGTCGTCGAACGCCCGGTTCTGCGGGCGCAACTCCGGTAGGCGCTCGCGCGCCCGCAGCGTCTTGATTTCGGCGAGCGTGAAGTCCTCGGTGAACCACCCGGTCAGCGTCTCGCCGTCGATCGACTGCGTGCGCCGCCGCGATGCGAACTCGGGGTGATCGCCCACATCGGTGGTGCCCCCGATCTCATTCTCGTGCCGCGCGATGAGCACGCCGTCCCGGGTCATTACCAGATCCGGTTCGATGTAATCGGCGCCCTGCTCGATGCCGAGGCGGTAGCTCTCCAGCGTATGCTCGGGACGCTCTCCGCTGGCGCCGCGGTGCGCGATGACGATGACCTTGGGCACGGGATACCTCGATGCGTAACCGGTCAAGTTTAGCGCAATCGAGGAGCCTGTCCGAGTTCCGCGGTCGGCGGGTAGTGTCCTAATTTGACTGCTGACACTTGAACTCCAGTTCGGCCTGGGCCTCCGACTTGAAGGGCACCATGTCCTGCTGAGACGTGTTTACAACGTTCAACTCCTTTCCCTGCTTGATGCAGAACTCGCTGGCCTCTTTGAGAATGTCTGATTTAACTGTCGCGCCAGTATGCTCGATACCCCATTCGGACCTTGAGATCATGTATGTCCCATTGCCAATGGGAACGATACCGGCGTTATGCGCACAAGCCACTGGTATCGCGAGTAATGGCGCGATAATCAGTGCGTAAGACTTAAGAAGCCGCATGTGCATCCTCCATAACATTAGCCTTCAATAGCAGCGGATAGTGCGGCCCGGACCCATTCAGACACGCTCTGATTGTTTGCCTTGGCAGCAGCCTCCACGCGCTTGCGATCCTCCGAGTTCAGGCGGATAGGCACGATGGATGACTTGGCATCCCCTTTCGGCAGCTTGGGCCGCCCTGGGCGTCGTGTCTTAGGCTGGGTCAAGGCTGCGAAACTCCTGAACGATCGCCGCCCTGACGGCCGTTTCCGGTGATACGGCGGGCGGGATGTGCAGAACCGTCACATGGCGCTTGGGGTTCGCCGGGTCGTCCGTGACGTGCGACCACGCATAGGCCGTATTGGCTTTGTCGTGGCCGTGCAGGTCGAATACCTCCACAATCCCCTCCCACATCGTCTTGCCCTGAAAGACCTCCTTGACCGGCACGCTGGCGCGGTGCGTCGAATCGACGCCATGCAGTTGGCGGATCACGTCCCGCAATTCCTCGATGGCCGTCATACCGCCGCCTCGACCAGGTCACCGACCTTCCAGAAGCTCGACGTGACGCCAGCGGCCATGGCGGGCGTGCAGCGCAGCGTATTATGGCGCTTCACGAAATTGTAGTAGGCGAAGTGCAGGCCGACCGCCGCCTCAAAATTCTCAAGCTTCTTGCTGAACGCCAGCGTCAGCCGGGTTAGCCGGCGCATGTGATGCCGCGTGGTTGCATTCAGGCGCTCGACGTAACTGGTGGAAATCAGGTCGCACTTGGGAAGACCGTTGATAACCTTCTTCTCGCAGGATACGAACTCGGGAGGGCTGTAGCGGCGAACTCCGTTCACTTCCTGCGCACCGTAGGTCTTAACGATCTGCGCGTAGTCCACATCCCCACCGAAAGCCTTCTCTATCGCCGCCACATAGGCGTTAAGGCCGTCCGTCGAAATCTGAAGGCGATTCTTCATCCGACCCGCGACGTCCTGCATAAAGGCGTCTGCGGTCGCAGAATCGCGATCCCCGACCTTGAAGGCGGGAACCAATTTTGTCTCAGCGTCGATGGCGCAGAAGGTCCACACGCTACCCTTGTCGATATCGCCCGGCTTAACGTTGCGATCTTTCTTGCCGACAAAACCCCAAATTTCATCCATCTCCAATCGACCGCAATCCAATTCCCGCATTTCCTTGTCCATCAGGCGCGTGCAGCCCTGACCGACCTTCACGCCCAGGCGCATGATCGTGTCGCGGTGAATGCCGGTCATGCGCTCAATGGAGCGGATCGCCGAGCCTTCCGCCAATGCCGCGATGACTTGGATTTTCTTGTCGGTGGGAAGTATGTTTGCCATGTGAGATACTGTATTACAAGAATTATGGATTGTCAATAGTTTTTGTGATACAATATTCAATAAATTCGGTTCCGAAAGCAGTACCAAACGCTAACAGGATCGCTCCGACACAGCATGAAAAGCCGAAATTTTGCAAAGGAATGCTTTCCTGAAACAACCCAAATATAAATACTATCAAGCCCAGAGAGCCGAGCGCGAACGCAAAAAACAAGAGCTTTTGCCAGAGCGTTGGTGGTGGTTTAAACAGCGAGATCCGGTCGCCCGATATACCCTGTATATTGGTTTTTTCACGCTCGCTCTGGTCTTCGTGGGAACGCTTCAATGGTGCGAATTGCACGAGGGCGGAAAGGACACCCGTGCGCTTGCAGAAGCCGCCGGTAAGCAGGCTGGTGCTGCCAAATTGCTGGCCGATCTTATGGAGGAGGACCAGCGGCCATGGATTTCGCTCGATATGCATGTGGTCGATGCTGTTACTTGTGTCCGAGGCGGCTGCACAACCACGATAAGTTACAGCGTGGCGAATGTCGGCAAGAGTCCCGCACGAGATGTGGACTTTGCTCCGATCATGACTCATGGCCCTGCAGGACCGACTGCCGATACTCATCAGTTCGCTGACTCTAAAAGGAATGTCGATAAAGCTGCTGAATTCGCCTGCGCGCTTATGCAGCCATTTCAAGGCAAATCGGGCAAGGTGATGTTGCCCGGCGAACGAGAGCCTGAGGGAGCGCAGATCCCCCCTCGATTTCGAGTAGGTACCTCCCAAGGTGGCGGCATCATCGAGGGAGAAGGAGCATATGTCCCAACCCTCGTAATCGTCGGCTGCGTCACATATAGGTTTCTCAATGACCCCAAAGTCCATCGAACCGTTCGTGTATTCCAGCTCGGCAAGCCTTCCTACAATTTGTTCAACTTGAACGCGGACGGCCCGATCCAACCAGGAGATTTGCTCGAATACACCCACACGGGAGGGGCACTCTCCGATTGACCACGCAATTAGCCCAAATAGGGCGCCAACTAGTGTAGTGCTTCATTCTGTTTGGAACTTAAGCGGCTATTGGCACGAATGACCTTTTGCAGGATATCGCGAGCGCTCTTGGTCCAAATGAATGGTTTGGGGTTGGTGTTGTGATGCGCGATGTAGTCATCGATGGCGGCGACCAACTCGGGGACGCTGGTGAACACCCCACGGCGCAAGCGTTCCACCGTGATGTCGCGGAAGAACCGTTCCACCATGTTCAACCACGAGGCCGAGGTCGGCGTGAAGTGCATGTGGATACGCGGTCGTTTGGCAAGCCACCTCTGCACGGCCGGATGCTTGTGGGTGGCGTAGTTGTCGGCGATCAAATGCAATTCCCTGTTCGCTGGCGTTTCACGCTCGATTTGGCGCAGGAAGCGCAACCATTCGATGTGGCGATGACGCTGCTGACACTGGGCGATGACCTGGCCGTCGAGTACGTTGAGCGCCGCGAACAAGGTGGTCGTGCCGTTGCGCTTGTAGTCGTGTGTCATCGTCGCCGCGCGCCCTTTCTTCAGAGGCAGCCCCGGCTGGGTGCGATCGAGGGCCTGCACTTGGCTCTTCTCGTCGCAGCACAGCACCAGCGCGTGCTCCGGCGGGGACATGTACAGACCGACGATGTCCTCGAGCTTCTCGACGAACTTGGGGTCGCGCGAGACCTTGAAACCTCGCACTCGATGCGGCTTCAATCCGTGCTGGCGCCACACGCGCAGCACCGTGGTGTCGCTGACACCGACCTGCGCGGCCATCGTGCGCGTGCTCCATTGCGTCGCGTTCGCCGGCAAGGTCTGCGTCGTCAGTCGCACGATCTGCGCCGCGTCCGCCTTCACCGGTCGCCCGCCACGCGGCAAATCCTGCTGAATCGCCGCCAAGCCGCCCTCGATATAGCGATTGCGCCAGCGTCCGACTTGAACACGACCAACGCCCACTTGGGCGGCAATCGTACGGTTATCCAAGCCGTCGGCCGCACCCAGGATGATCTGTGCGCGGCGCGCCAAGCGAACACTGACCGTCTTAGATCGAGCCAGCTGCAGCAACTGCGCGCGCTCCTCGTTCAACAACACAATATCCGCCGCTTTGCGCATCGCTCTATCCCCATTGATAACCTCAATGGTAAGACAAGAATTGCGCTCACCGGTTCCATTAATTACGAAGCACTACACGAGCGCGCAGCGGCAGAAATCCCAAATTAGGATACTACCGGTCGGCGAGACCGAGGCTCCCCGATCGAAAGCCTCGGCCTCGCGTCCCCAACGCAGATCTATCGAGGCGGCGCTGGCGGTGCCTCGCTCTTCTCGTGAGCGGACATCACCATATTGGTGCCCGGCACCCAGGGCTGCCGTGTCTGCGCGGCCACGCTCTGCCGGTCGGCCCGAACCGACGTCGGTTGTGCGGCCAGGGCGACCCCAATGGCGAACCCGGCCGCCGCGGTGGCAATCATTTTTCGACGATTCATGGCAATTTCCCCGGGAATTAAGCGAGATGCGGGGGTTCCGAGCCCGGGTTGTCGGCAAGCGCCAGGTGCGGGGGTTCCGAGCCCGGGTTGTCGGCAAGCGCCAGGTGCGGCGGCTCCGAGCCCGGGTTGTCGGCTAGCGCCAGGTGCGGCGGCTCCGAGCCCGGGTTGTCGGCAAGCGCCAGGTGCGGCGGCTCCGAGCCCGGGTTGTCGGCTAGCGCCAGGTGCGGCGGTTCCGAGCCCGGGTTGTCGGCTAGCGCCAGGTGCGGCGGCTCCGAGCCCGGGTTGTCGGCTAGCGCCAGGTGCGGCGGCTCCGAGCCCGGGTTGTCGGCCGACGCAAATGCAGATCCGCTGATGACGCAGCACACGGCAAGGGCGATGAGATTGCAGTTCATGTTATGACTCCTGATGTGGTAGAAATAGGCGGACGAGCGAATCGCCAACTCATGGCGATCCCATCGGGGATAGCGACGGAAGGACCCAAATCCCCTCATCAGGCGCCGGTGCATTGCCGCAGCCGGCCTGCGGGGCCCAAGCGACACGGGTGGAGATTGGGATTAAAGGACTAGAGGCTTGCGATGCCGACGCCCGCGAATTTCACGCAGCTTCTGACCGAGTTGAAATCCGGGAAGCCTCAGGCGCTCGAGCGCCTGACGCCCCTGGTGTATGAGGAATTGCGCCGGCTCGCGCGCGGCCACATGCGCGGCGAGCGGGACAGCCACACCTTGCAGGCGACAGCGGTGGTGCACGAAGCCTTGATGCGTCTCATTCAGGCCAATGTCTCGCTGCATGATCGCGGTCATTTTTTCGCCCTGGCATCCCGGCTCATGCGCCGCGTCCTGGTGGACCACGCCAAGTCCCGCTCGCGGATCAAGCGCAATGGCGGCGTCAGAGATGCGAGGGCGGAAATCGAGGCTGGGCCCGTGGCGAATGTCGACGTGGTCGCCCTCGACGATGCCCTGGACGGATTGGCGCGCCTGGAGCCTCGGCTCGCCCAGGTCATCGAACTCCATTACTTCGGCGGCCTTACCTACGACCAGATTGCGGAGGCGGCCGGCATCTCGGCGGCGACGGTCCATCGGGATATTCGTCTGGCGCGTGCCTGGCTGCTCAACGAAATCGGCTCGGGCCCCGCGCCATGACCCCGCCCGCGCGCTGGCAAAAGATTCAATCGCTGTTCGAGGCCGTCGCCGATTTTGCGCCGGAGGACCGGGCCGCCCACCTGGCCAGGTCGTGCGGGAACGACGTTCAACTGCGCCGCTCGGTCGAATCGTTGCTCGAGTCGGATCGGCGGACGGAAGATCCGCTGGTGAACGCCGTGGGTGCGGCGGCCGAATCGCTGCTGCAGGACCATGAGGACAGGCTGCTCGGCACGCGCATCGGAGCCTACCGCGTCGTGTCGATCCTCGGCCACGGGGGCATGAGCACGGTATATCGCGGCGAGCGCGACGACCGGCAATACCAGCAGACCGTGGCGGTCAAGGTGCTGCATCATTCGACCCTGCATCCGAGGCTGCGCAGTCGGCTGCACAGCGAGCGGCACATTCTCGCGACGCTCAGTCACCCCTCGATCGCGCGTCTCATCGACAGCGGCGACCTCGACGACGGCACGCCCTATCTCATCGTGGAACACGTCGACGGGGAGGCCATCGACGCCTACTGCGACAATCGCCGACTTTTCGTGCGCAAGCGGCTGGAATTGTTCCTGGAGGTGTGCAGCGCGGTGCAATACGCGCATCGCAACCTCGTGGTGCACCGCGACATCAAGGCCAGCAACATCTTCGTCACCGGCAACGGCAAGCCCAAGCTGCTGGACTTCGGGATCGCCAAGCTGCTCGCTCCCGAGAGCCTGCTGCATACCGTGCCGGTGACGCGCCTCCAGGAACGCATCCTGACTCCGGAGAATGCGGCGCCTGAACAGATCCTCGGCCGGCCGATCACGACCGCAACCGATATCTATGCGCTCGGCGTTTTGCTCTATCAGCTCATGACGGGCCGCTCGCCTTACCGGCTGCTGGGCTACAGCCAGCTTCAGCTGGAACGCGCCATCTGCATGGACGAGCCCGTCCGCCCAAGTCAGGCGGCCATCGCCAGATTGAGCGGCGAGGAGGACATCTTGCGCGCCCGCCACGCAAACGGCCGCGGCCTCTCGCCCTCGAGGCTGCGTGCGAGGTTGAGCGGCGACCTGGACGCCATCGTGGCGATGGCCATGCGCAAGGAGCCCGACCGGCGTTATCCTTCGGTGGAAGCCCTGGCTCTGGACATCAAGCATCACCTGATGGGTGTGCCGGTGCGGGCGCGCCAGGGCGACTGGCGCTACCACTCCTCGAGATTCCTGCGCCGCCACTTCCTCGAAGTGCTGGGCGTGGCGGCGCTCGTCGTCGGTCTCGCCGCAATCGCGGGCGTGACGCTGTGGCAGAATCACCGCATCGAGTTCGAGCGGCAGGCGACGGCCCAGGAGCGCGATCATGCGCAGCAGGTCTCCGCCTTTTTGGTCGACGTCTTTTCCGGAGCCGATCCGTTCAATGCCCAGGGCCATGAACCCACGGCCAGGGATGTGCTCGATCGGGGCGCGCAACGCATCTTGAACAATGCGAGCCTGCAACCCGAAGTGCGCGCCCAGCTCCTGGAGAGCATCGGCCTCGCCTACCGGCGCCAGGGACTCAGCGATCGTGCAGTCCCGCTCTTCGAACAGGCCGTGGACATCCGGCGGAACGAGCGGCCGTTCGATGGGCATCGCACCGCCGCCGCGTTGGCCAATCTGGCCAGCGCCTTGACGGACGGCGGCCACCTGGTCACGGCCGGCGGTTATCTGGAACAGGCGCTTCAGCTCTCGCGCGCCGCGGACGAATCTCCATCCATCGAGACCGCCGACATCCTGCAGCAATTCGGGCAGTTCGAACTGGACGGCAAGAGCGATCCCCAAGGTGCCGGAAAATCGCTCGGCGCGGCCCTCGAGATCTATCGCAACCTGTTGGGAAGCCAGAATCTGCCGGTGGCCGACACGTTGTCGGGGTTGGCCTCGTCGGCATTGTGGGTTGGAGATTATCTCCTCGCCGAGCAACGTCAGCGCGAGGCCATCAAGATTTACCAGGCCACCGTGAGCCGGAATCATCCGGATTACGCTAGCGCCCTGCAAACCCTGGGGCTGATTCTGACCGAGCGCGGCAAGTACGGGGAGGCGGAGGAACTGCTGACCGAAGCGATGGAAATCGAGAGCAACGTGTTCGGCGCGACCAACCAGCGGGTCGCACGCATCGAATCTCAGTTGGGAAGCCTCTACGACCGGCAAGGCGACCTGCCGCGCGCCATAGGCGCCACCCAAATTGCCGTCGATATCGCGACCCAGCGGCTCGGGCCCGATCACTACAAGACCGGCTATTATCTCGACGCGCTGGCCGGACTCTACCTCAAGGCGAACGATCTTGCGTCCGCGGAGAAATTTGCGCGCCAGGCGCTGGCGATTTATCTGCTGAAGCTGCCCGCACAGCACTTGTATGTCGCCTCGATCCGCCAAGTTCTGGGCGAAATTTTCCTGCGCCGTGGCGATTTTGCCGCGGCCGAGACCGAGTTGCGCGCGGCCGTCGACATCGACACTGCGTTGTCGGGCGCCGATAGCTGGCGAACGGCGCGCGCTCAATCGATATTGGGCTGGACCCTGATCCAGCGGGGCGCCGCCGCCGACGGTGAGTCCATGCTGAGCACCGCCCGCGACCGGCTCCTGGCGACGGTCGGGCCATCGCACGCGGCGACTCAATATGCGAGCGCTCGGCTCGCCGAATACCTGCGGGCGCATCACCGCGATGCCGAAGCCGCCCGCATTCTCGCGGGAACCAGCCAGGGTTAAGCTTGCGCAACCAATGGCTCGGCGGGCGGTCTGTACCGTTACCATAGCGGAATAACGCGATTCACGAGGAGTCCCCATGTTCAACCGCAAGCAATTCGTTTCGGCAGCGCTGCTGCTCGCTCTCATGGCCCCGGCCTTCGTGACCGCTTCGCGCGCCGCCGGCGCAGCCCGCGAGGAAGGCCGGCTGCTGGTGGCCACGGAAGTTCTGCAGGAGATTCAGGCCATGCCGGACCAGCGGATTCCGGATACGTTGCTGTCGCGCGCTTACGGCATCGCCGTGATTCCCGACGTGACCAAGGTTGCGTTCATGTTCGGCGGCCGGCACGGCAATGGGGTGCTCGCGGTGCGCGACAGCCTGAGCTCGCCCTGGAGCAATCCGGTATTCGTGGCGCTCACCGGCGGAAGCTGGGGCATTCAAGCGGGCGCGCAGTCCTCCGACATCATTCTCGTCTTCACGACGAAGGGCGGTGTGGAGGGCATGGCGGGCGGCAAGATCACGCTGGGCGCGGATGCTTCGGTGGCGACCGGCCCGGTCGGGCGCCAGGGGTCCGCCGGCACCGACATGAGCTTCAACTCGGAAATCTATTCCTATGCCCGCACCCGCGGCCTGTTCGGCGGCATCGCCCTGGACGGCAGCGTGATCGCCATCGACAAGTCCGCCAATACGGCCTTCTACGGCAAGCAGGGTGTCACGGCTACCGAGATTTTTTCAGGCCAGGCCCCGACCCCGCCGGCGACGGCACAACGTTTCTTGGAACAGTTGGCAATGGCCACGCGCACGTCCGTCCGGGCATCGCCGGCACCGCAAGCCGAAATGCCCGCGAGCGCCGCGCCGAATCCGGCCGCGGCTGCGCCGCCGGCCGAGGGGGCCCGCACCTATCCGCTCGAGGAACCGCAACACGGTCCGTCCCAGAACTGAGCGCGTAGTCCGGAGCTTCGCAGCGTTGCAACCGACCCGCCGCATGAGCCTCGTGCCGCGTTTGTGGCTGTCGTTCTTGCTGCTCGCGTGGTCGGCCTGCGGAACGGCTCGGTCGCCCCTGGTGTTTCTCACCGATTTCGGCACCCAGGACGGCGCCGTGTCGGCCATGAAGGGCGTCGCGTACAGCGTGTCCCAGGACTTGCTGATCTCGGACCTGAGTCACGAGAATCCCAACATTTTCACCGGCGCCTACCGGCTCTATCAAGCCGAGCAATTCTGGCCGGCCGACACGGTATTCGTGGCCGTCGTGGATCCCGGCGTGGGAACCCCGCGCCTGTCGGTGGTGCTCAAGACGCGCACCGGCCACTATTTCGTCGGGCCGGACAACGGCCTGCTGTCGCTCGTTGCCGAACGGGACGGCATCGCGGGACTGCGCCGGATCGACGAGAGCGTGAATCGCCGCCCGGGTTCCGACGAGTCGCACACCTTTCACGGGCGGGACGTGTTCGCGTACACCGGAGCGAAATTGGCGGCCGGCGCGATCACCTTCGAACAGGTCGGCCCTTCCCTGCCGCCCAGCTCGCTGATTTCGATTCCCTACCGCAAGGCCGAGCGTGCCGCGGACTCCGTGAGGGGCATCATCCCCGTTCTGGACGTGCAATTCGGCAATGTGTGGACCAACATCCCGAAGGCCTTGTTCGACGAGTTGCACATCGGATTGGGTGAGCCCGTTCGCGTGCGAATCCTGCACGGCGATCAGCTGGTCGCCGATGATGTCGCACCCTATCGCCGCACGTTTGGCGAAGTCGATTTGGGCAAACCCTTGGTTTACGTCAACAGCTTGTTGAACCTCGCCGTGGCCTTGAATCAATCGAGCTACGCCGCCATGCACAAGATCGAATCCGGTCCGGACTGGTTCATCGAACTGCGTCGAGCGGCGGTAGCCCGCCCTCGATGACCAAAAATTGTGATCCGCGCTTTTTTCCATAAATCAAAAGCATAGACAACCATTATGTGAAACGCTCCGAGGAAAGCGGGGCGTATAACTTGCTTATGTCCATGGATCTGCGAGAGTTGTCGCCCTATGAGTTCCGTGACTGAACCCGTCGCAAGAGCCAGCCGCGTTGCGGAAGTCGCCCGTGGAGCGGAAGCCTCCCGCGGCGCCGTGGAATGGCTCGATGCGCTCGCGGGCGGCGCGTGCGATCAGGCGCAATTTTTTCTCGGCGTCGGCGACCTGCTGCAGCGCGCGCCGGATTCGGGTTGGGAACTGTTGGGACTGGTGGATCAATATTTCCGCCGTGGAAAAATCAGCGCGCATCTATTCGGCTCGATCAAGACGCGCCTGCAGGGTCTGCTCGTCGGCAGGGGCGACAGCGACGAGGTGGACATCCCGGCGCCGCAGATGCAAGACGAGCCGCCGCGCAGCGACGGCGCACCGCCGGCGGCCGCGATTTCTCTGGCACGGCGCGCGCCCGCGGCGCCGGATGCCTCGCCGCGGCCCGTGACGGGCCTGCCCGCGAGTTCCTCGGGCGCGACCGCCTCGGCGGCGCCGGCGGCAGCGGAGGGCCCCGCGCCGGCCGCACAGCATGCGCTGGCGCCGGGAGATCTGCTGCGCGGCCGCTATCTCATCCAGGGGCTGCTGGGCCAGGGCGGGATGGGGGTCGTTTATGCCGCGATCGATCAGTATCGCCTGGATCGATCCAGCGACGACCAAAAGGTGGCGCTCAAGGTCCTCCACACCGAGGTGATCAAACGGCCGCGGTTGTTCGCCGAACTGCGCCGCGAATTCCAGCATCTGCAGTCCCTGTCGCATCCGAACATCGTGCGTGTTCATGAATTCGACCGCGACGGCGATCTGGCCTTCTTCACGATGGAATACCTGAGCGGCATGCTGTTGAGCCAGGTGCTGCCGGCGCGAGGGTCGCACCCGCTGCACCGCTCCTACGCGCTGGCCATCATCAGGGACACGGGGTCCGCCATCGCGCATGCCCACGCGCGGGGCGTGGTCCATGGGGATCTGAATCCGGGCAACATTTTCATCACCGACAGCGGCGAGGTGCGGATCCTGGACTTCGGCGCTTCGCATCAATTGCACCGGGGACCTTGGATTTCCGAATTCGGCAATTTTGACCAAATCGCGGTTGCGACGGCCGGATACGCCAGTTGCCAGGTGCTCGAGGGCGAAGCCGCCGACGCCCGCGACGACGTTTATGCGTTGGGGTGCGTTGCCTACGTCTTGCTGGCGGGAACTCATGCCTACGGAGACAAGACGCCTCTGCATGCCCGCACCCAGCGCCGCACTCCCGCACGCCCACGCGGACTGAGCGGCCGCCAATGGAAGGCTTTGCGCGAGGCGCTGCATTTCGACCGCGAGCGCCGCCCCTCGAATGTCGCGGCATGGCTGGAGCGGATGGATCTGCGCGCAGCGGCGCCGCACCTGCCCCCGCTCCTGTCGTTGCGAACGCCCCCGTCGCGCCGCGGCCGTGGCGGGGACCGCATCTGGATGCTGGTTTCCGCAGCCTTGGTGTGTGTCGCGTGCGGCTGGTTCGCGGCGATCAACGTGGATTCCCTGGTCGGCGCGGGCGACCGGATCGCGGCAGGGCTCAAGACCCTGCCCGCTTACTTGCTCGGCAACTCGTCCGGGGCCGCGAATCCCGCCGCGCCGCCGCAGGCCGGCACGCCCCGCGCGCCCGCCGAGGCGCAGAGCTTACCGGCGGGATCGGGCGCATCCACGCCGGCCGCCGTTCGCCAAGCCCCCGCCGCCGCGGAGCCGGATTCGTCGCCGGGCGCGCGGAGCGCATCGCCCGCCGCTGCCGCCGCTGCCGAACCCGCCAGCCGGGGCGCAGACGCGGTCAGGGCGCGCATCGAGTTGGCCGCGGACGAAGTCGATGTCCCGCCCACGGAGCCTGCGGCCCGCGTCATCGTGCGGCGCAGCCGCGGCCTGCGCGGCGACGTCAACTTCACATGGTGGACGGAATCCGGTACCGCAAAATCCGGAACGGATTTCGTTCCCGTCACCGCCCATACCGAGCGCATCGAGAGCGGACAAAGCATGCTGAATCTCGTCATCCCGGTGGTGGTCGATCCGGGTCGGCGCGAGTCTCGGAGTTTCTACGTCGTGATCGACGAGCCCGGCGACAATGCAACGCTCGGCGCACGGACCCTGACCATGGTGACCCTCATCGGCTCCGAACCGCCTTCGGTCGGCGCCTCCAACCCGTAGCGGCCGCACGCCGGAATCCCGGTCGGTCCCGCGGGCTCGAGCAGGAATCGCTAAGGAGTTTCCTCGACGCTGAGGAGTGTGGCGCCAAAGACGTTCGAGCACCGCTTGACTACGCCGAGATCACGGGCGCCCGAACTTCCCTTGCACGCATCGCTCCCAGCCGCCGCCGAGAGCGTCGCAATACGGCTGATCTGCTGCGCGGACGTCAAAGTGGTGCGGAGCTTTTCGAACGGACCCGCTTGACTCACGTATTCCGCCGGCAGCGCCAGCGCGCTGAAGTCGCGGGGCGACTCGGTGACCATCACCAGCAAACGATCGGTCCCGCTGGGCCCGAGCGCGGTCACGCTCCACTGCGGCCGCGGCAGCGGCAGCTCCTGGTCCGCGGCAATCGCGTTGTTCGCATCCAATTGATTCGGAAACAGCAGATAGAAGCTGCCCGGCTGGGTCCCCTGGTAGAACACGTAGACGAACCCGTCACGCTGCGAGTGAACCGACAGGGACAGGTGGGATCCGATCTTCAGGGCGGGGTCGGCCATCGCCTGCACGCCCCACCGGTCGTCGCGCTGAGCGTAGATGTCGTTCAGCATGGCCAGCGGGTCCGCCGGAGCGGCAGCGCCCGGCGAGGCAGCCCCTCCGGAGCCCAAGTCGGCGGGCGGTGCGTTGCCGAATGCGGGCACCACAGCGCCGTTGCCGGCCAAGGTTGCGTGTTGCCGGGCCGATTCTTCCTGGGTCTTGTCCAGGCGCGCCTGAACGCAGGCGGTGAGTTCCTGCATCGACAGCGATCCGCTGTGATCGGTATCCGCGGCGCCGCCGAGACATTGCTCGAAGTTGTAGGTGAGCGCGCCGCCCTTCGAAGTGTCCCATGCCACTTCGTCGGGTCTCGCGGCCGCGAGAATGACGAGATTGTTGTCCGTCGTATTGAGGTCGATTCCGCGAGCTTGTGAAAAGCTGCCCAGGTTCACCGCCAGCGAACACTCGGGACTCGACGCCTCGGGGCTGTACTTCGGGCGCAGACCCTTGAGCAAGCCGGCCGAGCGCGAGCTGGCCGCGCGGGCAACTCCCCCCGAGTGGCAGGAGTCGAGCATCACGATGGTCTTGTCGGTCTTGGCGCTCAGCGGCTTCAGCATCGAGGCGAACTCGGCGTTGGTCACGACGCGCATGTCCTGCATGACGATGCTCTCCGTGCACTGTCCCGTGGCCTTGGACAGAAATCGCGCGCCGTGGCCGGAGAAATACACGTACAGCCGGTCGCCGGGCATGACGCCCTGGTTCATGGTGGCCAGCGCCTGCCGCAATCCCTCCCGCGTCACCTGCTGCTCCGAGAGCTCCACGATGTTCTGCGGCGGAACGCCGAAACGCCGCGCCAGCTCGTTGGCCAGCTTGCGATCGGTGAGCACGCCCGGCAGCGGGCTGCGCTGGTACTCGGATACGGTGATGATCAGCGCGTGGTTCGATGCCAGGAGCGGCGCCTGCGGACCCGTGGACTGCGGGGTGATCTCCTGTGCTCGCGGCACGCCTGCCGGATGCATGCAAGCGGCGGCGATGATCGCCAAGGCGATGAAATGCTCTCTCATCCTGACTCCCCCGTGAGGCTTCGGCGTCACGAGCCGCACAATCCGCCGGTCTTGCCGGGATACGTATGCACGTTGATTTGTAGCACGTCGATCGCCCCGGCCGCATGAGCCAGCCCCTTCGCCAGAGACTCGGCCCGGCCGCCCTCGGCGGCGAATCGCTCGGCGCCGGTGAGGTCGCCGAAGAACGCCGGCTGCCGCTCGAATGCCAGCACCGCAACCTGGTCCGTGCCGAACGGCGCGGTCACCAGAATCTGATCCTTCGGATCCGGCCCGGGTATGGCCTTCGGCACGCCGGCCGTCACGATCTGGCGTTCCGCCGCCCGGGTCGGGTAGAGCACGGTCAAGTGCCCCTGAGGGTCGAGATCGAGGAGCATCACATAGCCGGGCTTTCGCAGCTGCACCTCGAAGGCGAAGGACTCGCATTGAACGAAGGTGTTGCCGCGGCTGCCGGGATTCGTCTCGGCGCGCAATCCGAGGTCTCCCTGCGGCGCCGGCAGGACCCGCTTTAACCAGGCCTGAGCCGCGATGCGGCGGATGAGATCCGGATCGGCGGCGCCGGTGCTGAGGATCGGATCCCCGGCGGGTCCCGATAACTCGACCTGCCCCGCGCGCTCGCGCAAGTTGAGGTCGCCGTCCCGATCCACGACGGCTATACCGGCGATGTGCTGCACCTTGGCGCGCAGCGCGGCGGAGACCTCACCCAGCCGCAGATGCACCGTCGCATCGGGCGCCGCGGGTGCGGCGGGTGCGGCGGCGGCCGGTGCGGATGGCGCCTGCATCCCCAGGAACGGATTGGAGCCCACGTCCAGCGGGTCCTCGGCGATACCGGGCAGGAGCTGCGGATGCTGGGCGAAATTGCGGTGCTCCAGGAAGTTGTTCATGGCATCGCGGCCCTGGGCGTAGCTGAAGGCGCCGGGCAGCAATTGACCGTCCAGCAATCGCAGGAACGCATCGGTGAAGGCGCCGTGAAACCTGCCGTCCAGGGTCGGCGCCTGCTGCAGGGCCTGCGGCGTCGAAATGTCCGCGCCAGTCTCGCTGTCGCTCGCGGCGGACAGCAGCACGACGTGCTGGTAGGGATACGGCGGCGGCGGCGGGCGCGCCGCCGCGGGCTCGTGGGCGACGCCGAGATCGCGGGTGATCAGCGGCAGGTAGCGCGAGTGGCTGATGGTCTGGCCGAAGGAGCGCACCACCTGTCCGGAGTAGCAGCTGTCCGAGACCACCACCACCCGCCGGCCCCCCTTGTCGAGCCGCGTGAGCAACGGCAGCAGATCCCGCCGGCCGATGACGAGTGTATGATTCGCCGCCTCTCTCGAGCTATAGTCGAGATCATAGGGAACCCAGGCGCCGGTCGCGTACGGCAGGTCGAATCCGTTGTCGCCCGCGTTGGCGCTGGTGCCGTGGCCGCTGAAGTAGATGAGCACGATGTCGCCGGGCGCGCTGCGCTGTTCGAGCGCCGCAATCTCCGAGAGTATCCGCTCGCGGGTGGCATCCTGATCTCGGATGGCCCGGACGTCGCCCGGCGCAAAGCCCCAGCGGCCCGCCAGCGCGCGCTGCATCGACTCGATGTCGGCGGCGGGCCCCAGCAATCGTTCCGACTGCAGCTGCGGGTCCCTGAACTCCCCCACGGCGACGAGAAGGGCCACGTTGCGCGCCAACGCCAGGCTGGAGACGAGTGGACAGGCAAGCAAGACGGCCAGCGGAAGCGCACGCCCACGTCGACCCACGTCAAACCCTCATCTCGCGTGATTACGATTTCTTGCGCGGGATTGTACACCGCGCGGCCGGCGCCGAAAGGGCCAGCGAACATCGAACGCATGCCGTAAACTGCGACGAAATCGACGTCGGCGTGAGGCCAAGTCGAGATGCTCTTGGGGATATGCACGCATGCCGGCGATGTGGCTCGAGGTACGCCGATTCACGGGAATTGCCGCGGCGGAGCGGCTGCGCGCCGTCCGTCTGGCCTGCCTCCTGTCGCTCGCCGCCGCGGTTCCGGCCCCGGCCCTGGCGCAGTCGGCCGAACTGCTGCAGACCTACCAGAGTCTCGAGACGGCCAAGGCCGAGGGCAAGGTTCAGGACGCGCTCAAGTACGGCGACGAGGCCGTGAGGCTGACCGGGACCGGCGCGGATGCGCAGGTACTGGCCCAACTGCTGCAGAACCTCGGTGATTACGCGGCCGGAGCGCAGCAGGATGCCGCGGCCCGCCGGTATTACGAGCAGGCTCTGGCGCTGCAGGAGCGCGCGCTCGGCCCCGATCATCCGGACCTCGTCCCCGTGTTGACGGGCCTTGCGGACCTCGCGCTGAGGGCCGGCCGCTTTCAGGACGCGGAAGAATTGGAACTTCGCGTTCTCGCCCTCGAGCGGCGTGTCTATGGGGATCGGCACGAAAACGTCGTGGCCTCGCTCGGCCGGCTGCGGGACATTTATCGCGCCGCCGGCGACGCGCCGGCCGCGGCGCAGGTCGAGACGCAGTTGCAGCACGCCGCGACCCGGGGAGAGCTGCCCAACCCTGGGCGCAATCGGCGCTACGCCCTGGCGCACGGCTTCGCCGACGTGCGGGTTTACTACGGCACGAACCGCGCGCCCACGGGCAATCTTCGGCCCGCCGATTACTACGGCAAAGCGCGCGGCGACCTGCAGTTCGGCTATTTCGACGTGACCATCCCTGCCGCGCACCGGGCGGCGGAACTCGAGACCCAACCCCGCTGGGCCGACTACGTCTTCGACGCCGGCGAGCTGCGCAGCCGCTACGTGCTGCTCGACCACGTCGTACCGCTGGCGAAGGATGATTTCGTCCGCAACCTGCAGGCGCAGGTCAACTCCTCCCCCTCCAAGGACCTGTTCGTCTTCGTGCACGGATTCAACAATACGTTCGAGGACGCGGCGCGGCGCGCGGCCCAGCTGGCGTATGACCTCGATTTCGACGGAACACCGGTCCTCTACAGCTGGCCTTCCCAGGGCAGCCCCACGGCCTATGCCGTCGATGAGGCGGCGGTCGGCATCAGCGGCCGGAAGCTGGCCGAGTTCCTCGAGATCGTCGTCGCCCAATCGGGTGCCGCCCATGTGCACATCCTGGCGCACAGCATGGGCAACCGTGCGTTGATCGAAGCGCTGCAGACCTTTCTGGCCAGGCGCGCGCCGAAGGACCGCCAGCACATCTTCGGGCAAATCGTGTTCACCGCCCCGGACGTCGATCGCGATTACTTCGTCGATGCCATCCGCAGCCTCGAGCGCGCCGCGGACCGCGTGACGCTGTATGCATCGAACAACGACTACGCGCTGCGCAGTTCCCAGCTGCTGCACGGCGCGCCGCGCGCGGGCACGGCCGGCGACGTCATCATCAAGCTCCCCGGCGTCGACTCCATCGACATGTCGGCGGTCCCGGCCGACATGCTCGGGCACGCCTATTTCGCCGCCAATGCCGGCGCCATATTCGACGTGTTCGGACTGCTCTGGCGCGGCGATCCCCCGCCGCGGCGCTGCGGAATGAGCGGCCGCAGCGCCGGCGCCGGCGTGCCCGTCTGGGTATTCCATGCGGACGCCTGCACGGGCGAAGATCTGCTGGAGGCGGGCGTGATGCTCAAGCGGTTCGGCGATCTGGCGCGCGAGCGCGTGGTCGAGAATCTCGCGACGATGACCGATCCATCGCAAAAGCAGCAGTGGACGCTCATCCTGAACCGGCTGGACGGGTTGCTCGCGTCCGCAGGCACGCCCGTGGGCGGCACGGCAAAATGAGCGGCCTGCATACGCGCGCTGCCGCGTGCCTGGGGGTGTCCCTCCTGTTCGTGCACGCGGCGCACGCGGCCCGGGAGACTCCGCACGATGCGGTCGAGGTGCGCGCCTACCTGAACGACACCTGCGTGATCGCGGACGAGCCGTTTTTCGTTCCGGCCGCGGCCGGCGAGGATGCGGAGAGACCCAAATTCCTGCCGCTGATCGGCCTCGTCGTCGGCAAGCTGACGGAACTGTTCATCAATCACGAGATCGAAGAATCCGCCGAACGCCTCAAGGCCGGCGGCGCTCGCAAGGATACCCGCTATGCCGTGCGCAGGCAGATGAACCTCTATCGGGCCACCTTCGATCCGGCTCCCGAAATTGGCCTGAACGCGCAACTCGGCTGCATGACCATCGTGGCCGCCGCCTCGTTCAAGCCGGATCCGGCGGACTGCAAGGCCGAGTACCATCCGAAGGAACTCGCCCGCGAGAGCCTGGGCAAGCCGCAGGGCGAATGGAAGACGTCGCGATCCGACGACTCGATCGAGAATCAATTGAGGCGCGCCAACATATGCCTCGCGGGCAACGCGCGCGCGGTGTACGAGTCGCGCTTCGAGTTCTCCAAGGACGGAACCGCATTCCGGCTCAAGGACGCGGGCTACCGCGTCGATTCGCTCCTCACAACTGCCGACAAGAACGCCTCGCGGACCACGGTTTACTCGCTGAAGGTGTCCGATCCGGGCGCCACGGATCAACAAGAAGTGCTGACCAGCGCTTGGGTCGACGTGGGCGCGGTGAAGGCGGGAGCGCAATCGGCGGGCGGCGCCCGCAACGCGGATCTGTGGTGGCGCGTTCCGCCGTTGTCCGCCGACGCGCGCCGAAAATACGACGCCGACACCCGTGTTCATCAAGAGGCCATCGGCGAGTTGGAGGCGCTGAGGCGAGCTCACACGCGCAATCAACGGATGCTGGCCGGCCTCGATCAACGCATTGCGGCAGCCGGACCCGACATCGCGGAAGGCTTGCGGCAGGAGCGGCTGCGGATTGCGGTGCAGGACCAATCCCAGGCCGCGGAAATCGAGGCGCGCACCGCCGAATACCAGGATCTGCCCCGGACACCCATGGAATTCATGCCGGTGTCCATCGAGGTGGCCGTGACCGAATCGGAATCGGAGGACAAGGCCCGCTTGGCCCTCGCCGACGTCATCGGCAAGGCGGGAGGGACCGTGGCCTCGGCGTTGGGCGGCGCCGCCACGGGAGCGCTGTCGAAGTCCTTGAGCGCGGCCGAGTTGCGGCTGGAGCCCGATCCGGCGCCCGGAAGCGATATCGACCGGGCGCGGGACCGGTACTTCGACGCCTTGGTCGACGAGCGAAGCCACGCCGGCGGGGCCGACCGCGACGAGTCGCAGCGCCGGCTCGCCGCCGCCCGGGAGGACTACAACGAGAAGAGACGCTCTTTGGGCTTGGAACCTATCAAATGACGCGTAACCGGAAACTGCTGACGATTGCCCTCTTGGGCGCCTGTGGATTGGCTGGTCTGCCCGCCGGCAGACTGGCTGCGGATCCGCCGGCCTCCGGGGAGGCGCTACCGGGCGTTATCACGGACCAGCAGATCGAACGAGCCCTGCGTCCGCCGGCACAGACCCGCAGCTTCACGCCCCGGGGCCTGACGCGGCGCGACTCCCCCGACGCGGGCCAGTCGGTCAACCTCAATATTCCCTTCGCCCACAATTCCAGCGAGCTCAAGGCCCCGGCCGCGGCCCAGCTGCAGCAGCTCGAGTCCGCCCTCAAGTTGCCGTCGCTCGCATCGGACCGCTTCGTCGTGGCCGGCCACACCGATGCGAAGGGCAGCGCCGTGTATAACAAGCAGCTCTCGCTGAAGCGCGCCGAGGCGGTGAAGCGCTACCTGGTGGGCAAGGGAATCGACGCCGGCCGGCTGGATACGGTGGGCTATGGATCGGAGCGCCTGCTGACCCCCGACAATCCGCAGGATCCGAGCAATCGCCGGGTGGAGATCCGTGATCTGGGTCGCCCGGTCCTCTAGGGTCCGCGAATCAGGCCCCGGCGTGGAACTGTCATCGTGGCATGGCGCGCTGCTGAACGGCGCATGCAAACCCTATCTCAAGGCGGGTCCGGGGCTGTTCGCGTATTTCTTTGCGCGCGGCAAGCTTCGCGCGGATCCCGTCTATCGATCGCTCCTGGAACACGGGCTCTTGTCCGGCCGATCGCGCATCCTCGATCTTGGCTGCGGCCAGGGGTTGCTCGCCGCGTGGCTGCGGGCCGCCATGCGTCTGCACGACCGCGGCGCATGGCCGGATGCCCTGCCCCCTCCCCCCCGCCCGGTGTCGATCCGCGGGATCGAGTTGATGGCGCGCGAGGTCGAAAGGGCGCGGCGCGCTCTCGGATCCGAGTTCGACATCCAGGCGGCCGACATCCGCGAGGCCGATTTCGGCGTGGCCGATGCCGTGGTGGTCCTGGATGTGCTGCATTACCTCGACGCCTCGGAGCAGTCCGACGTCCTGTATCGGATTCGCGCCGCGTTGCCCGCGGACGGGCTGTTGCTGCTGCGCGTCGGCGATGCGGGCGCGGGTCTGCGCCATCGGTATACGCGCTGGGTGGACCGCATGGTGATGTTCCTGCGCGGTCACGGCGGAGTGCACGCGCATTGCCGCAGCATCGCGGAGTGGCAGGCGGCGCTGCGGGAGTGCGGCTTCGTCTGCAGCGCGCTTCCCATGAGCCACGGCACGCCGTTTGCGAATGTGCTGCTCATCGCGCATGCGGCGCCGCCGCCGCCGCTCGGCGCGGTTACGGCTGGTAGGTCACCAGGGCCGTCACGCTGACATCGCCGGTAATCGACGTGATGCGCCCCTCGGGTCCGAAGTTCAAGTCGAATTCGCCGTGACTCGAGCGCCAGCATCGCCAAACCGGCGCATCGAGCGACACGTTCTCGCTGGTCAGCGGATACCCTATCGCGGCAATCACCTGTTCGCGGGTCATCCCCACCATGACCTTCCCCTGCCGGATCGCCTCCTGAACCGTCGGCGCGTAGGTCGCGATCCGCGGCCGCGGATCGTCGTTCACCACGATCTTGTGCACCCACGCCTCCAGCGTCTCCTGATCGCGGCCGTAATCGTGTCCCAGACGCATCGGCTTCCCGTCGATTTTTACATATGCCCGATTGCTGCCGTAGCTCAGGACCTCGACGGGCGTGCCGGCGGGGATCATGGGCAATTCCGCATAGTTTCCGTCGTTGATCCAGTCGCGGCTGTAATGCAGGACGCAACATGCATAGCCCTGCCGGGGAAGCGTGTCCGGGCCCGCCGCACCGGGAGTCGAAGGCGGCGGCTTCGCCAAACCGGCCGAAACCATCACGTCGCGTAGAATGCCCGCCGGCGCCGGCGCAATCGCAAGCGGCGCGGCCAGCGAGCCGGCCACGAGCCATCCAGCGATCCGCAAATTCACGTTGCGGCCGATCATGATCATCTCCTCCACCGGCGATGCCCCGGATAATGCCACCAAGCGCTGCCGGTTCGCCACCCAACCACTATACTCCGGGAGAGCATGGGCCTGATCCATTTCACATCGGCGAGTCTGGCAACGCGCGTGGCCGCGGCACTGGCCCTGCTCTCGGCGATGATGTTCTTGCCGGCGGCGCCCTCCGCGGCCGAAAACCGGATCGCTCTGGTCATCGGCAACAGCGATTACGAAAGCGGCCCCCTCTCGAATCCCGCAAACGACGCCAAGCTGATGGGCGATTCGCTCGCCAATCTCGGATTCGAGGTCATCGAGCGCCGCAATGCCGATCAGAACGCCATGAAGCGGGCGATTCAGGAATTCGGCGCGCGGCTCGAAAAGGCAGGTCCCGATTCGGTGGGGCTGTTCTATTACGCCGGTCACGGCGTGCAGCTCAACGGCCGCAATTACCTCATCCCCACCACGGCGCGCATCGAACGCGAGGGCGACGTCGAGATCGAGGCCGTCGGCGCCGATTGGGTGATCGAGCAGATGCGCTACGCCCGCAACCGGCTCAACATCGTGATTCTGGATGCATGCCGCAACAATCCCTTCACGCGCAGCCTGCGCGGCGTCGACCATGGCCTCGCCTCCATGGACGCGCCTGCCGGGATACTAATTGCCTATTCGACCGCCCCGGGTTCCGTGGCCGCAGACGGCAGCGGACGCAACAGTCCCTACACCGAGGCGCTCACCCATGCCATGCGCGAGCTGCACGAACCGGTGGAACAGGTGTTCAAGCACGTGCGCGTGGGGGTCATGGGCGCCACCTCGGGACGGCAGATACCGTGGGAAGCCTCCTCTCTCACCGGGGATTTTTATTTCTCCGCACCCGGCAAGATGGCGGGCGATGCCGGCAGCGCTTCGATCCCCGCGCCGGCGCCAACGCCGGCCCCAACGCCGGTCCCCACGCCGGCGCCGGGAGCCGCCGCATCGGCCAGGTCTCAATCCGGCGCTTTTGGCGCCTGGGTGTCCAACCTCTTCGGCTCGGGCGAGCCATCGCCCGATTCGAAGCTGCCGGGCGCCGGCACGTCGGCGCTCCCCGGGGCCGGGGCCCGGCCGGCGGCTTCTGCCGGCCCGCTGATGGCGGGATCGCGCGCCGTCCCGTTGTTGCACTCGCTCGGCATCCAGTTCAGTGAAATCGACACGGCTCACGATTATTCGCAGACGATGATTCGTCAGCTGATCGACGTCACGCCGCGGCAGGTGACTCTCGGCAGCACGCCGGAGCAGATCAAGGCGGCCTTTGCGCTGTGTCGCCAGTATTCGGCGGAGTGCCGCCCGAGCTGGTACGACGATGAACGGCTGCGGGAGGTGAGGCTCGAATCGTTCGAACTCGACGCCGCGCCGGTGAGCGTGCGGTCCTTTCGTCAATTCGTCGAGGCCACGGGTTATCGGACCCAAGCCGAAAAGGCCGGCTTCGCCTATGCGGTCGTCGATGGAACCTTGAAGCCCGTGAACGGAGGCTCCTGGCGCAATGCGTTGAAGGCGCATGCCGTCGATGACGACGCGGCGGTGGTGGCGGTGAGCTTCCAGGACGCCGCCGCGTATTGCCGATCCAAGGGCGAGCGTCTGCCGACCGAGGACGAATGGGAGTACGTCGCCCGCGGACCGGCACGCCGCATATTTCCTTGGGGCGACAACGCCGATCCGGTGGCCGTGCCGCCGCGCGCTCCGCCGCACGTCACGGACGGTCCCGCCGGTGGCATCGGCGGCCGATACAAGGGCCTGTCAGGAAACGTCTGGCAATGGGTCGACAGCACGGTGGCCGGCAGGAAGGTCCTGAAGGGCGGCTCATGGCTCGAGACCAACCCTGCGAACAAGCGCGCCGCCGCGCGCCGCTACGAATTATCGAACCGGGCGGATGAGGACAGCGGATTCCGCTGCGCCAAATCGGCGCCGTCCTGGCCGGATGTCGAGGTCTGGCTCGCGCAGGCCGGCTAGACTCGCGGCGCCGGCGCCTCGCGGCGTCAGCGCATGTACCACAGAGCGTACTCGGGCCCGTCCTGGATGGCATATCCGGCGGGCAGATCCCATTTGGAAGCGGCTGCGGCCTCGTGCATGGCCGTCAGCATCACCTCGGACACTTCGCTGTCGTACTTGTATTCGCGTATGAGCAGCGGCACGCCGTTCAAGCTCGCGAGATCGGGCCACCAATCCGACAATCCGAACTCCACCCCGAAGGCGAAATCGGATCCCTGCCGGAACTGGCTCAGCGTCTTCATGCCGTTGAGGATTTCTGCGCCGCCGGGAACGGTCGCGGCAGGCGCCACGCACAGTTCCAGGCGCTTGGCGCCGCCTTCGCGCTCCTCCCAGACCCGGCAGGCCCGCCCCTCGACCGACTCGAATCGGGACGTGGTGCGGAAGTCGCGAGGCACCGCCTCGCGCAGCCTGTCGCTGACCGCCCTCATGTCCTCGGCCTTCTGCTGCGCGGCGGCGCGTTCCTCGGGCGGAGCGGCGGCGGCGGCCTCCTCCAGCTGCTTCACCGTATCGAGGTAATGGGCAACCACCTGGGCGGACGTCGCGTGCTTGAGCACATGGACCACCCGTGACGGGTTGTCGATGACGTACATCACCCCGTCCTTGAAGAGGTAGCTCGTTTTGGCGCTTGCCCCGCCGATGCGGACCTTGCCGCCCTCGACGAAGTATTGGGTGACCACCGCCGCGGGTGCCGGGGCCGCCACCGCAGTCAGGTTGTTCTCGTCGACCGGCCGCACGGCGACTTCATACGCGACGCCGGCATGGGCGAGCATGGGCAACGACAACAGTGCGGCTTGGCGGATCACCGCGCCAATTCTAATGGATACGCGGGAAGTTCGTGAGCCCGCCCGGCAAAAGGTCCATCGGCCGCGCGTTGTCAATCTGGAGTCCGCGCGCGGGCCAGCACCATGCGCCGGGCGGCATCCAGCGCCCGCTCGCTCGCCGCCCGGCGGTAATCCCACATGGGATCCGGAGGCGGAGGAGCGATGATCATCGTGGCGTTGGCCTCGAACAAGAGCAGGGAGCCATCGGCATTCAGGCCGAAATCGATTCCCGCGTAGTCGAGCCCCAGTCTCCGTGCAATGCATGTCAGCGCGCGCATCGCCACCGGGCCCAGCACGGCGGGCATCGATTCGAGGAACTCCCGCTCTTCGGCGCGGTGGCGCGACTCCGAGGCCATGGCCGAACTGAAGTAATGTACCTTCCAATTCGACGAGATCGCCAGGTGCAGCGGATACAGGCCGCCGCCGATGAACATGACGCGATACTTCCGGACCATTCCGTCGGCTGCGCGCGCGTCGAGGTACTCGATCATCAGCAACTCATCGCCCGGCAGGCTGTCCGCGGCGGCCTTCACCTCCTCCGGCCGCTCGACCCGGAGAAAATGACTGCCCATGTGATGACCCGGCGTTCGCAGCAACACCGGGAACCGCGCTACGGCGGAGGCGTCGAGCGCCCGCTTGGCGATCCGCGCGATCGCGGGCGCAATCACGCCCGGCAGCCCGGCGAGGCGCCGCGCCGTGTCGGCCCGGCCGGTCCTCTGCACCATCGCCGGTGCATTGATGACGGGCGCGCTCGTGCGCTCGAGAAGCGCCGCGGCCCGCGCCAGCGTCGCGCCGCAAAGGTCGGCGTCGCCAATGGCGTTGAACACGACGACATGCGGCGGCAGCGCCTGCGCCGGGTCGTGATATTCGGCGTACAGCGCCACGACCTCGAACACCCGGTCGTCCAGGATGAGCTGCGTGCCGATGTTTCCGAAGCGCGCGGACACCAGCAACAGGACGCGGACGCCGGGTGCCGTGCCCCGGTAGCGCTGGGGGACCAGGGCGTGGCCCTCGAAGCCCGCGCGCCAATGGGGCCCGGCGGCGGCCGAGTCCCCCAAGGCCTCGAGCGCGCGGGCGAGCCCCTGATGCGCTTCGGGAAATGCGGCATCGGCCGCCAGCGCGGCCTCGTAATGGGCCCGTGCGGCGGAAAAATCGCCGTCCTGGAAGCACAGGTTTCCGAGATTGATCCGTCCGACGGGGTTGCCCGGGTGCAGCTGCACGGCCCGGGCATAGGCCGTGCGCGCCGCCGAGCGGTGGCCGGTTGCCAACGCCATCGTGCCCAGTTCGTTCAGCGCTCCGAAGTGGCCCGGGTCCCGGCGCAGCACCTCGAGATACGCCTCCTTGGCAGCTTCGTCCTGGCCCGCTGCGCTCAGCCGCCGGGCGCGGTCGAGCAACCCGCCGATCGCCGGATCGTCGCTCACCGGCGCACCGGTCGGCGGCACACGCCGGCCGGCGGGGCATCCGGGCGCGTCGGGGCGGCGCGCCCGGCTCTTTGCAGCGCGATCATTTGTGGCATGCTCTCCCCGATGAGGAATTCGACGTGGTGGCTGCTCATGATCTGCGCCCCGGCCGCGGCGCCCGCGACAGCTTCCGAGGCCGATCCGGCACCGCAATTCTCGGATCAGGCCCGAACGGCCAAGCTCGCCGAAGCCTATCTGGAAATCGACGGAATATTCCGCAATTATGCCACCGCCAAACGCATACCGGGCATGGTGTGGGGCATCGTCATCGATGGCGAGATCCGGCACGTCGAATCCACGGGCGTCGCGGACCTCGCGAACAACGCGCCCATCACCGCGGCCACCGTGTTCCGCATCGCGTCGATGACCAAGAGCTTCACGGCGCTCGCCATCCTGGACTTGCGCGATCGCGGAAAGCTCTCGCTGGAAGATCCCGTATCGAGGTGGATCCCCGAATTCAGCCGAATGGAGTTGCCGACGCGCGACACGCCGCCGATCACCATCCGCCAGCTCCTCAGTCACAGCGCCGGCTTTCCGGAGGATAATCCCTGGGCCGACCAGCAATTGGCCGCGAGCGATGAGGATCTCACGAGATGGTTGCGCCGGGGCATCCCCTTCTCCACGCCTCCGGGAACCCGCTACGAGTACTCGAACTACGCCTTCGGCCTCCTGGGCCGTATCGTGACGCGAGCCTCCGGCGTTCCCTACGATGAGTACGTCCGCAGGCGCATCCTCGACCAGCTTCACATGCACTCGACGACCTTTGACTTCTCCGCCGTGCCGGCCGGCCGGCGCGCAGTGGGCTACCGGCTGCGGCCCGACGGCACCTATCTCGAGGAGCCGCCGCTGCCGCAGGGGGCCTTCGGCGCCGCCGGCGGTCTGCTCACCGACGCCGATGATCTGGGCAAGTACATCGCCTTTCATCTCGCGGCGTGGCCGCCGCGGGATGCGCCGGACGACGGGCCGGTGCGGCGCAGCTCCGTGCGGGAGATGAGTCATCTTTGGACCCCGGCGAACCTGACCGCCCGGCGCGTCGACGGTAGGACGCGGGCGGAGGAAACCGGCTACGGCTACGGCTTGCGCGTAGCCGCCGATTGCCGGTTCGCACACATCGTCGCCCATGGCGGCGGGCTTCCCGGCTTTGGATCGTACATGGCCTGGTTGCCGGATTACGGCGTCGGCATGTTCGCCATGGCGACGCTCACCTATTCCGGTCCCGCCGAGGCGGTCAATCAGGCCTGGGATGCCTTTCTCCGGACCGGCGCCCTGCGGCCCCGACAGGTTCCCGCGTCGCCGATTCTCATTCGAATGCGCGACCGCATCTACGACCTCTGGAAACGATGGGATGACGGCGCCATCGAGGAGATCGGGGCCATGAACCTGTTGATCGACGTGCCAGCCGCGCAACGCCGCGACGACATCCGCAAGCTCAAGGATGAAATGGGCGAATGCACCGGCGCCGGCAACGTCACCGCGGAGAATTGGTTGCGCGGCCAGTTCAACATCAGCTGCGCGAACGGGACCGTCGGTGCCTTCTTCACGTTGTCGCCGACGCAGCCTCCGGCCGTCCAGCACCTGAAGTTTCAAAAGCTGGAGGCCGATTCAGTGCGCCTCGGAGCTCCCACCGGCGCGCCGGCCGGGGTCGCCTGTGCGGATTAGCCGGCGGAATCCCTAGGAGTCGGCCGCGCCCAGCGTGACGGGCGCGCCGTGGGGAGTGCGCCGGTAGGCCTGCGCCCACGCCTCCCGTCTCCGTCGCAGCGACTGCGCGTCGCATAGCCCCTTGTCCAACGCCAGGCGCTCGAGCGCCGCCAACCAATGGTCGTAGTAGCGAGACCCGTCCTCGGGACCGCTCGCCCCCGCCGTCTTGATCTGCGCCGATAGCGCCGCCGTCCATTCGGCCCAGGAGAAAACGCCCCGCTCCGACAGAGTCACCGCCAAGGCAAATGCCTGCGCGTGCCACGGCAGTGCAAAGACCGGCGCACCCGCGTCCCGCGGCAGGTCCGGCAGGGCCGCGAGTCGCGCAGCCATGCGCGAGCCGTCAGCCTGGCTCGAAGTAGTCATCCCAGAGATCCAAATGAACGCAATCCCCCGCATCCGCCTGATCGCCCCAGAGTTCGCGCGCGCTGAACCGCACGCAGTAGAGATGTTGAGGTTTCTCGCCGAGGAACTGCGCGTTGGTGTCCGGAAAAACGAAGACGCCGTAATCGCGGATGACGGTGCCCGATTTGCCGCGCGCGTATCGCGGGAGTCGGGTTGGTCCGACGGGCTGGATGTTGCGCGTGCGCACGCGCTGTCCGACGCGCATCCGCGGCGCCACGGGCGCGCCGCGCGTGGCCGGGAATCCCTTGGCGACCATCTCGGGAATCAGGGATGCGGTCAACGGCGGCGTGAGCTTGGGTTGGCCCGCCGCCGGCCGGCCGCTTGCCAGCTCCTCACGGGTGACCAGCCCGCTGGACAGCAGGATTTCCACGAACGCGAGATAATGCCGCGCGTAATAGCTCGCCTGCAGGTATTGCGCGGGGGGAACCTGCTCGATGGCATGACGCATCGCATCGATATTCCAGCGGCGCCACGCTCCCGCCGCGCGCCGCATCGCGAACAGCCGGCCCTCCCAGGGTGCGTGGAATACCCCGCCATTTTCATCGACAGGGATCGGCCCCATGCCATGCATTCCGCCCATGTCGTGAATGCCGTTCATGCGCTCTCGGCCGGAGCAGGCAGCAGATCGCGCACGACGCCCACCATCGCATCGCGGGTCACGAGGCGCGCCAGCTCCTCCTCGTTCAAATGCGCGCATCCCGCAGGGCGCTCGGGAAGGACCAGGTAGCGGATTTCGGCCGTGCTGTCCCAAACGCGCACCTCCACGCCCGGCGGGATCGAGGTGCCGAACTCCCGCAACACGCCGCGCGGATCGATGACGGCTCGCGAGCGGTAGGCCGACGACTTGTACCATACGGGCGGCAGGCCCAGCACCGGCCATGGATAGCAGGAACACAGTGTGCACACCACGACGTTGTGCACCGTGGGCGTATTCTCGACCACCACCATGTGCTCGCCCTGCATGCCGGCGTACCCCAATTCGGCGATCGCCCGGTCCGCATCGTCGAGCAGCCTCTGCTTGTACGCAGGATCGCTCCAGGCACGCGCCACGACGCGCGCGCCGTTGCGCGGCCCGATCTTGCGCTCGTACGTGTCGACCAGCGCGTCGAGAGCGGATTTGTCGACGATGCCCTTCTCGACCAGCAACGACTCGAGCGACATGACGCGCAGCGCCACGTCGGGCGGAACGTCCTGGTGCTCATGGTCATGATCGACATCCGAAGCCACGCAACCTCCGCTCAAGGTCTCTCGTTCGACTCGGGGGACGGCAGGGACAGCCCCGCCCCCCGGACACCGCATTTTGCTACGCGCGGCGGCCCGATGAAAGGGGCGTATGCCGGGCATGCCCAGGCTCGCGAAAGGCATACCCTGGCCGCTTGACCGGGGCGGCGAGTCTTCAGAAGATCTTGAAGAGCATGAGCGCCACGATGGCGATCAGGATCACGATGTCCAGCGCCTTGGGCAGGAACAGCAGGCAGAAAATGGCCAGGAAAATGCTCGCCGTCGCCTGAATGAACGGGTTGCCGAGCAGCTTCCCAGGACCAAAACGATTCGCGCGCCCGGCATCGTGCCGGCGCGTTTGCGGAGCGGCGCCAACGGCCGCCGCCGCGCCGGCCACCCAGGCGGCCGCGGGCTCCGCCGGTATTGCGGGATCCACCGCCGTCCCGATCGCAGCGGGCGTCACGCGCTCCGCCGGCGCCACGGGTTCCGCGGCCGCCGCGCGCGGTACCGGCATCGCGGGCTCGGCCGGCCTCGCGGGCGCCCCCAATTTGGGCGCCGCCACGGTCCCCGCGGGGCGCGGAAGCTGGCGGCGCCGGCGTTCGATGATGCGGCTCTGCGCCACCACGAACACCGCGCACAACAGCGGTACGAGTCCCGTCAGCGCGGGCGATTGCGTATTCACCCAGTTTGCGACGGCGGGATCGGATACCGCGATGCCTCCGGCAATATACCCGAGCAGCGCGCCTGCCCCCGGAACCAGCAGGGGGTACCGCTTCAGGAGGTTTATCATGAGGCTGCTGCTGATCATCAGGAACGCCACGCTCACCACCAGGCCGAAGACCAGATAGAGAACGCTGCCCTGGGTGACGGCGGCCAGGGCCACCACGTTGTCCAGGCTCATCACCAGATCGGCGACGAGCACGGTCATCACGGCGCTCCCCAGGCCCGCCGGAGCGGCATCGCCCGAAGACTGCGCGGCTCGATCCTCATCGATCAGCAGGCGGATCGCAATCACGATGAGCAGCACGGCGCCGATCAACTTGAGCATCGCCACCTGCAGCAGCATGCTGACCATCATGGTGAGCAGCACTCGCAAGCCGATCGCGGCGCCGCTTCCCAGCAACATGGCCTGCTTCATCTGGCGCGGCGGCAATCTGCGGCATGACAGTGCGATCACCACCGCATTGTCGCCGGACAGTATCAGGTCGAGGAGCGACACCTGAAGTATCAGGCTCATTGCGTGAAACAGAGAATCCAACGTCATGCGGCAACCCTTGGGTCATCCCACCAAGCCGGCAATTCCGGCATACAGACCGAGGGCGGCGGTCAGTACGAATCCGGCGCCCACGAGCAGCGCGTAGCCGCCCCTCAGCCGATGCTCCTCCGGAAGCTCGCGCCGCGCCAGAAGAAACAGCATGAGAAACACCAGCGGCAGCAGCAATGCGTTGACCACGCCGACCGCAATCGACAGATGGATCAGGTTGACGCCCGAGCCGGTCAGCAGCGCGCCGGCGATGAGCAGCGCCGCAAAAGGCCCATAGAACCAGGGGGCCTCGAGCGGATGCCGCTCGAGCGAATGCCGCATGCCCATGGCCTCGCTCATCGCCCAGGCGGCCGTCAGGCATACCACGATGGTGGCCACCAACGCACCGCCCGACAAGCCGATCGCGAAGACGGCCCTGCCCCAGGTGGGGCCGATCAAGGTGCCGAAGGCCTCGCCGATCTGGGCGATGTTGTCGAACCCGGCGTCGTGGCGATGCGTATTGAGCGTGGCAGCCGAAGCGATCAGCACGGCGGCGGAGAGTATCTGGCACAGGATCGCTCCCAGCATCGTCTCCAGGCGCGCGGCGCGGAGTTGGCCGCTGTTCAATCCCTTGTTGATGAGCGCCGACTGCTGATAAAAGATCGTCCACGGCATGATGCTGGTTCCGATGTTCGCGGCCACCAGATAGAGAAAGTCGTGGTCGAGAATCGGCAATTGCCAGATCTCCTGCACGATCCGCTCCCCGTTCGGCCGCGCCTTGACCGCCATCACGATGAACGCCACGCAAAACAGACCGATGGCAACGACCACCCGCTCCACTGCCCGGTAGGATCCGGTGAGCACCATGCCGAGAATCAGCGTCACCAGCAGCATGAGAGTCTGCCAGGGCGGAATGCCGAAGAGGCTTCCTGCCCCGACCAGTCCGCTCATCTCCGTGATCAGCGCCCCGAAACAACTGAGCAGCAGCACGGCGGTGGCCGCCATCGTGACCGCAAGGCCGTAGCGTTGCCTGAGCAGTTCAACACAGCCTTTGCCGGTGCACAAGCCGAGGCGCACCGTCAGTTCCTGGGCCATGAACATGAGCGGGATCAGCAACACCTGCAGGAGCAGCAGCCGGTAACCCCATTGCGCGCCGCTCTGCGCGAGGGTGATGACGCTGCCGGCCTCGATGTCGGCCAGCATGACGACCAGGCCGGGCCCGACCACGGCGAGCAGCCTCGCCAATCGGCGGCGTGGCGCGGCCCCGGTTTGCGGCGAAAGGTCGTCGGCGCCCATCAACCTATTTGTCGCTGGCCGCTCCGGGGCCGGTGCGGAACTGCCGCAGAAACGCAGCGTCGGGGGTCAATATCAGCGTCGGCTGCGTGTCGGCCAGCGACTGCCGGTACGTCTGCAGGGAACGGTACAGCTTGTAGAACTGCGCGTCCCTGCTGAAGGCGGCGGAAAGAATCCGGTTGGCTTCGGCATCGGCCTCGCCGCGCGTGATGGTGGCCTGGCGCTGCGCCTGGGAGAGCAGCACGGTCCGCTCGCTGTCGGCCTTGACCTGTATCTGCTGCGCTCCTTCGAAGCCCTGGGCGCGCACTTCCTTCGCCTCGCGCTGGCGCTCGGACGTCATCCGATCGTAGATCGCCTGGCTGGTTTCGGCCGGCAGGTCGGCGCGATGCAGCCGCACCTCCGTGACCTCGATTCCGAGCGGCAAGGCCTTTTCGGCGACGTCCTTCTCGATTCGCGCCACCGTCTGCTGGCGATCCAGCGACAGCAGGGAGCGCAATTGCACCTGGCCGAGTTCGCGGCGCAGCGAGGAACTGATCATCTGCGTCAGCTGTGCATTGGCCTGCTCGAGCGTGCGCACCGCCTGATAGAAGCGCAGCGGATCGACGATGCGAAACCGCGTGTAGGTGTCGACCTCGAGGCGCTTCTGATCGCCCAGGATGACCTGTTCCGTCGGCGGCGTGAGCATCTGCAGGCGCCCGTCGTAGATCACCACCGAATCGATGAACGGAACCTTGACCTTGAGTCCGGGCTCTCTGACGGCGTCCAGCGGAGCGCCCAGGCGAATGACGAGCGCCTGCTGGGTCTCATCGAACACGTAGAAGGAGGATCCGATCACGTAGAGCCCGAGGAGGGCGAGGCCGGCAGCGAGCCATCGGAAATCGACCTTCATGGCTGGGCATCCTTCTGCGTGCCGTCCTTCTGGCCGCCGGCCTTCGGGACGGCCCTGTCCTTTTCGGACAGCGGCATGTACGGGACCACTCCGCTCATTCCCTTTCCGGACGAGTCGATGATGACCTTGGAGGCCTTCTTCAGGACCTCGTCCATGCTCTCCAGGTACAGGCGCCAGGCCGTCACGTCCTTGGATTCGGCGTAGCTCTTGTAGATCGACAGGAAGCGGTTGGCCTCGCCCTCGGCCAGATTGATGACCTGGGCCTTGTAGGCGTTCGCCTCCTGCGTGGCGCGGTCCGCGTCGGCGCGCGCCCGCGGTATCATGTCGTTCGCATAGGCCTCCGCCTCGTTGCGCGCCCGTTCCTGGTCCGCGCGGGCGCGCTGCACGTCGTTGAAGGCGTCGATGACCTGTGACGGCGGATCGACGCGCTGCAGCTGCACCTGGGTGATCAGGATGCCCGCCTGTTCCCGGTCCAGAAGCTGTTGCAGCAACTCGCGCGTCTCATCGGTGATTTGCGCGCGCTTGTCCGACATCGCCGCCTGGATGGGCGTGCGGCTGATGATTTCGCGCAGCGCGCTCTCGGCCGCGATTTTCACCGAGCGCTCCGGATCGCTGATCTTGAACAGATAGTGCCGCGCGTCCTTGATCCTCCAGAACACCGTGCAATCCGCCTCCACGATGTTCTCATCGCCGGTCAGCATCTGCTTGTCGCGCGAACCTCCCGCTCCCGCCGCCAGATTGCTGAGGTTGCTGCCCAATTGCAGCTGGTTGACCTGGGTGACCTTGGGCAGCAACACGGTTTCGATGGGATACGGGAGGTGGTAATGCAGGCCGGGCGGCGTGGTGTCCGACCAACGGCCGAATCTCATGACGATGCCTTGCTCGTCCGGCTGCACCTTGTAAATGCCGGCGCCGACCCACGCGACGAAAATCAGGCCGCAAACCAGCCCAAGGCCCCGGCCCTTCAGGTCGAGCAGCGCGATCAGATAGGTGAGCTGCGACCGGGTCTTCTCCAGCCGATTGATGGGATCAGAGCCGGCCGGCGGCGGGGATGGGGAATTTTCAACCGACATGTACGGGGAGTATAGCCAGGTGGGACGCCCCGAGGGTAGGAGATGCCGCCATCCGTGCTCCCCGGGGACGGGTTGCAGCGCAGATCGCTCATGCCCGCTGTCGCCCGCCCGGCGAAACTCATCTAGACTTCCCGACCCCGAATGAGATGCCCGCATGGACCCGACCGTCTCGACTGATCGAATCGATCGCCGCAAGCTTGCGGCGGTCCGGGCGGCGGAGGATGCCGCCTTTGCGCGGCGCACCGTGCGCTCCACCGCGCTGCGCGCACGGGCGCGCGAACACATGCCGAACGGCGTGCCGATGACCTGGATGAGCGGACTCTACCGAACTCCGCCGATCTACATCGACCACGGGGCCGGCGCCGCATTCACGGACGTCGACGGCAACGAATATCTGGACTTCAACGTTTGCGACCTCAGCATGACCATCGGCTTCGGCAATGCAGCGGTTGCCTCGGCCCTTGCCCGCCAGGCGCGCCGGGGAACCCATTTTCTGCTGCCGGGCGAGGATGCGATCGCCGTCGCCGAACTGCTCGCCCAGCGGGTCGGCAGGCCTCATTGGCAGTTCACGCTGTCGGCGACCGGCGCGAACGTCGAGGTCATTCGAGTTGCGCGATTCATGACCGGACGCCAGAAGATCGTGATCTTCGGGGGACACTATCACGGCCATCTGGACGAGACGCTGGTGCGCGAGGAGCAGGGCCGCAGCGTCGCGGACGGCGCGGGTTTGGCGCCCGGATCGGCCGCGCACACGGTCGTGGTGCCGTTCAACGACCTGGGCGCGCTCGAACGCTCGTTGGCGGGCGGCGACGTCGCGCTGGTGCTGACCGAACCGGCCCTGACCAACTGCAACGTGGTCCTGCCGGAGCCGGGCTTTCACGCCGGGTTGCGCGAACTCACGCAGCGCCACGGCACGCTGCTGTGCCTGGATGAAGCGCACACGTTCCAGTTCGCCTACGGCGGCTTGGTGAACGCCTGGCAGCTCGAGTCCGACTTCGTCGTGGCCGGCAAGGGCTTTGGGAGCGGCGTCACTTTCGGAGCCTACGGCATGAGCGGCACCGTGGCCGACTTCTACGCGAGGCACAGCGACGTCGACATCGGACCGCGCGGCATCGCGACGGGCGGCACGACCTATGCCACCGCACTGGCGATGGCCGCCGCGCGCGCCGTATTGGAAGAGGTCCTCACGCCCGGCGCGTACACTCACGTGCGGGGCCTGGGGTCGCTGCTCGCAGACGGCCTCGATCGGCAATTCGAACGCCGTGGCCTGCCGTGGAAGGCGTTCCGCGCAGGACCGCGCTCGGGATTTTGCCTGGCGCCCACCCTGCCGAAGAACGGCATCGAGGCCGCGCGTTCGCTCGACTTCGAGCTCATCGACGCGCGGCGAGTCTACATGGCGAATCGGGGAATCTGGGACGCGGTGGCCGCGGCCGGCCCGCAGGCCGCCCTCGCGCACGCAGCCCGGGACATCGAGCGCTACGTCGCGGCCGCCGGCGAATTTCTCGACGCCGTGCTCGATTGAGCGAAGGGGGCAGCGATCACCAGCGGTCGAAGAAGTCCAGGACGAGCTTCCACGACCAGCTCAAGTCATAGTCGTGTCCCATGGGCGCGCGGCAGTCCAGGACCCGCGGCCATGCCGGTTCTGCGGCGCCGCAGTAGGTGCGGCAATCCGCGGCCGCGTGACCCGTATCGAACCGGCGCTCGTGCGATGCGGTAGGGCAGCCGTCGGCCTGCGCCCACCGCTTGATGATGGCCGTGGCGCCGGTGTAGTGATACCGATCGCTGTCGTTGGAGGTGGTGGTATAGGCCGCGTCATCCCATGGCCCGGGAGGCACCGTGGTGTCCGAACGGCCGGTGATCAGCAGCACCGGCAGGCCGCCGTGTCTGGCGGGCGGGCGCAGATCGCCGCGGTGCGGCAGCCCGATGATCGGCGCTATGGCGCGGAACATCGGCGCGGTCGTGGGATTTTGACCGAGCTCCCAGGCGAACATTCCGCCGTTGGAACCGCCCGACGCGAACACGTGCTGCTCGTCGATGCAAAGCGTTCCCTCGAGGTGCCGCACCAGCGCCTTCACGAAATCGGCGTCATCGTCCTGGCATTGCGTCCATGAACAACTGTTCTTCGCCCGTCCATTCCGGCAAGACGCATAGGTGTAATCCGGCGTGATCGATGCATCGCAAATCGGCGCCCGCCCGTGCCCCGCACCCACGACGCCGGTGGCGGAACCGCGGAACGTCCAGGAATTGCGGCTGTTGTCGGGAGCGCCGGATCCGAGTCCCCGGGGAGCGGCCACGACATAGCCGCGCCGGTCCGATTCGCCGACGACGGTGGGGTCGTCCAGGAATTCGCGCTCATCCCCTCCCCAACCGTGGAAAACCAGGACCAGGCGCGCCGGGCGGTGCCGATCGTAACCCGACGGCACGCTGAGTGCGTAGGTGCGAGCCACGCCCTCGTGCATCATCGTGTAGATGCCCGCGACGGGCGCCGGCGATCCACACCCGGGCGAACCGGCGGCTGCGGAGCCGGCCCACGCGGACAGCGAGCCGAGGGCCGCGGCGCCGCACAGCAACGCATCTCGAATACCCGGCCGGCGCAGGTTGCTCATCGATCGGGATTCCGGGGGGAATCCGCGTGGGCGGCCCGATCGAGGGCGCCTGCGGTTCCTCGCTTGCGAAGCGCCTCGCGTTGAACCTTGCCCGTCGAGGTCTTCGGCAGGGCATCGACGATTTCGACGAAGCGCGGATTGGCGAAGCGGGGAAGCAGCGCTTCCGCCCGCTGCCCGATGCCCGCGGCTGTCGCCGCCGCGCCCGGCTGGAGCACGGCGGCGATCATCAGCTCGTCCTCGCCGCCGGCAATGTCCGATTTGACGGCAAATGCAGCCGCCTCCGCCACGCCTTCGATGCCCTCGACGACGGCCTCGACCTCGGTGGCTGAAATGTTCTCGCCGCGGCGGCGTATGCAGTCCTTGATGCGATCCACGAACGAGACCAGGCCATCCGTTTCCATGATTCCCGCATCGCCCGTGTGGAACCAGAGGTTGCGCCAGGCCTCCACCGCCTTGTCCGGCATGTTGAAGTACCCGGCCATGAATCCAAACGGCACTTTCGGCCGGACGAGTATCTCCCCCGCTTCACCCCGGGGACGCTCACGATCGGTTTCCGGATCGGCAATGACGACTTCGAAATACTTCTCGTGCGGCCAGCCGGCGGCTCCGGGGCGGGACTCCCCGAGGCGCCCCCAGATGGGAATATTGATCTCGGTCATTCCATATCCCGACATCACATCCTTGACGCCGAAGCGGTCCCTGAGCGCCGCCTCGTGCGCCGGAACACTCGGCGCGTTCACGACGACCCGCAGCCCATGATCCCGATCGCCGGCGGTCTTCGCCTGTCGCAGCAGGTAGGCCGCCTGGACACCCAACAGGTTCGTGGCGGTGGCCCCGTGCCGCCCGATATCCGGCACCCACTCCGACGCGCTGAAGCGGGGCCTGATGACGGCCGAGCAACGCGCGAGCAGCGTTGCCCCGAGCTGCATGAACAGACCGTTCACGTGATGCAGCGGCAGTGAAATGTAGTACCGGTCGCGTTCCGCAAGGCCCGTTGCTTCCACGGCATTGATGCCGAACAGCGTGCAGTGGGCGTGCGGCAGCATCACACCCTTGGCTGGACCGCTCGTTCCGGACGTGAACATGATGCCGGCAAGGTCGATGGCGCGCGGCCCCTCGCCGCTGTACGGCGCGGCGATCCGCCAGCCGTCGAAGTCGACCGGCTCGAGCCCGGTCGGCACGCTCGCGGCGCCGCCTCCGGCAACGACGATCCGGCGCAGCAGCGGTCCGCGCTCGTCGAGCTTGCCGAGCGAAGGCAGCACGTCGGAATGCACAACCGCGGTCTCGACTGCGGATTGCACGACTTGATGCTTGAGAAATGCGCCGCGCAGTTCGCAGTTGATGAACACCGGCACCGCTCCCAGGCGGCTGAGGCCAAGCCAGACCCGGATGAAGTCGATGCCGCCCGGCATCATGACCGCGATCCGGTCGCCGGAGCGGACGCCCAGTCGCGCGAAGAATCCCGCCGACCGCCGCGTTTGTTCCGCGGCCTCGCCGAAGGTCAATTGTCCGCCCTCGGTGCTCAGCACCCAGATTCGATCAGGAGTTGCCGCTGCCGCCTCGTCGAGCGCGCGCGTCAGGATCCATTCGGCCTGCCGGTCGATGCCGCTATACATGGTCGGGCACTGCGGTATTCCAGACGGGCGGCGTGATGCGCGGAAGCACGAGGCGCGCGGCGGACGTCACTTCAGGTACCGGCACCGATGAACGGCAGCTCCTGCAAGGTGCCTGAAATCGGCTTCCCGTCCTTGCGGACGGTCACGCGGCTGCCGGCGATGCAGTCCGATGAAATGAGGGCAAAGCCGATGTTCTTCTCGAGGCGGTACGACCACGCGCAGTTCGTGAGGTCGCCGACCCTGCGGCCGTCGACTTCGATCGCGTGCCAGTGAAACCCAAGCGGAGTCGGTTCGCTGCCGTCGAGGATCACACCCAGCTGATGCCGCCGGGGACCCTCGGCGCGGATTCGGCGCAGCGCGGCGATGCCGATCACGTCGCCGGGAACATCGAGGTCGACATACCGTTCCAACCGCACCTCGAATGGATTGGTGTTCGCATCGGTGTCACCGCCGTACGACAGGAGACCGCTCTCCACGCGCTCGTTGAAGTTGGGGGTGCCCGGGCCGATGTCCCAGCGCCGTCCGGCCTCCTTCACCCGATCCCACAGTCTCGTGCCCTGGCTGCCATCCAGCAGGTAGAGCTCGAAACCTCCCTGTTTGGACCATCCCGAACGCGCCACGATCACCGGAATCCCCTCCACCGTGGTGGGCCGGAACCAGAAATACTTGAGATCGCGCACCCAATCGCCGCACAAGTGTGCGACCACGTCCTCCGCCTTCGGTCCCTGCACGGCGAGCGGCGATGCGTCCGGCTCATTGACTTCGACGTCGAGTTCCCGCTCCGCGGCGATGGCGCGCGCCCAGAACCAGATGTTGGAATCCGCAATCGACAGCCAATATCGGTCGTCCGCGAGCTTCAGCAGGATCGGGTCGTTGATCAAGACCCCCTTGTGGTTGCACAGGGCAACGTATTTCCCCTGCCCCTCCTTGCATCCACCCACCTTCCGCGGGCAGAGGATTTGCGCGAGCTGGGCCGCATCGGGTCCGACCAGTTCCACCTGGCGCTCCACGGCCACGTCCCACATCGACACGCCTTCGATCAACCGCCAGTACTCGGCTTCCGGATGGCCGAAGCTGGTCGGCATGAGCATGTGGTTATAGGTCGTGAAGGCCGTGACGCCGTCCCGGAGCGTCGCTTCATAGAACGGCGAGGGACGCAGGCGGGCGGAGGGAGTGATTCCGAACATATATCGAGAAGTCCTTTGATCAAACGTCGCGGATCCTGAAGATCCTTCCGCCTCGGTCATAACCCACATCGTAGTGTACCGGGCCGTCGGCCAGGTGCGCGCGGTACCGCCGCACGTGGCCGCCCTCTTCGTCGAAGGTCTCGACCAATTCGAAGGCGCCCGGCTCGACTGCCGCCGCCTCCTCGAGCCCCGTCGCCTGATCGAATGCCCTGGGGCTGCGCAACCGCGCGAGTTCGGGCGCGAACGTCCTCGAATCGGCCGACCGGACGCCGCCGGCAATGAGCCGGCGGGTGCGCTCGGTGAGACCAGGATCCTCATCGTGCAGCGGCGGCAACGACCAGCAGGTCGAGCCGGGCGCGAGGGCCTCGGCGATTTCGAAGATCGCCGCCCGCCGCAGATGGCGAGCCGGCTGGGTGTCCAAATTCACCATCGCCGCAACCCCGAGCCCCTGCGCCGGCAGCCTCAGCCAGAAGGCAAGAAATCCATCCACGCTACCGGAATGGTAGTGCATGGGGCGGCCGGCCATGCGATCCGTGAACCAGGCAAAGCCGTAGCCGGCGCTGCGGCCCGTCGACAGGCGCACCGGGGTCGTCATGCGATCCAGGGTCGTTGCGGGAATCGGTGCGCCCTTCTGCAGGCCGATTTCCCATGCAGCGGCATCGCGTGCCGAGACGATCATCCCACCATCGGGCCAACCGGAGAAATCCCCGTTCATCTGCGGCGCTCGCCGGATCTCATCGCCCTGCGCCGTATACGGCTCGGCCCGCCCCGCGATGATCGCCTCGGCGTCGTCCACGCGGCCTTCGCGGAGGCCGGATGGAACGACCAAGTCCTCGGTAACCGCTTGGCGGTAGGTTCGATTCGTGAGGTCCTCGATCATGCGTCCGAGAATGACGAACCCGGTATTGGAGTAGGCCCACGCCTCACCCGGTGAGAAATCGAGCGGCAGCGCGCCGATTGCCTGCATGAATCGGGCGCGCGATACCCGTCGGTCGCCCTCCATTCCCGCAAGGCCGTCGTAGTTGGGGATTCCGCTGGTGTGGCTCAGCAGCGAGCGCACGGGGCACGCGGCGAATTGCCGCGGCAGATCCTTGACGTGCTTGCCGACCGGGTCGTCGAGCGTAATGCGCCCGGCGGCCTCCAGTTCCAGGACCAATGCCGCGGTGAAGTGCTTGCCCACCGATCCCAAATGGAACAACGTTCGCTCATCCGCCGGCACGCGAAACGGCAGGGAAGCGTAGCCGATGGCATCGGCGACGATGACCTCGCCGTTGCGCACCGCGGCCACCGCCAGCGCGGGGACGCGGAGCGCCTCCATACGGTCCAGCAAGCGCTGTTGAAGATCGGGGGCCAGCGCGCGGCGTGCCGCGGGATCTGCGGCGGCGGCGCCCGCCAGCCGGGAGGCCAGCAGCATGCCGCCAAAACCTAAGAGCGAGCGTCGAGTGAGTCGCATGGAGGACCTTTGACCGTTCAAGCCTCAAGCGGCCTCGAAAACCACGGCCTGCATGCGAATCGGCCGCCCGGCGGCGCCGAGCCTGCCGCAGTACGCCGCGGTCAGAGCCTCGATGATGCGCTCCGCAAGGGACTCATCTCTCGATCGGATCTGATCCACGATGGGAGTACCCAGGATCATCCCGCGGGCAAACGCGGCGACGTCCGCCAGCAGCTTTTCGGTCCGCAATACGGTGATTCGAACGTCCGTGAAGCCCGCGTCGATGAGCCCCTCCTTGACCGGGTCGATTTCGTGGCACACGAAGGGGGCTTTGTGAAATTGCGGAGGATCGGCGGGGAAAAATCCGGCCACGGTCTCGAACGCCACCTTGGCGAACTCGTTGTAGCGGTGCGAATCCCACACGCTGAATGCGTAATGGCCTCCCGGCGCCAGAACGCGGCGTGCCTCCCGGTAGGACTGCTCCTTGTCAGGGTAGAACATGACTCCGAACTGGCACGCGACGGCATCGAACGAATCGTCCGCGAAAGGGAGGTTCAGCGCGTCCGCCGCCGTGAACGTCACCCCCTCGTCGGGCCCGAACTTCGCCCGCGCCGCCTCGAGCATGGGCGGGTTGAGATCCGTCGCCGTGATGCGCATCGCCCCCCCCTTCTCATCGCGCAGGCGGCGGGTGAGAATCCCGGTGCCCGCGGCCGTCTCCAGCACCCGACCCGGCGCGCGAGCTGCCACCCGGCGCGCAAGGTCGGCCGCGTAACCGCTGAAAATGACGGGCCCGAGACACCGATCGTAGAATTCGGGTATCGACCCGGTGAATGCCGCTGGGTTTGCGTCCGACATCGTCGCTCCCGGCCGATGGTCCGCCGAAATATACCGTAAACTCAACTGCCGATCGCCGTTCCCGGCTTGATCGCGAAGGCGAAGAATACCGCACCCATCAACAGCAGAAACGAGACGAGATAATTCCAGGCCAGCTTCTCCCTCAGGAACGTGACGGCAAAGACCGCGAAAACGACCAGGGTGACCGCCTCCTGAATGATCTTCAGTTGGAAGCCGGTGAACCCGGCATAGCCGATTCGATTGGCGGGCACCGCAAAGCAGTACTCGATCAAGGCAATGGACCAGGAGACCAGGATCGCCTGCCAAAGAGGCCAGGAGTGGCCGTATTTCAGATGCCCGTACCAGGCGAAGGTCATGAATACGTTCGAGCAGATGAGCAGCAACACGGTGATCATGGGTCACGTTCTCCAAGGTCCTGTCCGGCGCCGGCTTGACAGGCGGCTGGCGATATCGACAATCGATAGCGTATTCGCGCCGCCGGGGCCCCGTCAAAATGGTAGACCGTGAACTCGACGCCGGGTTGATCCGTCTGCATCTGCTGCATCACGCGGCCTGCCGGCATCGAGGAAAGACCGTCAAATGACCCCGAAGAACGCTGCGGCGGGGCGCGGGCCCGAGGGTTCCGCGGTCGAAGTCTTGCGCGCATTCCTCAAGCTCGGTGTGACCTGTTTCGGCGGCCCGATCGCCCACATCGGATATTTTCGCGAGGAGTTCGTCGTCCGCCGTGGATGGCTGGACGAGCGCACCTATGCCGATCTCGTGGGGCTGTGCCAGTTCCTGCCCGGACCCGCCAGCAGCCAGATCGGCTTTTCGATTGGTCTGATGCGGGCGGGATACCGGGGCGGTATCGCGGCGTGGATCGGCTTCACCCTGCCGTCCGCCGTCGCCCTCGTACTCTTTGCCTATGGCGCGACGGCGCTCGGCGGTCCGGTCGGGCTCGAGCTGCTGCACGGCCTGAAGCTCGTCGCGGCCGCGATCGTTGCGCAGGCCGTCTGGGGCATGGCCAGGACTCTGAGTCCGGACCGGCGGCGCGCGTCGATTGCCGTTCTGGCCGTGGTCATCATCGCGTCGAGCACATCGCCCCTGGCGCAGATCGCCGCCATCGTGCTGGGCGGTGCGTTGGGGTATCTGCTCTGCCGGGCGGCGCAAGACGCATCGCCATCCCGATTACACTTGCCCGTTTCGCGAACCGCCGGCATTGCCGCCTTGGCGGCGTTCACGCTCCTCCTGGTCGGCCTTCCCGTATTGGGCCGGCTGCAGCATTCCCAGGGAATCGCGCTGTTCGACGCCTTCTACCGGTCGGGCGCTTTGGTGTTCGGCGGCGGCCACGTGGTGCTGCCGTTGCTGCGCCAAGCCTTCGTCGCTCACGGATGGGTGACCGATGATGCATTCCTGGCGGGCTACGGAGCGGCTCAAGCGATTCCCGGCCCCCTCTTCACGTTCGCGGCCTACCTGGGCGCCGTCGTCACGCCGGCGCCCCATGGAGTTCCCGGTGCCGTCATCGGCATCGTAGGGATCTTCCTGCCGGGCATCCTCATCCTCCTCGGAACGCTGCCGTTCTGGGGGGCGATCCGCAAGCGCGCCGGGGCACAGGCAGCGATGCGGGGGATCAACGCCGCGGTGGTGGGGCTGTTGGGAGCGGCCCTGTATAGTCCGATCGGGACATCCACGATCACGGGTCCCGTGGATCTCGCGCTCGCGCTCGTCGGCTTCGTGCTTCTCACGGCCTGGCGCTCCCCACCGCTCCTTGTGGTGGCGGTCGTCGTCGCCGCAAACCTGGGCCTCTCCCAGATCATCCGATGACGCGGGCCCGGCCATGGGCCGCCTCTTTGGAGACTCAATCCATGCAGGTCCGCGTCATCACCGTCCAATCCGTGACCGTCACGGTACTCGAGCATCGCGGGGATCCCGCTCTTCTCAAGGATTCCGTCCAGCGCTTCATCGCCTGGCGCCGCGTTCCGCTCGTGCCCGCCTGGAAATTCGAGAGAAGTACCTAGCCTTCCCGTGCCGAGTGCCGAGCATCCGCGCAAACGCGAACGCTCGTTCTCCGCATCGATCTCGGCATTGCGCGCGGGAATTCCAGATGCGTGAACATGTCGCCATGCATCGTGCGCAATGAGTCTGCGCATCGTTCTCATTCAGCGCCTCCTTCCGCTTCGGCAATTACCTATTTTCCTGCAATTTCAAGGGCGTAGATTCACGCGTCAAATGCTGCTCCCGGCTTTCACCGGCTGCAGCCTTCGCGGAATCGAGACGATGCATTTTGCGGCGAGGGACTGGCGATGGGTTCACTGAATCTTCAATCATCTACGCAAAGCGATCGCAAAACCCGCAGTGCTGATTTCGCCCGGAGATGTGGTGGTGCCTAAACATATTCGACGTCTTCTTCTGATCCTTGGTGTGTTTGCGCTGCTATTCGTGGCCGGCAAGATTTATTTCCCGCCGAAATCGTTCGGTGTGTATGGGCACTATCCCGCTGCATCGGTCAAGGATATCGCCGAGGCTCGGATCACCTATCGGAGTCCCGATTCATTTTCGGCCGACTACCCGAAGGAGTACGAAACTTGGTCGAGCGGCATACACAAGGTCGTGAAGTGTCAGATCTGTCACACGACTGTCGGAATGAGGCCGAATATGGCGTCATTGGCGGGCGTCGCTTCCGCCTCAACTTCGGCGACGCTGCCGACGGCGGGCGATCCGCTGAAGCTTTGCGTCAAGTGTCACGAGAAGATCGCGGGACGCCCCGACTACATGCCGCAGATCGAGGTCGATAGTCACTCGAAAGGGCAGTCATGTACGGCCTGCCACAACCCGCATTCACCGCTATTTTCAAGTTCGGGCGAGCCAATCACCGCCTCAGGCGGCGCCGTTACGGTCGATATTGCCGCCGGAAAGAAGCTGTCCGCGACCTGTGCAGGCTGCCATGGTCCCGAAGGCGTCAGCGCGGCTGCGATGTTTCCGAATATCGCATGCCAGAAGCAGCCGTATCTGGTTGGCGCCCTGACGGAATATCAGAGCGGCAAGCGAGGCAATCCGATCATGGGCGGCGTCGCAAAGGGTTTGAGCGCGTCCGACATTCAGAATGTCGCTGCGTATTTTGCAGGCATGTCCTGCAAGTAAAGAATTCCACGTGTGAGTATGGTCACGAGACGAAAGAAGGCGAACGGATGAGCGAAACCAATACATGCAAGGGCCAAGCGAGCCGCCGCGGCTTCATTTCCCTGCTGGGAAAGATGTGTGCAACGACGGCCGTGTGCTCCGGTGTCGGCACCGTATCACTGGAGAGCCTCGCTGCCGCTGCGTCGTCCGCCGCGGGGCCCGCTGCGGCGCCGGCCAAACCGGAGTTCCCTGTTTCGGGCCCGGTCCCCGAATACGACTGGACCAAACACCGGTGGGCATTCGGCGTCGACGCGACCCGCTGTATCGGTTGCTTGCGTTGTGTCGAGGCCTGCAAAGTCGAAAACAACGTGCCATTCAACGCTCAGGACTTTCGCACCTGGGTTGAGCGCTATGTCTATCTCGAGGGCGAGGATAAGCCGCGTGTCGACAGCCAGTGCGACCCTGTCAATATCGCGGCGGCCGAATCCGCGCAGGATTATCGATTCAGCAATCGGTACCGCAACGAAAAGGTGACGAAGTCCTTCTTCGTCCCGAAACTTTGCAATCACTGCGAGAACCCGGCCTGCGTTCAAGTGTGTCCGGTGGGCGCCACTTACAAGACGCCGGACGGCGTCGTGCTGATCGATGAGAAATACTGCATCGGCTGCCGGTATTGCGTGCAGGCTTGCCCTTACGGTGCGCGTTACTTCAACGAAGAGACGCAAACCACCGACAAATGCACCTGGTGCTATCACCGCATCACCAAAGGACTGAAGCCGGCGTGCGTCGATGTGTGCCCGGTGCAGGCCAGAGTTTTCGGGGATCTCAATGATCCCGCAAGCGATATCAGCCTGTTCATTCGCAGCCATCAAATCAGCGTACTCAAGCCGTGGACCGGCAACGGGCCGCATGTGTTCTACAACGGAATCGACGGCGAGGTGTCGTGATGGGCGCGTTCATGCCAATCGCCGACTTCATCGTGTCTCCCTACAGCGGGTACGTGTACCCCAATGAGACCGTGGTGCCGTGGGGCGTCTTGATCGTCATCTACCCCTATATCACGGGCCTTGTCGCCGGAGCGTTCATCGTCTCGAGCCTCTACCATACCTTTCGCATGGAGAGCTTCAAACCGGTCGCACGGCTGGCTCTGCTGTCGGCCTTGGCGTTTCTGAGCTTCGCACCCGCGGCTCTGTTGTCCCACCTCGGGCATCCGGAACGGTCGGTCGAGGCGATTTGGACGGCCCATTGGACCTCGGCTTTCGCGGCCTTCGCATATGTCGCCGGCTTTTATGCGATTTTGCTGGTTCTGGAAATCTGGTTCGCGTTTCGCGTCGACATCGTCGCCATGTCGCAAACCTCCAAGGGAGCGCTCGGGCGCCTCTATCGGATACTGACTCTGGGTTCGACCGACGTTTCCGAGCATGCGCTTGCCTACGACCGCAAATGGACCCAGGTGCTGGCGGCCGTCGGTATCGCGGCCGCGTTTGGATTGCACGGCTACGTCGGCTTCGTCTTCGGTTCGCTGAAATCGCGCGAATGGTGGTCCTCGGACCTAATGCCGATAATTTTCATTCTTTCGGCCGTGGTCTCCGGTGTCGCCGTGCTGGTGCTCGTCTATGTGGTGTCATCGAAGGTGCGCAAGACCGCAATCGACGAGAATTGCATGGCCGGTTTGGCTCGGGTCCTTTGGGGCTTTCTGCTCGTAACGATCGTCGTGGAGACGCTCGAATATGTCGAGATGTTCTACCGGCGCCTCGAGGGCATCGCGATGATCAAGCAACTGATCGCCGGCCCGATCAGCACCGGGATCGCGATCCAAGCTTTGTTCTCGCTGCTGCCGTTCGCGATCGTGACGATGCTGCTCGCCCGCAAGGTCCGCGGAAATGCCTTGATCGGCTGGATGAGCGTTTCATCGGTGTTGCTGATGAGCGCCGTGCTTGCGATGCGTTGGAATGTGGTGATAGGCGGCCAAGAGCTGTCCAAGACCGCCAAGGGTGTCCTGACCTACATCCCCGGCCTATGGGGGCGCGAGGGCGTTGTCTGGGCCATTACCTTGCTGTGCGGCAGCTTCGTATTTTTGTGGATCTTGGCTCGTTTGTTGCCGCCGTGGGAGCGAGTCCGAATGTCGGAATGAGGATAAGACCATGCGCAAACTCATCGTTGTAAGGTCCGTCCTGATGGCCCTCATCGCCAGCAGTTCCGGTTGTAGCCGGGAGGTCAGCTTCAACAAGGACGTCTTTCCCATCTTCCAGGAGCGCTGCATGACCTGCCATGCGCCCGGCAGCCCCGGTTGCGTCGCCAGCGGGTTCAGCTTGGCGACATACGACAGCCTGATGAAAGGCACGAAGTTCGGCGCCATGATCATTCCTGGCAACAGCCTCGATAGCAATTTATTGAGGCTGGTCAAGCATGAGGCTGACCCATCGATTGCGATGCCGAGGAGCCCGACGCCGGGCAAGCCGTCGGAATGGCTCAAGCCCGAACAGATCAACCTGATCGAGACCTGGATCAATCAGGGCGCGAAGAATAACTGAGCGAACTGCTTCGCGTACTCGGCATTCAACCGCGGCCGATCGAACCTCATCGCCAACGCGCGTCGACCAGCAACGACGGAACGGGCGGAGCCACGCCTCCGCCTGCATGAGCGGCTCGGGCCGAATCCGCTAAAGGCGCCGCCGTGCATCGGTGCGCGACTCCACGCGACGGGGTTCCGGGGCGGCGCGCAAACGCCGGTTGCTGCATGGTCATGCCGGGCCGCCGCAAGCGAGTTGCGCGCACCTGGGCTCCGAAATCACGCGGCTGAACTATACTGGCGCGCGTGGGCGGCGAATTCTCATCGCCCCCAACAGCACAGGTCCTCGACAACAGGAGTTCCAACCAATGGGTGCCGAGCTGACTGATTCATCGCGCAACAGCTTTCGCACTCACGAACCGGCCAATCTGGTGCCGGACCTGAGCGGCTACAATCTCTACAGCACGGACCTCGCCTTGCAGGAAGCCGTCCGTCGCCAGGGCGCGCAGGCTCACGAGGCCGAACTGTTGCAGTACGGCGAGCTGTTGGGCAGCGAGAAGTGGATTCGGCTGGCCGAAGCTTCGCACACGCACCCCCCCGAATTGAATGCCTTCGATCGGCAGGGGCGCCGCATAGATCGGGTGGAATTCCACCCGGGCTGGCATGCGGTGATGCGCCTGCAACGCGAACATCGGTTGGTGACGCAGCCGTTTTCCGACCACCGTCCGGGGGCCTGGGCCGCGTACGCCGCGGGATTCATGATGCACGCCCAGCTCGAACCGGGTTCGCAATGCCCGGCCTCGATGACCTTCGCCAGCATTCCGGTGCTGCAAAAGGAACCGGCGCTGTTCGCGCGGATCAAGGACCAGCTCTACGCCACGGAATACGACGAGCGTGACCTGCCGCTAGCCCGGAAAAGGTCGATCTGGATCGGCATGGGCATGACTGAAAAGCAGGGCGGTTCCGACGTACGGTCCAACACCACCCGGGCCACACCGCTGCAGGGCGAGGGTCGCGGGTCCGCTTATGAGCTCGTCGGTCACAAGTGGTTTTTCTCGGCGCCCATGTGCGATGCGCACCTCGTCACCGCGCGAACGGAGAGCGGCTTGTCGTGCTTCTTCGTGCCGCGCTTTCGGCCCGACGGCACCAAGAATCCAATCTGCATTCAGCGGCTCAAGAACAAGGTGGGCAACCGCTCCAATTCCGGCAGCGAGGTTGAGTTCCAGGGGGCGTATGGGGTGATGGTGGGCGAGGAAGGGCGCGGCATTCCGACCATCATCGAAATGGCCACCTACACCCGCCTCAACTGTGTGATGGGTGCGGCCGGTCTGACCCGTCAGTGCGTCGTGCAGGCGATCCATTACGCTCGTCGCCGCAGGGCCTTCGGCAAGTTGCTGGTGGATCAGCCCTTGATGCGAAACGTGCTGGCCGACATGGCGTTGGAAAGCGAGGCCGCCACCCATCTGATGATGCGCCTGACCCAGGCCTTCGCTCGGGCCGGCGACGATCCGCTGGAAGAAGCCTACAAGCGCATTGTGACTCCGGCGGCCAAGCTCTGGGTTTCCAAGCGCAGCATCGAGCTGTCGGCCGAGGCCATGGAGGTGTTCGGAGGTAACGGCTACGTGGACGACGGCCCCATGGGACGCCTGTTTCGCGAGTCGCCCGTGATCTCGATCTGGGAGGGTTCGGGCAACGTAATGGCGCTGGACATGTTGCGGGCCATCGCCCGCGAGCCGGCGGCCATGCACGCCTTGATGAGCGACATTGGCCGCATGGTGCGCGGCGACGCGGTCGTCCGGGGCCCGTTGGAGCGCTTCCAGGCCGAACTTCGCCGGCATGATGCAGAGGCGCTGGAATCGCAGGCGCGTCGACACGCCCAGCGGCTGACGCTGTTGCTGCAGGCCGGCTTGATGCGCGAGTGCGCCCCGGCCGAGGCGGCCGACGCTTTCATCGAGAGCCGTTTCGACGCTGAATGGGGGCGGGTGTTCGGCTTGTTGCCGCGGCACGAGCAGCAGCTCCGCCTCATCGAACGCGCGTTTCCGGCTTGAGTGGCCGTTGATATCGAGCTTGGCTGACTTGTCGGTTCGCCCGGTCGGCGATACGCTTGCACAATGCGGCCGCTTCGGTATTCCATCAACATCACATTGGACGGGTGCTGCGATCATCGTGCAATCTCCCCGGACCAAGACTTGCATCGTCACGCGGTTGCGAACCTCGACCAAGCAGATGCCCTCCTCTTTGGCCGGGTGACTTACGAAATGATGGAGGCGGCGTTTCGACCGCCAGCGCAGCCGGGAGCCAGGCCTGATTGGATGGAACCGTTCGCCCGAACGATCGACGCGGCAAAGAAGCATGTCGTTTCGAGCACCTTGGCCCGGGTCGATTGGAACGCGGAGCTCGTGCGCGGGGATCTGGGGAAGGCCGTTCAGCAGCTCAAAGGGAAATCGGGTAAGGGGCTGCTGGTGGGAGGCGTGAAACTCCCGCTAGCCTTGGCGGAGCTGGGATTGATCGACGAGTACGAATTCCTGGTGCAACCCAGGCTGGCAGGCCACGGGCCGACGTTGTTCGCGGGGCTGTCGAAGCGTGTCGACTTGAAGCTCGTGAGCCGGTTGGAGTTCGGCTCGGGGGTGGTGGCGATGCGGTATGAGCCTAGAAGGTAGCCAAGCCTTGGTCCTATGCGCGCCCGTTCGATCCCGCACTGCGTCGGTCCCCCCGTAGACCAGCACCCAATGCCAACAGAGTCGGTGGTCACGCGTGTCGCTATTTCGTAGGCCACCCGGGCGACCGGAAGAAATACCCATCGCTCTGCTTGAAACCGTAGAACTGCCGCTCCGTCGGCACATAGTCGGAAAGCTTCCCAGACGCTTTGACAGGAACGAAAACCTGGAAGCGCCAGTTCAATACGTCGGCCACGAACAGCTTCTGGTCAGAGCTGATCGCGAGAAAATGCCTCCACGCCAGCTGGCCCGGCTGGTGACCCGGCGAGCCAATTGAACCCAGGATCTTGCCCGTCTGATCGAGTTCGACAATCCGATCGAAGCCGCCATCGACCATCCAGATATGCTGATCGGGCGTAATCCACAGGCCATATGGATAGCCAATGCCCGTCCATTGCGCGAGAAAACGGCCGTCGGTATCAAAGATCTGGATCCGAGCGTTCTCCCGATCGCCAACATAGACGCGATCATTCTTGTCGATCACCACGGAATGTGGAAGCACGAATTCGCCAGGGCCGGAACCGTAGTTACCCCACGTCTTAATGAAATTCCCGTTGTGATCGAACTTAACGACGCGCGAATTTCCGTACCCATCCGTGACGAAAATATCGCCGTTCTTCGAAAATGCGACATCGGTCGGTTTACTGAATAACCAATTGGCCTCGCCGCCATTGTTTCGCCGGCCCAACACAAGCAGCACCTTGCCCGCAGGGCTCAACTTAAGTACCGTGTTGTTGGTATCGTCCGTAGTCCAGATATTGTCATCCGCATCAATGCGCAATCCGTGCGGGTGATCAAACAATCCCTCGCCGAGGCTTCGAACGTAGTGACCTCTCTCGTCGAACTCCGACAACATGGGCCGGGTTCGCTGGAACAAGAAGATGTGGCCTTTGGAGTTCAATGCCACGCCCGAGGCATCACCTGCGCGCCCGCAAGAAACGCACAAAGCATCGAACCGGCGCAAAGCGCACGCAGCAGAACTCTCTTCATGCCTCTGCTCCCGTGAATCGTCGACCCCTGTAGGTCGAAATTACTTGATCTTCGGCGAAACGCGATGGTGCTATCAATGTGTCCACGACTGCCGCGGTCTCGAGTTCTCGTATTGTCGAATGTGGCGTGGATTTCAGCCGCAAGATTGTTTGCTTCAGGAATTCGTCGGCGCGTCGCGTCAATCTCGGCGGAATCTACAATCCGGCTAAGAACCTATTTCGATTATCTGGTTTAGGCTTTCGCAGGCGCGCGCGTACGAATCCTCAGGAACCTTCCTAAATGGATGCGGCTTCGCCTTTCTTGCTCGCCAATCAAATGACTGTGGTTGATGGCTGAGGATAAAGCCAGCCAAGCCTTTCGGACCAGTGAACTTGACGGCAAACGGATTGGTTTCGTTATAGGAGGCGGTTGTCATCGGCAGTCCGATAACGATCCCGGTTCTCTCATTGAATTCGCGCGGAGACAGCACAACCAGAGGGTGTACATCCCTCATTTCGCGACCCGCCTGAGGGTTGCAGTCAATCCAAATCATGTCTCGCCGGTCGGGGCACCATGATTTCCGGGCGGCCACTAGAGCACCTCGTTGCCAACCGGCCCAGTCGCCATAACCTCACCACCGTGCAGAACCGGATCAAATGCCGCGAGCTTCTGCGCGAGCGTCAGCTTGGGCTCACCAAGCGCCTTGACCAAGATGTTCGAATCCTGAGCTGATACTTCTACGGGCTGGCCTACCCTAAATCGGGCGGACCGAGCCACGGCCGCGGGAATCCGTACAGCAAGGCTGTTTCCCCACTGTTGAACAGTCAACGTCGCACTCTTTGCCATGATCCCACTCCAATGTATCAACAAGTTTATACATTGGATTACGGATGTCAATTTGACCGTTTGAGAGCAGTTCGCGGGAACAGGCTGCGCAGGCCCAACGGTCGGCGACGCCCTTCGCCGCGGACTTTCCTGGGAGCAGATCACCGGTAGACGTCGACGCCGAAATCAGTGCGGGTTTTCCCGCGCCAATACGCGGATGCTCGACGTGGCCAACTGCCAACCCTCTGGTTTCACGCGACGACTCTCGGCGAACCAGCTCTTACGCCTTCTCCCCCACCTGTAACTCCGCGAGTTTGAAGGGAACTCCACAGCCCCCAATCCCGCAGTACCCGTTTGGATTCTTCGCCAGGTACTGCTGGTGATAGTCGGCGCTGAAGCCGGAATTGTTGCCGAAAACAACATTTTACGTTGCTGGTCGCATTAGACCGGTCGACTTCCGGTAGACATCGCGGCCGTTCGGCCAGCGGACCGGGCCGCCTGTTGTCGGGTCACTCAACCCTTGTTTTTTGCCGCCTCCAACATCTTGGCCATGGCTACGGCTGTCATCGGCGCGGTTTTCGACATGCCGTTCACGGTCTCAATTGCGAGCGTGGTCGCAACGATGCGCGTCAGTGCGTCCCGAGTCTCGCAAAGAGCTCGTGCCAGCACCGCTGTCGTGGCCCTTAGTCTAGTCCCAGCGTTATCGCCAAGCGGTGAAAGGGAACTATCCACCATTGGTCGCGTCTCGTAGGCCACGCGCAGAGGCTGTGCGAACGGATGATGTTGCTGCGCGATCGATAGAGGCACTTTCCCCCAGTCCTCCTTTTTTCCGATGTTCGCCGCGAAGTGCTTGAAGACGTCTTCCAGTTTTGGAAAGTCGGATTGCGAGAATTCGCAGGCAATTAACCTCTCACGGAGGTCGCCCACAATGGAATCGGTCGGGGCCTCATCGAAACTTGTGTCGTTGCAGATCAGCTGGTTAATCTGCGTCGAAAACACTCGCGTGCCGGGAGGGTGATCGTGTCGGCGCGGGTCGATATCGCCTGCCTTCGCAATAGCAGCTTCCCCCACAATCGCCAGAGCCGTGTCAGGCTGCATTTACGGCCACGGTTGATCGCGCCGGCGTTTGCCACGGCCGACTCGGTCATTCCCCCAGATCTGCCGTAAACCCGATTCCACGCCGCTTCGGCGGCGGAGGATTCATTAGTTGCCGAATCGCCGCAAGGATGCCGACGATTGACTGGTCGTGCGATGCAAGCTTTCGCTCGAGACGGTCGAACTTTCGCGCCAGGGACCTGTCCGCTTCGAGCAAACTTCGAATCCGCACGAACGATCTCATGATCTCGATGTTTACGGCGATGGCGCGGCCGCTGTTGAGCACTGATGACAGCATCGCCACGCCCTGCTCCGTAAACGCGTATGGGGCGTAGCGACGACCACCGCGGCCGAGTTTTGAGGTCACAGATTGTGATCTCAAAGCCGCCCACTCGGCCCCAGATAGCTCGAACATGAAATCCGGTGGAAAGCGCTCCAAATTGCGCTTGACGGCCTGCACTAACTTACGGGTCTCCACGCCATATAGCGCAGCCAAGTCCTCATCGAGAAGGACTCGTTGGCGCCGGATAATCAGAATGAACTGACCGACTCGTTCGGCAGGTGCTGCGATGGCGGGCGTACGCGCTGGCATCTGCTTTCAGTTCGCCGAAGCGTGTTGGAGCCGAATCATGTGCCGAAGTGCCGCTTGCCGTCCTTGGCACTAGGGATACGCCTCCATAGGCCGGATTCCCACCGGCAATGCTGCGCTGTTTGTGCAGTTTCGCGTTCGCAGGATCGCCGTACACTCCGCCAAGCACCACCGACCCTTCGCCGCGGACTATCCGAAGCCCGGATCACCGGTAGACTTCCGGTAGACGTCGACGCCGAAATCATCTGGCGTTTTCCCGGAGAAATACCTGGATCCTCGGCGTCGCCAGCTAGTAACCCTGTGGTTTCACGCGACGACTCTCGGCGAACCAGCTCTTACGCCTTCTCCCCCACCTGTAACTCCGCGAGTTTGAAGGGAACTCCACAGCCCCCAATCCCGCAGTACCCGTTTGGATTCTTCGCCAGGTACTGCTGGTGATAGTCCTCGGCGAAGTAGAAATCCGGCGCCGCGAGGATCTCGGTGGTGATCGGCCCCTCGCCGGCCGCGGCGAGCGCGGCCTGATACTCGGTCCGCGACCGTTCGGCCTGGCGCAGCTGGTTGGCCCCGTAGGCGTAAATGGCGGACCGGTATTGGGTGCCGACGTCGTTGCCCTGCCTCATGCCCTGCGTCGGATTGTGCGACTCCCAGAACACGCGCAGCAGGCCGGGATAATCGACATCCTTCGGATCGAAAATCACCCGCACGACCTCATTGTGTCCGGTGCGTCCCGTGCACACCTCGTCGTACGTCGGGTTGGGCGTGAACCCGCCGGCGTAGCCCACGGCGGTTGCATACACCCCCGGGGTTTGCCAGAACTTCCGTTCGGCCCCCCAGAAGCAGCCCAATCCGAACAGCGCGAGCTGCATGGCCGGAGGATAGGGCGGCACGATGCGATGGCCATTGACGAAGTGACGCTCCGAAATCCGCATGGGTTCGCTGCGGCCCGGAAGCGCGGTCTCGGGCGCCGGCATGCCGGCGGCTTTTCTGAACAGGCCCATGCGCACAGTGTGTGGCCGGGCCGGACTGGAATCAAGGCTTGGTCTGGGCGAGCCCCGGTGTGGCGCCGCCCGGCGCCGCCGTCCCACTGGATGCCGCGCCCGGCGTTGGCTCCACCGGCACCACAGGCACCACAGGCACCACAGGCAGGCTGTAGGCGTCCACCTTGGTCTTCTCTTCCTGTTCCTGGCGCTTCTTCTCCTGCACCAGACGCAGTTGCTCGCGGCTGCGTTCGAACTCCGCATTGCGCTTGGCTTCTTCCTTCGGGTCGATATCTTGTTGGGCCAGCCGATCGATGGCAATCCTGGCGTTGAGGCAGTCCGACTCGTTGCGCGCCTTCTCCGAACCCTCATTGCACTTCAGGAGCACGCCGTCCAGCATCACCCGATCCTCCATGAGGTCCGCGACCGTCAAGGGAGGGGCGCGTTTCGGCGCGCAGCCGGCACTGCATAAAATGGCTGTTCCCAACCATCCGAAGGCAATCAATTGACGGACCGTGTGCGGCATGGGGTTTCTCATTTCCAATGGTATACAAATGCGGATTTCGCGCGAGTCGCCGGGTGTGACGCAGCTCACGGCCTGACAATGTTCTCCCCACGCCCGGCCGGCGAGCGCGGCCTGCGCCCGATGGACGGTGCGAACTTGCGCCCATGGGGCGGCGGCTGTACCGTTCGCAGCCATGGCGCGCACCCCCAAAGAGGCTCCAAAACTCGACTTCGAGACGGCGATGAGCGAACTCGAGGCATTGGTCGAGCGTCTGGAACAGGGCGATTTGCCGCTGGAGGAGTCCCTGGCGGCCTTCGAGCGCGGTGTGACCCTGACTCGAAATTGCCAGACGGCGCTCAAGGAAGCCGAGCAGAAGGTTGAAATCCTGCTCAAGAAGGCCGGCGAACCTGCGGTTTCGGCCTTCGACCCGGACGAAGCCCATGAAGCATGACCTCGCGGCGGGTGTCTTCGGGCCCGGGCGGGCGGCTCTCGAACCTTAGATTTACCGGCGGCCAGCCAGGGCCGGGCCGTGGGCAGGCTACCGCCTGTTGGATGCCCGGCCTTGGGTTCCCCCGGGCTCGAGGCTCGCTCGACCTGTTTAGATCGCCTCTCTCATTGAACCCCGCGGTTTCGGTACTATGTCCCGTGAGACCACCAGCAGGAAATTCACCGAAAATGACCGTATCCGCCGCCCAGAAGCCCGCCGTGTCCACCGTCGAGGATGTCCAGGGCCACGCCGACACCCGCCGGATACCCATCAACAAGGTCGGCATCAAGGACATCTTCCATCCCGTTCGGGTCAAGGACCGCGCCCGGGGCGAGCAGCACACGGTCGCGAATTTCAACATGTACGTGAACCTCCCCCACAATTTCAAGGGCACGCACATGTCCCGGTTCGTGGAGATCCTGCACTGCGAGCGAGAGATATCCGTGGACGCCTTCAGCACCATGCTCCGCGAGATGACCGAGCTGCTGCATGCGACGTCGGGCCACATCGAAATGACGTTTCCGTACTTCGTGATGAAGAAGGCCCCCGTGTCGGGCGTCGAGAGCCTGATGAACTATCAGGCCACCATATTCGGCGACTACTGCGATGGGAACACCAGCGTCTGGCTCAAGGTCGTGGTGCCCACCACCAGCCTGTGCCCCTGCTCGAAGAAGATTTCCGACTACGGAGCGCACAATCAGCGCTCGCACATCACCCTGACCGCCAAGCTGAGCGAGCACATGTGGCTCGAGGAGCTGATCGACATCGCGGAACGGGAGGCCTCCTGCGAGGTCTACGGAATCCTGAAGCGGCCGGACGAGAAGTTCGTCACCGAGCGTGCGTACGACAACCCGAAATTCGTCGAGGACACCGTGCGCGACGTGGCGGTGGCGCTGAACGCGGAGCGGCGGATTCGCGCCTACCGGGTCGAATCCGAGAATTTCGAGTCGATCCACAATCATTCCGCGTACGCGATGATCGAGCACGACAAGGAGGCGGCCGAAGGCCGCTAGGAGCGGGATGCGCTCCGCCTAGGAGGAGATGCGCTCCGCGCTCTGGAGGCGGCTGATCATGTTGCGCAGGAAGACCTGATTGAAGCGCAGCTGGCATTCGGCCGACACCTGCTCGAGGAGCGTCGAGCTCACCTTCATCACGGTCACGGGCCCCGCGGCCTTGATGGTGGCGGTGCGCTTCGCGCCGCGAAGGTAGCTCGTCTCGCCGAAGCAATCGCCGCTGTCGAGATATCCGAGCGCCTTCCCCAACCGCTCCACGGCCACCCGCCCCTGCACGATGATGTAGAACCGGTCGTCCATCTCGCCTTCCTTGACGATCTCCTCGGCGTCGCCGTAATCCTGCCAGCTGCTGGCGCGCAGCACCTCCCAGATCTCGCCGTGCGAAAATTCGTGGAAGAACTTGAGCTTGCGCAGGAGGCTGAACTGCTCCTGCTGGTCGATCTTGTTGTACTGCGCGCGCAGCTTTTGATGAACGCGCGTGAGCTCGGCGGCGAAGTCCAGGCCGGTCTTGTAGCGCTTGGCCGGATCCTTCTGCAGCGCCATGGCCGTGACGATTTCGAGCTCCTCCGGGATTTCCGGGCGCAGCGTATGAATCGGCGGCGGAGTCGCGAACACGATCTGATGCAGGAGCTTCTGCAGGTTGCCCGCCCTGAAGGGCCGGGTCCCCGTCAGCAACTCGTACATGACCGCGCCCAGCGAGTACAGGTCGGAACGGTTCGTCAGCTCGATCGACTGCACCTGCTCGGGCGACATGTACGACGGGCTGCCGGCAATGCCCTCGATGCGCGAGATGTCCGAGTCGGCCACCAGCGCGATGCCGAAATCGATGATCCGCACGTCGCTCTCGAGCGTGAGCATGATATTGCTCGGCTTGATGTCGCGGTGAATGACGCCGCGGCTGTGCGCGTAATGCAGCGCGCGGGCCGCCTTGTAGATGATCTCCACGACGTCGTCGATCCGCAGGAGGTTGTCGGGCCGGCAATACGCCGCCAGCGTGCGGGCGCCGTGCACGTGCTCGGTGACGATGTAACAGTGCCCGTTTTCCTCACCGGCGTCGTAGATCGGCAGGATGTTCGGATGCTGCAGCATGCCGACCATGTGCGCCTCGGAGAGAAACATCTTGCGGGCGATCCGCTTGCGGTTCTCGTCCCCGCTGGAATCGATGTTGTAGACCTTGATCGCCACGTCGCGGCCGTAGTAGGGATCGTGCGACAGATAGACGACGCCTGTGCTGCCGCGGCCAACCTCGTTGATGATCACGTACTTGCCTATTTTCTCAGGCAAGGAAGCGCGAGCGTTCAAAGACTTGGCGGGATGGGGCCGAATGTTGCTCAAGGGTGGACCGCGCGCGACGTAGCGCCAACGTTGATCGATGTGGGAAAGGATACTGGCGCACCCGGCGCCATACTGTGATTTGAGTCGAGGGCTCAGCGAAAGTGATCGTAACCGCGGACGCGAGTGTCAAATGGACGCTCGCCGAGAACCCATGCGACGCCGCTACCCTGACGAACTTCACCAATTGCGGTGAACGTTAAGTTCAATTGGCGCGCGATCTGCGCCAATTCGTCGAACCGCCCGGGCGGCGCCGCGATCAGGAGCTCGTAGTCGTCCCCGGCCGAGAGCGCGAGGTCGCGGGCTTCGGACGGCGGCACCGAGGCCTGCAGCGCGCGCGACAGCGGCAGCCGCGCCACATCCACGCAGGCCGCAACGCCGCTGGCTGCGCAGAGCTTGGGCAAATCCCCGGCCAGTCCGTCGGATAGATCCATCGCCGCGCTGGCGATGCGGCGCGCGCTCGCGCCGAACGCCACGCGGGGCGCCGGATACTCGAAGCGCTCGATGAGCTCGGCCGCGATCGCGGCATCGCGCGCGAGCAGGTCGCCCATCAACAACCGCAGGCCGGCTCCGGCGTCGCCGAGCGTTCCGGTCACGGCCAGAACGTCCCCCGCGCGCGCGCCGCTGCGGCGCAGGACGCCGTCGCGCGCGACATGCCCCAGAAGCTGCAGGCTGATGGTCATCGGCCCCGCCGTGGTATCGCCGCCCACCAAGGCCACGCCGTGCGACTCGGCCAGCCGATCGAGCCCCGCGGAGAATTCCTCGAGCCAGCCTGCATCGGCGCAGGGCAGCGTCAGCGCCAGAGTCGCCCAGCGCGGCGTCGCGCCCATGGCCGCCAGGTCGCTCAAGTTGACCGCGAGGGCGCGATGGCCGATGGAGCGCGGCGTGCTGCCCTGCGGGAAGTGCCTGCCCTCCACCAAGGTATCCACTGCCGCGACGAGGTCGGTGTTCTCGGGAAGGCGCAGCACGGCGGCATCATCGCCGATGCCCAACACGACGTCGGGACGCGCAGCCGCCGCGCCGGATCGGGTGAAATAGCGGTCGATCAGCTCGAACTCGCCCAAGGGCCGTTCGTCGCTAGGCGACCCCATATTCCTCCGGGCGCATGACCTTCGCCGCGCGATCCAGCACGGCGTTCACGTATTTGTGGCCGTCCGTCGCGCCGAACTGTTTGGCCAGCTGCACCGCTTCGTCGAGCGCCACGCGGTACGGCAGCTCGGGATGCGATTCGAGCTCATGGAGCCCGAGCCACAGGACCGCATGCTCGACGGGGTCGAGGTCCGGGGGCGGAATCTCGCCGAAGGCCGCCAACCTCGCGTCCAATGCCGCGGTGTTGGGCGCGATCGCCGCAACCAGTTCGCGGAAATACTCCCGGTCGACGCGTTCGGCCTGCGGATCCGCGGCGAACTCGCGATGAGTCTCCTCCCAGGGTCGCGGATTGATCTGCAGCTGATACAAGGCCTGCAGCGCCAGGCGGCGGGCAAAGCTGCGCGAACGGTTGGCGTTCACCGGCTCATGCATCCAGGCGGCGCAGCAAATTGGCCATTTCGATGGCCGCCAGCGCCGCGTCCGCTCCCTTGTTCCCCGCCTTTCCGCCCGCGCGGTCCACGGCCTGTTCCATCGTTTCGGTGGTCAGCACGCCGAAGGCCACGGGAACGCCGGACTCGAGCGCGATGCGCGAGAGTCCCGATGCGCACTCGCCGGCCACGTATTCGAAGTGCGGCGTTTGGCCGCGGACCACGGCGCCCAGGGCAATCAGCGCGTCGAAGCGGCGCGACAGCGCCAGCTTGCGCGCCACGATCGGAATGTCGAAGGCGCCCGGAACGCGCACGATCTCCACCTGTTTCTCCGCGGCCCCGTGCCGCTTGAGCGCGTCGAGGGCGCCGCGGATCAGCGATTCGACCACGAAGTCGTTGAAGCGCGCGGCCACGAAGCCGAAACGCAGATCGCGGGCGAGCAGCTCTCCTTCGATGATTTTGGGCAGGTCATTGGGCACGGATAGTCATCCTCGCTTGGGAGTTTCCAAAATTATAAACGCGGCCGGCGGCCGCGGCGGCCAGTATAAGCCCACCGCCTTCAATCCCCGCCGTCGACGTACTCGGTCACCTCGAGATCGTACGCCGCGAGTCCCTGCAGCTGCTTCGGCGCGCTCAGGACCCGCATGCGGGTGAGTCCCAGGTCCTTGAGAATCTGCGCGCCGATTCCATAGGTCCGGACCACGGTCGCTCCCGTATTGCGCGGCGCCGCGGGTTTGGCATCGAGCTGGCGCACGCTGTCCATGAAATCCCGCGGGGAATCCTCGGTCCGCAGGATGACCACGATGCCCGACGGCTCGCGGGCAATGCGCCGCATGGCGGCGCGCAGCGGCCAGCCGAGCTTGTCGCTGCGCACGCCGATCACGTCGCGCACGAAATCCTTGATGTGCACGCGCACCAGCGGCGGCAGGCTCGAGTTCAGGTCGCCCTTGACCAGCGCGACGTGCACGTTCTTGTTGACGTGATCCTCGAAGCAGCAGAGCCGGAACGGCCCGTATTCGGTCTCGACCGGCTCGTCGTAGATGCGCTCCACCGAACGCTCGTTCTTGAGGCGGTAGCGGATCAGGTCGGCGATGGTCCCGATCTTCAGGTCGTGCATCTTGGCGAAGCGTTCCAGGTCCGGACGCCGCGCCATGGTGCCGTCGTCGTTCAGGATCTCGACGATCATCGCCGCGGGCGACAAGCCCGCCAGCCGCGCCAGGTCGCAGCCGGCCTCCGTGTGTCCCGCCCGGCTGAGCACGCCGCCCGGCTGCGCCATCAGCGGGAATATGTGCCCCGGCTGGCGCAGGTCCTCCGGCCGCGCCGATGGCGCGACCGCGGTCAGCACGGTGTGGGCCCGATCGTGCGCGGATATGCCCGTCGTCACGCCCTCCGCCGCCTCGATCGACAGCGTGAAATTGGTGCGATGCGCGCTGTCCGTGTCGCTCACCATCAGCGGCAGCCGCAGCTGGCGGCAGCGCTCGCGCGTCAAGGTCAGGCAGATGAGGCCCCGGCCGTAGCGCGCCATGAAGTTGACGTCCTCGGCGCGCACGCGCTCGGCCGCCATGATGAGGTCGCCCTCGTTCTCGCGGTCCTCGTCGTCCATGATCACGGCCATCTTTCCGGCACGGATGTCGGCGAGGATTTCATCGATCGAATTGAGTCCGCTCATTTCACTGCTCTTCCGCTTGGTTCATCAGCCGCTCGAGATATCGGGCAATCACGTCGATTTCGAGGTTCACCGCCGCGCCGGCCGCCAGGTCGCCCAAGGTCGTGACCTGCCGCGTATGGGGAATGACGTTCACGTCGAAGCGGCGGTCCCTCGCCTGATTCACGGTCAGGCTCACGCCGTCCACGCAGATCGACCCCTTCGGCGCCACGAAGCGCTGCAATCCGGCCGGCAATTCGAATTCCATCCGCCATGACCGGCCATCCTGCTGCAGGGCGGTCAATCGGCCCACGCCGTCCACGTGACCGCTCACGATGTGCCCCCCCAGCGCATCGCCCGCCCGCAGGCTCGGCTCCAGATTCACTCTCGAACCCACGCTCAAGGCGCCGAGGGTCGTCTTCGACAGGGTCTCACGGGAGACGTCCGCATGGAACACCGTGCCCGCGAACCCGGTCGCTGTCAGGCAGACGCCCTGAACGCTGATGCTGTCGCCCTCCTTCAGCCGCCCGGAATCGAGAAATGCGGCGTCGATTCCCAATTCCAAGTCGCCGCCCTTCGGCTCGATGGAGGCGACGCGGCCGCACCCCAGGATGATTCCCGTGAACATGGTCAAGTCCTCTTCGGAGTGAGCAACAGCCGCAGATCGCCGCCGATCAGCCGCTGATCGCGGAAATCGAACGGCGCAAGCGCTCGCGCCTGGTCCAGTCCCGCGATGGCGGCCAGCGGCAGCGCATCCATGCCGAGAAAATGCGGCGCAACATACAGGATGAGTTCATCGACGAGCGCCGCCTCGAGAAACGCGGCCGCCAACCGGGCGCCGCACTCCACCAGCACTTCGTTGATTTCGAGCGCGGCCAATCGCTGCATGACGGCGCGCAGATCCAGCCCCGCCACGGAGCGCGGCACGCGTTCGATGCGCCTCGCGGCGCCCTGCGTGCGGCCGGCGGCCGGCTGCGCCGCGTCCGGGGCGGCAAACACGACGCCCCCGCCGTCCTTGAACACCAGCGAATCCGGCGCGCATCGCAGGTCCGGGTCCAGCACCACTCGCAGCGGCTGCCGCACCCACGGGCCGTAGGCCATCCGCACGTCGAGGCGCGGGTTGTCGGCGCGAACCGTGCCCGCGCCCGTCAAAACTGCGGAACTGCGCGCCCGCCAGGCCTGCACGTCGGCCCGCGAGGCCTCGCCGCTGATCCATACGCGCCCGTCGGCGGCCGAGCCCGTACGCCCGTCCAGGCTCATCGCAAGCTTCAGGCGCACGAAGGGGCGGCCGCGCTCGTAGCGCGAGAAGAAGCCGGGATTGAGCGCCCGCGCTTCGCCTTCGAGCAAGCCCGTCGTTACCGATATGCCCGCCGCCTCCAGGCGCCGGATCCCGCCGCCCGCCACCTGCGGATTCGGATCCCGGGCCGCGCACACCACGCGCGCGATACCCGCCGCGATCAGGGCATCGGCACAGGGCGGCGTGCGTCCCGTGTGGCTGCAGGGTTCGAGGCTGACGTACGCGGTGGCATCCTGCGCCTCCGCCCCGGCGGCACGCAGCGCATGCACCTCGGCATGCGCCTCGCCCGCCCTCGCGTGCCAGCCTTCGCCGACCACCCGGCCGCGCCGCACCAGCACGCACCCGACCCGCGGATTCGGATCCGTGGTGTTGAGCCCGAGCGCGGCCAGCTCGAGGGCACGGGTCATGTGCGCTGCCTCGTCCGTCATTTGTCCTCATCGCCGGGCGCGGCGCCGGGCAGCAGCGGCAGCTGATCCTTGCTGGTTTCGCGCCGCCGCCGGTGCCGCCGCAGTTGATCGACCTCGGTGCGAAACGCCTCGATGTCCTGAAAGCTGCGGTACACGGATGCGAAGCGGACGTAGGCCACCTCGTCGAGATGGCGCAGTTCCTCCATCACCATGTCGCCGACGCTGCGAGAGGCGATTTCGCGCTCGCCGAGGCTGCGCAGCTTGTGGCAAATCCGGGCCACCGCCGCCTCGATCGCGTCGCGCCCGACGGGGCGCTTCTCCAAGGCCTTTTGCATGCCCGCGAGCAGCTTGTTCTCATCGAAGGGCTCGCGGCTGCGGTCGCTCTTGACGACCGTGGGCAGCAGCAGCTCCGCCGTCTCGAAGGTGGTGAAGCGCTCGGTGCAATCGAGGCATTCGCGCCGCCGGCGAATCTGGCGCCCTTCGCCCGCCAGGCGGGAATCGATGACTTTAGTCTCGGAGTGACCGCAAAAAGGGCAATACATGGAGACTACTTAGTGGGATCCCCAAGCGGGTCCTGCTGCATTCACGCATACACGGGGAATTTGCGGCACAGGGCGGTGACTTCGGCGCGCACGCGCTCGACCACCTTCTCATCGCCCAGGGCGTCGAGCACGTCGGCGATCCAGTCCGCCACCTGGCGCACCTCGGCCTCCTTG